>Ga0335398_10005128_pt1 | contig 17580 bp, 15 predicted proteins | sample BON03_FD_205742 | JGI IMG/M metagenome (GOLD analysis project Ga0335398, IMG submission 205742) | Freshwater microbial communities from Lake Bonney liftoff mats and glacier meltwater in Antarctica - BON-03 (spades assembly) (version 2) | ecosystem: Environmental > Aquatic > Freshwater > Ice >... | reverse complement strand
TTTTACTAGTAGTAGGCAAGTATGCAGCTGCCGATTAATCGATTATTTTATCGATTTTTAGAGTAAAAGCCATCGATGATCGATTTCGATTTTTAGAGTCAACGCGATCAACATAGTTGGGGAACCCTAACCCTTAACCAATAGCGGCTGTTCCAAAATGTAAAGTTTTAGCATGATTTTCCAGTTTGTGGTATACAAATTCTCAGTCGTAGTTTTGCCAGTGACAGGGAATCACTTAGTACCCTGCGGCACAGTAGTAAAAGCGGCCAAAAGTTCTGTAGAAGATTCCCGGGCGACTTGGAGCCTCGTTTTCAATCTTTCTCTCCTTCGGGTTGGTACTACCGACACAAAGCCAAAACGTTGAGTCAATGTTATACTGCAAAGCTTCTCAGTTGGAAAAAAAAATAGCTCCACAGTGTAGAAGAACATAATTTGTGGAGTGCATCCAGACGTGGCACTTTGTTGCTTACCCTCAGTTCAAATAGGGGCAGCCCTAAGTTGAGGTTGCTTACATCTTCGAGTACTTTGTTTCATCTTTTCACACGAACAGAGCATGACAGGATTGTTGGTGCATCGTGGAACATGTTTTTTTTGAGCCCACGTGAGGACTTCAAACAATGAGGTGTATGGCATCGTCTGCTGCGCAGGCTTTTGTTGAAATCATAAGCTTTCACATAGACTGTGATAGACATAGACTTACTAGTTTCTTTCAAAATATACCAAGTGCTCAGGCTCCACAGAGTCTTCATTGTGGTCACAAGCTGCCTTCAGAAAAAAAGACAGAGGTGAAGGGGCGAATATCCGAGTAGTAAATATGGAAAACATGTTTAGGACACGAGTCTGTATGAATCTCAGATTCAAGAGTCTTGCAAATACAATGCCACCGAGACCACTGGCACAAATCTAGAAATCATAGCACACCGACTCAAGTCTCAAATCTGAGCAGATTCGAGTAAATAAAGCTTCCAGTAAAGCTACTAGACCATTTCTTGATGATGATATTTAGTAAAAAATCATATCAATCAATAGTTGCGCAATGGTACTTCCAACTCTCGAGTGCAGTCAGCGTATTTCATTATTGCAGTCAGCTTTGATTTGGTATTAGCAAAACGATCAAATTTGCTATATTTCCAAAGAAAAAAACACTCACTAGGAGTGTAATTATTTTTGTTTTTCCAGTTCAATTTGTATTGGAAAAAGTATTCCACAATCCATAATCAATTTTCGTCTTCCGCATTTTGCAAATTTTAAGATAATCTGGAAATATCTTTTATGAATACGAATGGGGACTTCGGAACTATGTCCATCTGGGACATTTGCAAACAACCCCGGAATTTGTCCGAGGATTATGAATCGAGAAAATGTTTAGTTTAGAGATCGTCAAATTTCACAAAATGTCACAAATGTCACACCAAATTTTCCACATTTGACATTTTCAGTGAAGAAAATGGATCATGGAGTATGGGATATTCCGGCTAAAACTGACCTTTATTGCTCACGCCGGTAGCAGGATCAATTTTTGGACCACTTTCCCAGACTTACTTTTCTAAAAGTGAATTCAAGAACGGCCATATCTCCAGATTTTGCTTTGTTTTTCAAGTTATGCCAGTAGTCTGGACGGGAAAGTTTTTCTCTGCGGAGGAAGTTGACCTCAGCTTCATTTCATGAATCTGAATAGATGAATCTGATTTCAAAGGCTTCTTTTTGGAAAAGAGACCGTGGAAATGTTATTCTATCCAAAAATCAAAATGCCAAAGAATCGTCGGGGCCTTGCAGTGACTCGGAAATGGGAGACGACCTACAGGTGTTGTGAAGGAGTGGAAATTATTTTTCCGAGCGAACCAGGGGAAATTAATTTCCAAGGAAATATTTTTTCCAGGCAAATTTGCTATATGTCCTTGATGTCAAAATGCAGAGGAGACTGAGATCTAAGACTAATTCGTCACCGAGATTTGTGAAATTCCGATCAAAGGAAGATAAATTGTATCTTTCTTTGAAATCTCCAAATTAATGATGTGTTCCCAAAGTGTTTTGAACTTTTCAGAAATTTTGAGAGTCTCATTCCCCCGTCATCAAAATCCAACTGACAGCTGTTCTGGGTTTGAATCGGCTGTCAGTTTGATTGGAAAGCAATTTTTGCTTCGACACGATGACACGTCGACGCGTCATGATGTTCAATTACACTTCACGTGGCGGGATCGATGTTATCGCGCAAATCCGCCGCTCAGCGACATACTTTAAGCATACTCTCCCAAGGGTATGCGGTGATTCCGCGACCGCATCCGGCCGTTGAACTGTATACTGTTACAAGAGTATGCAGTGCATCTCACAGTGCTTGCTTGTAGTTTGAAATATAGTGGGGGTTTCGTCCGCTGCCACGATGTGCAGGCCTGTGTTTGGGCCTGGTTCATTTTCTGACACCTCTTCAAAGGCGAGCCTAGCTCAGTATGAAGCATTTGTGAGGCTTCGCTTTCTTACAAATACCAGAGGCCGTATAGTATTTTGGGTATTTGCGTAAAGAGAAAGCGGTGGCGACCTCCGGGGACAAAAAGTGTTTGGCCGCAGAAAAAATTGGAATTTGGCATTGCGCAGCAGTTCTCTATACAGAAGTACGTACAAAGTGCACAGACCTAGATCTCAGACTCTTCTACATTTTGACATGAAGGACACATAGCAAATTCTGGTAGCGCTTGGCGTTTGCTTGTCCCAGACATGCTTGAGTGCCGGCCAAATGTTTGCCGCGTCAAGATCGCGTTTGCATTACTGCCGACGAATCATTTCGTGTCCACAACAAAAAATTCGATGAAATGCCTTGTAAGCTGGATTCCACTGAGAATTTTCATTCGTTCGAGAAATACCCAACCCCACCTTAATAGAACGAAAGAAAGGGGGGTAAAAACAAATTAACCAAAACACCGTAACGATTTTCAGAATTTGTGAAGTGTGTGCCCACCACCCATTTAGTCCATTAATTAAGTTGGTCATTCGTCACCCAAGAAAGAACCAAAGAAAGAATCGGTTTAACATAACGCGAAAAACATTGAGCCGCAGGCTGCGAGAGAAAGATAGAAATCAGCTAGATAGAAATCAGCAGTGCACTGCCGGTGACATAACCAGATAAACTTGATTTTTTTGAATAACTTGTTGTTACTGAGACTCACTCAGTGCCACACCTTCAACGTCAAAAATTCAGAGCTTTTGAAAAAGTAATGGGCGACACAGGCTACGTTCTTAGTGTCTGTCACCTCTGCCGCCTGCAACTCAAATTCATAGGCCGCGGCTGAGCAACACGTCTGAGAGGGGAAGGGCTTTGTCTAGGCAAGTCATCAATTAAAACCAATTAGGGTGAGGGTCTTCAATTACGAGCAATCGTCAATTGTCGATTGTTCGTAACTCCAGTCGCAAATTACGATCCCGAATTCATTGTACAATATTCTGATGTTTACAAAAACAGGACCCCTTACCTTTTTAATTTTGAAATAGGTTTGCCATGAAAGGGCGTCACCACTGTCTGTACACTTTGTGCAGACTGACCAAGAGTAAGACGAGGACTGTAAAATTTTATTCAAATGACGAGATAATATTTCAAACCAAACTTGCCATGTATGTAACACACACATCTCTACATTAGCATCATGGCAGCTGATGCTTGACGGATGAAAAAATGTGATTACCATCACAGTACTGCCCCATTTTGTGGGCTGACAGGCATGTTGCAGAGGATCTTGAAAGAATGCACTTGCCCATGTGAGGAGAGAAGGGGGGTGGGGTCTGCGATGACACACTGCATTTTGCAGAAAGCCTCGAATAATGCCCAATGCGTAATCACAGTACACGGTGACAGCCAACTTGGCTGTATTCTATGCGTTGGAGTATCCCCCTTTTTATTTACTGACAACATGATTGTCTACCCAATTGATACGTGAGTCGTTTACCGGTTACCCCCCTCAAAGTTAGTCCAACCCCTCAAACATTTCAGCACTTAACTAAAGTGCATGTGGGGGTCCCTTGTTTGTCTTCAGTCCGATGGCTAGGTGAGTTATATATATAAGCCAAATCGGACACAGTATACAATACACTATGACATGCACCATTTGACGTGTCCATATGTACATTTATGTGTACATGTACATATTTGAATACTTTGGTATCATGCACGTATAACACGCGCAAAGGGTTGTATGTATCCCTTTCGTATATGTTTCAACCATATGTACTTGTACATGTGTGCATGTACATACTTCTAATTTTGAATTAATTCAAAATTAGAAGCATCTCTGTCAACGTAGGTAGGTGCACATGGCAGCGACCCGAGATACGCACACAGGAATTGTAACATACTGCAACACATGTTTTCGATTACGGGCCCCCAATACGGCTGCGCTTGGCAGCTGCTCCTCCTCCAGGAGCTGTAGCGTATGTATGTGCATGTTAGGTGTGTGTGTGTGTGTGTGTGTGTGCACGTCACGCGTGTGTACGTGTGGTTTCATATTAGCAGTGGGGTCGTTTGGTCACAGATTCCGAAATCAGATGTCATCTATCGGATTCTTAAAATACTAGGGTCTTCTTTTGAAAAAGAGCAACATTTGTGTGACGTAAAATGATATATTTTCACAGCATAAGGGCGCTTGACGCTGTGATACCTTATCTGCATGAATGTGACAAGACACGTATACGTATACATATACATATGCATGTATATGTACATAAGAGAATGTTCCGACATGCCTATATGTATATGTATACATGCGTGTATATATATGTATAGGCCGAATGGGACACACAGGTCTATATGTATATTTATATACATACTTGCACACGAATGTATTTACATACACATTCACGTACACAAATACTCGTACACACAAATACACCCAGACTATAGTGCGTGGGCGCATGATGTCGGGGTCCTTGTTCCGCAACAATATGGCGGGAGGCCTTGCCAATACATATAAGCATGAATTATACATTACCCACAACAAACCATGGCAAGGGCGCCTGGCATAGGGGTTCTTGCCCACAACAATATGGCGGGAGACCTTGCCAGTACATACGTGTATTTGAAGATATGTATATATATACGTGAATTATATGTTACTCACAACAAACCAGTGCAAGGGCGCTTGGCATCGGGGTCCTTGTCCGCAACAATATGGCGGGAGGCCTTGCCAACTTATGAGCATATACATACATAAATATGAATTCTTATATTACATATAACACACCAGTGCAAGGGCGCTTGGTGTCGGAGTCCTTATCCGCAACAATATGGCGGGAGGCCTTTCCGAGTTCACATTGGCTAATAAGCGAGGAAAAACGCAATGTGCATAGCGACTCATGCGCCGAGCCCTCCGCCGGCGACAGCGCGAAGAGCACCAGCGCCTTGCCATCGCCACTGTGTGTGTAGTTATGTACAGATGGGTGTATGTCACGCACAATACGTCGAGGAAACACACACACACACACACGCACATCTTTCGAGTCATGCAACAGCGCGGAGAGCACCAGCGCCTTGTCATCGGAACTGTGTGTGTAGATATATAGAGATGGGTATATGTCGCGCACAATATAATAGACGAGACGTGCTCAAACGCACACATCTCCACAAATAAAAAGTCATGCAACAGCGCAAAGAACACCAGCGCCGTGTCATCGCAACTGTTTATAAACATATGTAGAGATGGGTGAATGCCGCGCACAATGCAATAAACGACACGTGCACAAACACACACATTTCCAAATATAAGGTCATGCAACAGCGCGAAGAGCACCAGCGCCTTGCCATCGCCTTGCCATCGCCAATGTGTGTATAGATATATAGAGATAGGTGTATGTCACGAGCAATGCATCAGACAACACGTACACAAACACACACATTTACACATATCCACAGTCATGCAACAGCGCGAAGCGCACCAGCGCCGTGTCATCGCCACTCTGTATATAGATGTATAGACGGGTGTATGCCACTCACATATCTCGTACTGATTGTCATATATTTATCATAAGTTATTGAAACTCATATATTTATCATAAGTTATTGATACTCATATATTCATAATAAGCGCCATACCTGAGGCATGACTGAAGAAGAAACAAGAGCGTAGAATTATAGTGCACCCGTACGTGTAAGTGTACGTGTTTTGTTTGTGTGTTATAACATCCTGTATTATGTATGTGTTTTGTTTGTGTATTATAACACCCTCTTCAGTCACGTAGTATGTGTATTACCTACTCATACCGAAACCCATACACATGCATCACATACTACGAACCTGACTGAAGAAAGCGCGGGAGCGCAGAATTATGATACACATTTATGCGTTTGTATACATCCATGTGTATGTGTACAAATATGTATCCTGTATGTGTATCATAATATTTTATCCAGTCGTCTAGTATGTGTATTACACGTCTCATGCTGAAACTCACACACATACATCACATACTACACACCTAGACATGACTGAAGAAGACGCGAGAGCGTACAATCACGATACACATTTATGCGTTCGTGTATGTGTACAAGTATGTATTCTGTATGTGTATCATAATATTTGATCGAGTCATGTAGTATGTGTATTACACGTCTTACACTGAAACTCACGCACATACATCACACACTATACCTGAGACATGACTGAACAATACGCGTGAGCGTAGAATCACGTTGCATATTTACGTGTTTGTGTATGTGCTCATGTGTGTTTTTTTTAAATGTACTATAATATCTTATCCAGTCATGTAGTATGTGTATTCCACGTCTCACACCGAAACTCACACACATACATCACACACTACATACCTGAGACATGACTGAAGAAGACGTGTGAGCGTAGAGTTACGATACGGTATGTGCGCCTGTTTCTTCGAAATAGCTGGAAAATATTTTCAAAAGTCAGTGCTATAATTCTTTTCTATAGCCAATTGAGTAGCGAGCTGACTATTTGAAAAAATTTACCTGTGAATACGTCACCCAGCGCTGAGAGAGATTTGTTGATTGCTTGTGTTTCTTTCAATCTGTCTCCAGTTGCGCCTGTGCGTGTGTGTGTGCATGGTTTGATGGCATGTCAACTCACAAAAAAGAGGGGGAGTCCATTTATAAAAGCTCTCTTCTCGTGATGTTCGAAATCTTTATAGTATCTTCTTTGATTTCACACAATCATGACATATATATATACATACACACGAGAGATCTCTGTATTCAATCCATGCGTGTGGAATATATGAAATGAATGCACCTCGGTTAGTCTGTATTCGGTATATATATATATATAATTATAAGAAATGAATGCACCTTTGTCAGTCTGTATTCAGTAGATTCCTCACACCCACAAACATCAAGTGCGGAGCGAGGAAGGAGGGGAATCGCACAGTGTGTATACGCCTAGAATTCATACGTTTTCGAACGTAAAATAGATAAGGAAATCTATGTATCCGTTGTGCATGTTTTTAATTTTTGCTGGTGGCCTGTGTTGATGTGTGTGCTCCCACTCATGTCAAACATGTAATTAAATGTGTACGAATGCTGACTGTTTCCCAGGTATGTATGTATAAAAATATACATATATACATATATATATATATTTGTTATGATATGTGCGCTGGCTGTTCTTCAATATGCGTGTGTACTGAAATATAGATATATATATGTTATATATGTGCGCTAACAGTGATGAAATATGTGTATGCTCACACAAGTAATAGAATATGTGTGTGCGCTGATTGTCTTCTGAGTACGCAATTACGCATAAATGTATTCATGTACATACACACAAACATATAGCAATCCAATGTACGCAAATACATACAATACACACAACACAACAACGAAATACCTACACCATACACAAAGCATTTCATACTCGCGAGAATACCGTGAACATAAATACGAACACGTGACAATGTATATGTACATGAATACATACACATGACAATACCGGACTTATCCAACCGCTCACTCCCCGCAAGATCCACGAGATTCAGCGAGCCGTGCAGCTGCTGCCGCGCAACGCCGCCTAGGGAGAGAGACAGAAGGGTGGGGGGAGGGGAGGAGAGAGAGAAAGTGAGGTTGTGTGTGCGAGAGGAAGGTAGGATCAAGAGTACGAAGTGCAAATGAGCATAGCCATGCGGCTGCTGCACAGAGCACACAGTGCAGATGAGTCTAGTTGTGGAGCTGCTGCCGCAGTCCGAGAGGAAAGGAGAAAGTGTATGAAATAGAAAGTATGCGAGAGAGGAGGGAGGGAGAGAGAGATTGTGTGTGTGTGAGAGAGAGAAGGCTAGAGGCAGAGGGATGGCGAGGTAGAGTGGGAGAGCTTGCAGTGTATGCATGTATGAGAGAGAGAAGGGCTACGGGAGAAAAGGGGGATGAGAGAGAGAGAGACAGGTAGAGGTAAAGACACAAAAGGAAAGAGAGGGAGAGGGATAGGCAGACAGAGTGGCAGAGCGCAAGAGGCAAATAATCAAGGTTAGAATTCAAGTGTGGTGTACACTGGCCTTGCATGTGAGAGAGATGGAGCACATGTACGAGAAACAGTGACAGAGGGACGAGAGAACTCAGTGTGAATGGAAATAATATTTGGTTGGGTGTATGCACAAACATGATTGGACGAATCCATACATATTTGCAAATTCCTGGAAAAAGCAATGCGTGAATGACCAGTTACTAATAAGCATGTACATGTGAATAAGCATGCATATATGTAATTAAATGTGTAACATGTATATATATAAGTGCCTGTCAATTGCCGCGATGTGTGAATGCGCAAATATATACGCATATACATTGTATGTATGTGAATGCGCATATATGTATACAGATATACATACATTGGAATACAGTATCAAAATGTATTTATGCAAGTACAACCTATCCCATTCGGAGTGACATTTTCGATTGCTCTTTCCAAGCTCGAAGCTCGAACGTCTTTACACGTATGTAGTGTTCTTTCACACACAACTAATTCCCTTAGTAATACTCAATGACTAATTCTCAATTACTTGTGTGTGAAACACACAAATGTCATGTTTACATATATATACGTCTTGGAAAGAGAGCTTTCTTTTCACAACAACGAGGCAAAAGAGATGTTCGAACGTCTTTACACGAATGTAGTGTTCTTTCACACACAAGTAATTCTCTTTGACACACAAATGTCATGTATACATACATACACGTCTTGAAAAGAAAGCTTTCTGTTCATTAAAACGTGGCAAAGAGATGTTCAAGCTTTGATTTTTCCAGGAACTTTCGAAAACGTCAATCCAATTTGGATAGGCTGTACTTATAGCATTTGCCGCGTTGTGTGAATGTGAAGTTGGTATGCTATATTAGGGTGCTTACACACACATGTCTATGCATTAGTATCTTGTAATTGTCGTGACTCGTAAATGTGCAGTTGGATTATATATCAATATATGTAAGTATGTGCACATATATATGTATATACACAACTACCTGGCAAATGCTGTGACGCGTGACTACGCAGTTGGACTACTATATTGATGAGAAGAGAAACATAACACAGTACAATATATATGTATAATGTACATCAATATTAGTACCTGGCAATTGCCGTGACGCATGGATTCGCAGTTGAAATACTGTGTGACTGCGGCTCGAGCGCGCATTCATGTCTGTTTAATTGTAGATTGCATACATAAATGCAAATTTCTCAGCGATCGAATTCATTTATATTTATACATGCAAACATTTGCATATGCATGGAACACTGCGTGGCGGCAGCTCGAGAAATCCTTTCTTGTTGTGTGTGTAATTGCATACATGCATACGTGTGATTGCTTACATACATACACATGAATAAGCGAATGTATGCATACGTATAAATACATGCATAAATGTACCCATATATAACTGTAAACATATATATAAATACGATTGTAAACATCCGTACAAATGCATGCATATTTGTACATATGTAAATGCGTATAAATGCAAACGTACATGTACATGTTTGTGAAAAACTGTGTGAATTCGGCTTAAGCGCACATTCATATCCGGTGCGTGTGTGCCGTGTATGCATGTACCTTGCGTGTGTGCCAGGTATGTATGCATATATACGTTTCCATATACCTTGCGTGTGTTGCCATGTATGCATGCATATATATGTTTGATGTGATCAAGCATATTTGTATTAATGTATGTATGCAATAGCACACACCATGTGAGCTAATCTGTGCGACTGCGGCTGCACACGTATTCGTGTCTATTGAGTGTGTGATTGGATACGTGTATACATATGTGTTGGTGAGTGGATACATACATATGCACAAGCGATTGTATAAATACAATGTTACTTGAGTACACATATTTATATGCATGTATTACCGTCTGAAAGCAGCAAAGACAAAGTCTGTTGTGTGCGATTCTAAGCGCATGCGCATGCGAGTGTGTAAGAAACAGAACAGTCTCGGCGACAGTCTTTTATTTTGAGGGGGGGGCGTACACGAGAGTGTGTATGAGTGTGTGAGAGACAGACCTGTGCCTTTGACAGTTTTGTGTTTTTCGGCAGTGCGCATGAGAGTGGAGATGTCCTGCTTCGTCGCAACTTTCACCGTGATCAAATCAGACACGCTCATTGTCCCATTTTCACCCTGCATGCGCACAAGTGTTTGCTTTAGACGGTCGCATATTCTGCACGTTTTAGCTGGATTTTCATCAAAATGTGTGCATACTGTTACACAAACACGCAAAGAACCCCCCCCCCCTCCTCAATGTCTAGGCACGCATATTCAATGTTATTGTTGCGTGACAAAATTCTTGAAGAGACATGGAGGGAGAATAGGCACATTATAACTGAATAAAGATCAAGTATATCTATTTGATAAAAACAAAATACTATGGACAAAGTCTGTCTATTTCTTTCTGTCTCATACACTTGTATCTATTTAATACAAATAGAACATTGAAGACCAAGTTTGTCTAGTTCTATCTATCTATCATACCCAGCACACCGAGGAAAACGTCTGTGTGTGTATGCTTTGTTGCATGCATTAGAGTATAGACGAAACACGGTGTTGTAAAACAGATACATGTATTATGTAGACACAATACATGTACAACAAATACACACAATATATGTAAAACATATACATGTCCACGCATTAGAATGTAGATGAAACACGGCGTTTTATCACGTATACCCGTTACACATATACCAGTGCTGTATCTATATTCTATCTCTATAATGCCTGAAGATGGATATAATACCGGTGTTGTGTTACGTATACCTGTCACACATAGACCAGTGATGTATCTATATCATATCTCTCTAATGCCTCAAGATAATTACAACACCGGTATTTTATCACGTATACCTGTGACACAAATACCGGTGATGTATCTATATTCTATGGGGTGGCTACGGTGAGTAGGGTCGATAAAATCACAGGTCTCTTCTGCAGATTATAGTCTCTTTTATAGGGCTCTTTTGCAAAAGAGACCTATGATTTTATCGATCGTACTAACCGAAACCATCCGATATCTCTCTGATGCTCAAAGGTTTGTCCATGTTCTAATTGGTTGTTTTCACAACTGCAACAGATGCTCAAAGATCTGTCCCTGTGTTCACAACTGCAACAGACACGTATACCGGTGTTCTACAGCCAATCCCACTTGGGGTGACATTTTCGAATGCTGTTTCAAAGCTCAAAGCTCAAAGCTCGAACGTCTCTTTTCATTGAAACGTGGCAAAAGAGACGTTCGAGCTTTGAGCTTTCGAAAATGACACCCCAAGTGAGATTGGCTGTACCTATATTCTATCTCTCTAATGCCTGAAGATAAATACAACACCAGTGTTTAATCACGTATACCAGTGATGTATCTATATTCTGTGTTGTATCTATATCGCACCAGAAGTTTCTTGGAAGCGGGTTTTCGACCCCCTGTCCAGCTTTTGTTTGATTGTGTACCATTATCTCGAACAAAACCGCACATTTAGATCAGTACCAGAAAACTCACTTTTAGTAAGCCGGGGTCGATACCAGTGGACAGGTTCGACACCCGCCTTATTCCAAGAAGATTTTAGTGCAGTTTTGTCTCTCTAATGCCCAAGATTTTCCTTGTTCTAATTTCTAGTTTTCACACTTGCAACAGACACGTATGCCGAGGTGAAATCTATGTTTAATCTCTCTAATGCCTGAAGACACGTATACCTGGCTACAGATGAATTCTAACTATGTATACCTGGACAAAATGAATATTCTTGCCACACACAGACACACATACGTACACAATTTGCCACACAAAATAACAAATTTCAAGACACACACACGTAATACATTTCGTGCCGCGCACACTCAAGACTCTTTCTCTCCGATCTTAATAGTATATGATGTGCATGTATACCTGGACGATGTTGAATTTTTTGCCCTCTAACTCCGCCGGCGAGCACAGTAGATCGCGGATTGTCTCGTTGTATATCTCCAGAAACGATGCCTGCCGCACACACACGCATCAGAACACACACACACAAAACAGAACACAACACGCACAGATTAAAGGGAGTTACTGAGTCACGTGTATGCATTCATGTGTCATCTATACATACAGCAATGTCTTCCACACACACCCCAAAACAAAAAACGCACATGAACAGACAGGTAACAGAGTCACGCATATAAATTCACGTAACCAGATTATCTCGTTACAAAACTCTAGAAATGATGCCTACCACACTAAACATCTAAATGTGACAATTTACATGAGTGACAGTGAGCTCCAGATTGATTCGACAACTAGATCTAGACATTGATGCACTTCCATAATTTGTTGACAAAGATGGAAAAAATAACCGTTCATAATGTCAGCCATTACCCAGTTATATGTACATATTTATATGTGATTGTAAATATGTGTACATGTTCACGTCTATCAAGGCAAGCAAATATTTTGTGGAACAATTGCTATTTTCTCGTAATGCCAGCCATTAAGAATTCATATATATGTATGTACATATTCGTATCTGCATGTGAATATAAATATCCAAAAAAAAACTCGCGTACCTCAAGTTCGTAATGCCAGCCATTGCCCTTTGCCTCTTCGATGGTGCTGAGAATCTGCTCAATAGAGCGCGGGATAATGCCACGATGCTCTTCCGCGCCTACATAGTTCGCGCGAGATTCAGGATATTACACACATTTACTTCGCGCGAGATTCAGAATATGTACACGTATATATTTTGAATCTTCTCGATGGAGCGCGGGATAATGCCACGATGCTCCAGGATACATTAAATATTATCAAATGCTGTGTCTCTCTTGCAGTATGGGGTGGCTACGATTCGTAGGCCCCTTAAAAGCATAGGTCTCTTTTGCAAAAGATCCCTGTAGAAGAGACAATAATCTGCAAATGAGACCTATAATTTGAAGGAGCCTACTAATCATAGCCACCCCATAGTCTGTCTGTAGGCCAACCAATTCACGCACACGATGTATGAAATATGACATGACTCATTGACATGTGACAGGACTCATTGACATGTGAAAGGACTCATTGACATGTGACATGACTCATTGACATGTGACAGGACTCATTGACTGTGACATACCACCCAACATGCTGTGTGTCTTGCCGGCGCCAGTCTGCCCATAGGCCAACAAGCTCACGTTATACCCATCCAGCGCGCTCTGCACAAAGTTCTTGACCTGTCCATATACATGAGACATTTACATATGAATGAGTTACAGCCAATTGCAGATAGGGTAGCACAGCATTTCGAGATTATTTCTGAAACTTTTCCAACTAACCAGAATTCTGCCCATGGGATTTACCATTAGTACCAAGTAATAAATGATGAATCCCATGAGAATCCTCGTACGCCTGGTACTAAAGTGAAAAAATTTAGAAATAATCTCAGGATGCTCTGCCACCCTATCTACAATTGGCTGTAGGTGAATGAGTCGGTTGGCCTCACGTGATATGGGGTGGATTTGGTTAGTAGGATCGATAAAATCATTGTTCTCTTTTGCAAAAGAGCCCTATAAAAGAGACGATATTCTGCAAAAGAGACCTATTATTTAATCGATCCTACTGATCGTAGCCACCCCAACCCATCCAGCACACTCAGCACAAAGTTCTAGAGCAGCCTATTATGAATGAATCATTCTCATATGAATGGGCCGTGCCACGTATGAGCCAATCGTGTAACAAGTAATTGAGATTGTTGGTCTCAAGCTCTCCCGTCCAGGATTTGTAAATATCTGCAAAATATATACATACAACCACACATATAGTTCTTGGCTTGCCAATATAAAAGAATTCCTGCCACACACACACACACGTGGACATCCTGTGTGTGTTTGTATATATGACTATTGTTGGGTATGTCCTCTCACTCTCTTTATTGCTATAGGAACGAGTCATATTATACATGAATCAGTCATGTCACGCGTGCATCATTGTTGGGTATGTCCTCTCATGCTCTTTCTTTCTCTAGGAATGAGTCGTGTCACACGTGAATAAGTCATGTCACCCGTGCATTAGTCGTGTAGCACATGCATGAATAAGTCACGTCACGTGTAATTGATTCATTTCCCATATTCATCCGTTTTGAGCTTACGTCATGACAATCTACCACGCTCTGCACAAAATTCTTGATCTGCACATACGAACGAATCATGTCACATATGAATGAGTCGTGCCAAAAATGTATAAGGCATGTCACAGTGAATCAATTTGTTGGTCGCATGTCTTCGATGAGGTGTACACACATGTATATACATACTTGTGTTTATACATATTTGTATATATACTCATACATACATACTCAACCAGCTCACAATATGTACATGTATGTGTCCCTGTAGAATTTTCGTGTGTGCACCTCATAAATGAATACATAAATATATACATATACACATACACATGAATATATATATATATGTGTATGTACATATACATGAGTGTGTATACATCATCGGAGACCATGTTCTGGGACGATTTCAAATCAAAACAGCGGTCAAACTTGAATTCATTAGCTGCGCACGGATACACATATCGAAAATATACAAATATTGATATATGCATACATGTGTGTGTACCTCATCGAAAACCATTTCCTGGGAGGAATTCTGATCAAAGCAGCGGTCAAACTTGAAGTCGTTGGCCGCACCATTATAAGGCAGCAGGCACTGCCCTGTTTCGTTGTCAAGCACCATTGGGCATTCTCCTTCGTTGTGTGATGCGCTGATAAACAAAAATAGGAAAGCGGAAGGATGGGAGGAAGCGAAACGGGAGAGTAAGAGGAATGAGTGAGTTGCGTATTCATACATTTTCCGGTAGCAGGCCGTCACGTTTAGGTTTTGCTTATGTATACTATCATGCACACAAAAATGTGCGAGTATAAACAGAGATACTTCAAGGTATCTTTACATACTAATTAAAGGTATATGTACAAATGTATGCACAAGTATACATACAACAAGATTTTTGAAGAAATTGACATATAAAAATTCAGTTGTATATATACATCATATGTGAGTTACATATATACATTATATTTGTACATTACCTGTGGGAGGCAGGACGAACACGGCAGAAGACGCGGATGTTGCAAGCAGCTCTCAAATATACAAATACACACACATATGTATGATTGATATACATATACTAATATATGTCACCAGCGGAAAACAAGATGCACACATATGTTGCAAGCTGTACTCAAATACACACATACACACCTGTGCATAGATTTGATATATGTATACTAATATGTATCGCCGACGGGAGGCAGGGCGAACACAACAGAAGACACGGATGTTGCAAGTTGTACTCGAATATACAAATACACACACATTTACATAATCGATATACATATACTAATATATATCACTGGCGAGAGGCATGACGGACACGGCAGAAGACAAGTATATTGCAATATCCGTGTACTCAATTATACAAATAAACACATATACTATTATATAGTTGTACTCAATTGTACAAATACACACATAGACTAATATATATCACCGGAGGGAGGCAAGACAGTCACGGTAGAAGACGCGGATGTTGCTGTCTGTACTCATATATACAAATACATACACATATTGAAAATCAACAAATGCATACATATATATAACCGGCGGGAGGCAGGACGGACTCAGCAGAAGACGCAGATGTTGCTGTCTGTACTCACATATACAAATCCACACAAATATTAGAAATCCACATATATATATACATACTAATATATATCACCGGCGGGAGGCAGGACGGACACGGCAGAAGACGCGGATGTTTCCTTTGAGTTCCTGCAGCTCATTGAAGCATTTCCTTCGCGCTGCCAATACATACATTTATACACCGAGTATACACAAACATTTACATGTGTGAGCTGACAAAAAGTCACATGTATATAGTATTTATAAGTTATATGTATACATTGTATATATCGCATCAGATTCCTGCAGCTCGTCGAAGCGCTTCCTTCGCGCTGCCAATGCATACATCAACCAGCATATAGATGGCACACAATCTCGAGATTCTGTCTAAAAACTTTCATTTAGTACCAGACGCACCAGGATTCTCATTGGATTTGTAACTAGTACCATGCTGTTACATGTCACTGATCGTAAATCCCAACTAATCGTAAATCCTGTTGGCAAAACTGTGTATTCGTTGAAGCACTTCGCGCTGTCAATACATACATTTATGCGATGAGTATAAACACACATTCATGTAATAAATGTATAAAGACATGTTGTGAATCATCATGCTAAAAACAGAACATGTCAAGTCTCAACAGACACACGCACACAGACATACGAAATCACCAGTTTCAGCAGTGACGATTTTTTTGTTGGCCTCCATCAAGTCCGACTAGAAAGACATTCCCAAAATCAGTCTGCTTTCCATTGTACATTCCAAACGATTGTAGGGCTGAATTTGAAAAATGTCTAGCTGCAGCTCACTCACAAGATCCGTACTATTCTCACTTTACCTGCAGCCCACTCATGGATCCTTACACTTCTCACTCAGGAGATCCTTACTATTCACGACGACTGACTGTGTTAAGAATATCTACTAGTAGTTTGTGCACAAGAACGCAATCACTCATATTAGTTAAGACAACTGTAGAGCCAACTTTTCAGAATATGTATCTGCAGCGTGTGCACAAGCGCGCACTCACTCTTAAGATCCTTACTATTCACAACGACTAACTGTTAAGAATATCTACCAGTACTTTGTGCACACGAACGCACTCCCTCATACTAGTTGAAACGAATGTAGAGGCAACTGTTAAGAATATGTATCTGCAGCTTGTGCACAAGCGGACACTCGCTCATAAGATCCGTACTATTCACAGCGCCTGACTGTTGAGAATATCTGCCAGTAGCTTGTGCACAAGAACGAATTGACTCATACTATTTCAAACAACTGTAGAGTCCACTTTTAAGAATATATACCTGCAGCTTGTGCACAAGCGCGCGCTCATTCGAAAGATCTGCCTCTGTGGCGTTCATTGTCTGCTCCAGACGTTTGTTCTCACTCTGCTGCTTGCATAACCGCTCAATCTGTGTGTGTGTGTGTGTGTGCGTGTGTGTGTGTGTGTGTGCGTG
>Ga0335398_10005126_pt1 | contig 17589 bp, 13 predicted proteins | sample BON03_FD_205742 | JGI IMG/M metagenome (GOLD analysis project Ga0335398, IMG submission 205742) | Freshwater microbial communities from Lake Bonney liftoff mats and glacier meltwater in Antarctica - BON-03 (spades assembly) (version 2) | ecosystem: Environmental > Aquatic > Freshwater > Ice >... | reverse complement strand
CCATTGTGCTTTGGTAGTCCATCCTGCCTCTGCTGGGGCGCTCTTTCTTCCTCCCTCTCCTCAGTGCGCGTGCTCGTGTTTGCGCTCTCCTGCTCTCCGCTTGTGCGTCGCAATGCCCTCTCCCTCACTCTCTCGCGTGCGCTCTCTCTCTCTCTCTCTTTCTCTCTCGCTTACTGCCTCGCTGCTTCTCTCCATCTCTCTCTATCACGCTCTCTCGCTATCGTGTTCTCTCTTGCTCGCTTGCTCCCTCACTTCTTCTCTCCCTCTGTTTCTCCCTATTTTCCTCTTTCTTCTCTCCCTTGCTCTGTCTCTCTCTCTCGCTCGGTCGCTCACTTCTTCTCTCCATCTCTCACTCACATGCTCTCTCGCTATGGATCTTTTTCCCTCTCGCTCGCTAACTCTTCCTCTCCCCTCTTTCTCCCACTTTCAGTCTCTCACCATCTCTCTCTCCAGGCCACGCCCCTGCGGTGGATCTTGGCAATCAGCGTGGAAGCGCTCGATATCCGAAGGGCGCGCGGCGGCGAGGGGCTCCGCAGCTGCGCGCCACCCGAAGTCCGGAACTTCGGGTGCCGCACGCCACTCGGAAGTCCGGAACTTCCATCCCTCAGGTCAGATTTTTTGGGTTGTTTGTGCGGTCATCCTCCCGCCAACGATCGCGTCGCATGGCACCCCGAAAAACACGTGTTTTCAAATCGAGACCGGATCAACACACAAGGTGCGTTGGCCTGTGCGTTAACGTACAGCGGTCGGTTTTGAGCTTGCGACACTCCGTTATGGTATACACTTTCTCGCTTGCTCTCTCTTTCTCCCCCTCTGTCTCTCACTCTCCTTTCGCTCGCTTGATCGCTCTCTTTCCCTCTCGCTAACTCTCATTCTCTCCACCCCACCAACCTCACCCTCTCTCTGCGTCTCTCTCCCACGTGCCTGTGATCGCTTCAATTTACAGAATGGATTCACTGAAGAAAAATCTGGTGCGCAGTATATATTCGCATAAGTTGTCATCCGTGAAGCATCAAAAAGGTCATGGAATCAAACAACAGGGCAGTGAAATCACTATGACGATTGTGTAATCGAAAAATAGGGTTGTGTAATTCAAGGGGCACGCGGCGGGGGAGGTGCTGCGCGCCAACTGGATTGGACCATTGACCCGAGGACATCAAAAGCCAACTGGATTGGACCATTGACCCGAGGACATCAAAATAGTGTATTGTGGCGTGCGTCGGTAGAGGGACTTTAGGCCCGAGCTGCCGTGCGCCACAAGGTCACGACCAAACCAGGGAGAAAGTTTGTTTTTTTGACTTTTTGTCGACCTGCAGCAGCCGCAGGTCAACTTTTTCCCCCACCTGCAACAGCACAGGTGGTAGCGTGGCAAGTCGCGTTTTGGTCAACTTGCGGCCGCCGCAAGTCAGAAAAAAATGTGAATTTTTTTTTTGAAAAACATGCACGAAGAACGGATGGACTCGGAAAAAGAACAAATTGGAACAATTTTTTTGAAAATATCGACTTGCGGCGGCCGCAGTCAAGAAAAATAACTAACACATCAGAAAAGGAAATTACACGATGGAACAAAGAAAAAATCGGAACACTGTCCCGATTTTTTCTTTTTTCAAAATCGGAAATTTCGACTTGCGGCCGCCGCAAGTCGAAAAATTGGGGAAAATACTGAAAACACCCGAACAACAGAGATTGAAAGTTAGATGAAAAATATTCGTCTTGCGGCGGCCGTTTGGGACTCTGTGGACATTACACCACCCTATTTAGTCACCTCAGGGCAATGGTCCGATCCAGTGGGCGCGCCACAGCGCTCACGCCCCTGTTCTGGCTAAATTCATGGCCTCCTGGGAGTTGGGCACGTGTATTGCGCCTTCTGGTTATCATCTTCGCGCCTATGAGGTTTTGTTTCTGTGCATTGAGTGATTTGCATGCTACTCACAATCATTCCTCTAGGCATGCGCGGTCGCCATCCTGCAACTCTCAACCCATTCCATTGTTTCTTTGCGTCTCTGTGTGTATAGCAACCGGCGCATGAATGTTCAAGGCGGTTGAGAATTTGAGATAAGCGCATTGCTGGAAGGGCACTGATGATCCCGGTCACAATCTTGCTGGGCACTGCTTTGATGGACACCCTGGGCCCATTGTGCATTACCTACCCAGGCGCGCGGCGGCGAATAGAGCTGCCGCGCGCCACAAGATCACGAACAAACTCCGGCAGATTTTGCGCTTATTCAATATCACGGTGTCCTCAAAATTTCGACTTGCGGCGGCCGCAAGTCGGGCAAAAGCCGACTTCAAGTTGCGACGGTAGCGGTACAGTAGCATTACAGGACATGGAAACTGGCAGATAGAAACTGAAGTATGAAAATTGGCTGGTTTCTTGCACTGTGCTTTAGAACCCCGCTCGCAGCGATTGGGCAGTCTCTGAATGATTTTCTTGATGATTTTCTTGATGATTTTCTCTATGAAAATCTTAATTGTCTCCATGAAAATCTCAAATTTCCTGTGAAAATCACAGATTTTCTCGGTGAAAAATCTTAATGATTTCCTCATGATTTTCTTAATCATTCATAAAATCTCTCACTACAAAGTTAGAATTTCTACGGGGGGACTTGTTTTTCTTCCCCAAAGTTGGGTGGAGCCGGCTCAACACAAATTTTTTGCATCCAAATCGAGTCGAGCTGGCTCCACCCGAATTTATTTCCAAAAATTTCGAGTTGAGCCGGCTGAACTCGATTATTTTCCAAATTTTTTGCATTCAGCCGGCTCAACTCATTTTTTTGTTAAAATTTTGGTTCAGCCGGCTGAACCCAAATTGTTTTCCATCGGCGCTTTTTTACCCATAAATCGGTTTCGGGCGTTTTCCTGGCCATTTTTGAGTGGAACCGGCTTTTGAGTGGATCCCGGCTGAACTCAAAAAAATGAAAGAAAAAGTGAGTTTTTGGACAAATTCCGTATAAACTCTGTCGTATTGCGAGTGGCGCGCGGCAGCTCCCTCCACTTGCTGCGCGCCCGAAAATCGCTGGCTGGGGTGACAGTTTCTTAATGGTTTATAGAAACAAACAGTTTCTTAATGGTTTAGACAGTTTCTTAATGGTTTATAGGGCAGGGTGCTGGCTTCATCAGTGTATACCCACAAATTCCAAGTACACAAATGGTCCAAGATGATCATCTCACAACAATCATAAAATGCTGTGCAAAAAATAAGGTATTCTCAATAGATCAAACTGCTTGACAATCATTGATGCTCCCGACACACTGGCATCCTTGCACTACAAAAATTAAACTTGATGATCTGAAGCAATCGCAATCTGATTGCTGATAAATTGGGTATCCTCGACATATCGAATTCCAAAGAAAATGAAAATTAATTTTCTTCAAAAATCTCAACCAATGTAAAATGTTTTGACCCACCAGCGGGTCCAATACCAAGAGTAGGTGGGAAAAGGTCCGAGACAGTCCTCTCTTGGAGGTTTAAGTTGGGTTTTAACCACCTAAGAAAGAAAAACAGAAAAGAGGAGGAAAGAAGGTAAACTGGGTCCGCCATTATTAGTAGAAGGGCAAAGGTCCGGGAAAGTATCTTGAGTCCTGAGCAAATCATGGGGTTTTTACCACCCAAGAAAAGAAAAAAGAACGAGAAATGACGAGTGAACAGCCATACCTAACAGGGCACGCGGCGGCGAATCCCGAGCTGCCGCGCGCCATATGGTCACCACCAAACCCGGGGGATTTGACATGTTTTTGATTTTCATTTTTTTCGACTTTCGGCGGTCGCAAGTCGACTATTTGCGCGACTTGCGGCCGCAGTCGGAAGAAAATAGAAAAAAATGTGAGGAAAACACACGGAGAACAGGATAGGAAAAGAACAAGTCGGAACAAAAAACGAAAAATTGAAAAATGTCGACCCGCACAAGAATGGAGAATCGCACTCCAAACGCAACGAACTGAGTTTTTACGGTTTGGTTAGTATTCTTATAGTACTAATCGCGCCGTTAAAGTCAAATTACTTACATTACTGGTAGAATGTATTTAGTCTAAGATGCTTTTACAATTGAATTTCAATATAAAAATGAATAAAACATTGTACTATTTGTACTTATTATTGCACTCATTCTATTTTTGCAGAACATGTTTTACTACACATCTACGGTTCGTGCCCAACAACGTGCGATTTCTCCATCATGATGATTCTTGGGCGGTTGCGACGGCCGCAAGTCAAAACAAAGATAACACTTTTCGTGGGGAAAAAAAAACTACACGATGGAACCCGCCCATAATGCAAGAAATCGCACCCTGGTCGTCCACGAACGGAGCAATTGCCGACTTTTTAGTATTGCCTGGTAGTCTTTTGTCAATTACTGAGATTACTGAGTGAAAATATTTTAGTCCATTAAAGCCTATCCGTGAATTGAAATATGAAAGTGAGCAAAATATTGTACCACTGGTCCTTATTATTGACCCATTTTGTTTTTGTGAAACATAATGCTTACATTTTACCATACGCGTATTTGACCACAGTGCAATTTCTCCATTCTTGGGCGGAAAGAAAAAATCAGAACATTGTTCCGATTTGTGCTTTCGGAAAATCGGAAATTTCGACTTGCGGCCGTTGCAAGTCGAAAAAATGGGAAACACACTGAACACACCCAATCAACAGCGATTGCACATTCGAGGAAAAATGTTTGGAGAATTTCGTCTTGCGGCGGCCGCAACCCGACAAAAATAAAATACACACACCGGAAAAAGATTGATCCAAGAATCCCGGTGGGAAGAAAATCGAACCGAAAGGGCACTTGTCCATCTGTATACAACAATCCGAATACCAATAGGTACAGCGCTCCAGATCTCAACTTATCGCGACAAACTGCTTGACAGTTGACAATTGATGCTCTCGACACACCTGTATACTAAACACCGGTATACAAAAGAATACACCTTGCTCATCTGAACAAATTGCACTGTGATGCCTGACAACCTGGGTGTTGTATATCAAATTGCAAAATACATCAAATTGCAGAATATGTATCAAATTGCAAAATATCAAATTGCAAAATATATGGAAAGAGAGTTGCTCCCAAAGTCCCAATCCAACAATTTTCCAAAATGGTGATATCAAAACACAAAATCTGATTTCACAGAAACTGGATGATTGACCAAGGCAACGTCCACAAATGCTGAAAATTGATGCTATCGAAAAATCCAAACAAACACAGATCCATGAATGATGAACGACAAACATCAAAATCTGATTGAAACAATTTTGATGCTTGCGCCAATGCAAATTCCAAAAAAGTTGAAGATGGGTAATCTCAAAAATCCACTTGCGACTACATTCAAAGAGAATGATCTTGCAACTTCAAAATCCGAGGATGATTCCAAGAAAATTGGATGTTCTGATTGCAACAAAATTAATGCTTGCACCAAAACAAAATTCAAAAAAATCGATGATAGATGATCTCAAAAATCTACATGAGATTGTCTTCAAAGATGATGACCTGACCAAATCAAAATCTGATTGCAAGAAAACTGGATTTTCTGATTGCAAAAACAAATTGAAATTACCAGAATCCCGGTGTGGCCGGGGGGGGGAGACAAAAAACGGAGATTTGCGTGGGTTCACATGTAAAATTCCTTTCTCCATCCCGGTGTGACCAGGGGGTGGGGGCAGAAAACGGCGATTTGGCCCTCTGATGAGTCATTTGAAGGCGATGACTCAGTATATGGGTCATTTGAAAGCAGCGACTTGGTATATCAGTCGTTTGAAGGCAGCGACTCGGCATATGAGACATTTGAATTCAGAGACTCGGTACATGAGTCGTTTGAAGACAGCGACTTGGTATTTGAGTCATTTGAAAACAGCGACCTGACTCGGTATACGAATCATCCACGGACTCGGTGGACGATTCATTGGCTCGGCAGACTCGGATGAGTCATTTGAATGCAGCGACTCGGTACATGAGTCGCTTGCAGACAGCGACTCGATATATACGCTGTATATGAGTCATTCGAGTTTGAAAACTGCGATGTGACTCGGTATATGAATCGTCCACCGACTCGGTGGACGATCTGCCGACTCGGTAGTAGATGAGTCATTTGAATCTTCAAGACAGCAATTTTGCCAGGGGGTAACTATTCTAGTGTTTTTAAAAAACAAAATTATCTTGCCAGGGCTAGCTACTCTAGGGTTACCATAATCAAATCTTTGAAGATTTCTGTTGCACAAAGGGACTCAGTCCTGGTTTCGTACGGCGAAGAGACTTGGTCCTGGATTCGTACGCAAAAATCACATTTTGAAAATTTTGAAAATCCACAAAAACACATCAACGATAGCATGCACAAGTGTGCATCCAAGCGAAAATATTCATTCTTGAGAATCTCAGAAACTAGACCAGCAAGACTGGTGCAATTTGATTATCTGAGAACTCGACATCGCATTCCAGGAATGTTGCCGAATGATGAACTCCAGAAATCACAATTCAACAATGCTAAAACACCGATAGTCTCAACGAATCAAATTGCGAAAAGGTTCACGGTTTACGGTAATGTAAAACCGTCATCCGAAAATACTAAAAGTGGACTATCTGAGAATTAATGACTTCAAAACAGCAAAAGCATGAAGAGATGGAAATAGATCATGATCTCAGAAAGTGAAGATCTGTAGATGTTGAACGACAACATTGTCGACAAATCAACGTGTAGCGAGGTTCAAAAAAAAAATCAACGTTGATAAATTCACCACACACGAATCTCGAGAGCATTTTTTTTTGATAATCTAGATATACACATTCATTCTTTCTTGCGGGTTCTTGCTTGTGCGTGTGTGTGCGTGTGTTCGGATGTGTGTGTGTTCGCGTGTTTGATGGTCTCAAAATCAAGCATTCCAAAAATGTTGGACGAATGATAGTTTCAAAACATCAAATCAAGGACTAAACTTGCAAAAAGTCCCTTCGGCGACTTGGAAAAGGTCCCGCGACATTGCTTTGTGTAAGTTACGCTGTAGAGTCGAAAGGAGTTCCCCTTTGTCTCTCTCCTTCTGTGTGTGTGTGTGGATGTGTGTGTGTGTGTGCGTGTGTATATACGTGTGTGTGTGCGTGTAGGAGTGCTGCTGGCAGTGGCAATCAGGCGATACTCCGCATGCCGCTTCTCTCGCGAGTAGGCATTTTGCCAACTTGCGGCGGCCGCCAGTCACAAGAGTGAAAAAAAAATTAAGTTACCCCAGACATGGTCGTGCGACAGTGTTGTCGCAGGTCACTTTGTTCGACCTGCGTCTACCACAGGTCGGAAAAAATGAACAAATTCAAGTTCGACCTGGTTTGGTCGTGACCATGTGGCGCACGGCAGCTCGGGGCTAAAGCCCCTTCGCCGCCGCGCACCCGTGGGTCAGCACCATTCCGATCGAGCGCTACATTCCTTGGAAGTTGGGGAGACTTAATGTTCAAGTTTGGGACTTGTTATCCCCGAGGATACCGTGAAAGGTCAGACCACGACCATTGTCCGTAGGTTTTACCCACGCGGGTCCGCCATTGAATATGGAATGTCGATAACCCATACTGATCACTCAGATCAGTGTACCAAGTATCTCCCAGTTTCCGTCTCCGGGGTTCCGAGTCTGTCGAAATTCAAAGTTGGGCCAGGTCTGTCCGGTTTTTGGTCACTGGCAAATACTATCTTGATATATCCGAGTCTGCATAGGTTATCGACTTCGAGCTTCATGCATAGGTTATCGACTTCGAGCTTCATGCAGGCGGGCAGCAGTCCGGGACAATCTGTTGGGTTCTAAGCGACTCAGTTGGGTTTTCACCACCCATTAAAGTAATACAAAAAGAAAGAAAAAAAGAAAGATGAGTATGCATGATGTATGTATGTATGTGCGTGCACTGCAGCGCGACCAGCATCTGTTTGTATCAGATTTCGGATATCGGATACCGGACATCGGATATGGGTGGCCACGGTTAGTCGGATGGATTAAAATATAGGTCTCTTTTGCAGAATATAGTCTCTTTCATAGGGCTCTTTTGCGGAAAAGACCTGTGATTATCAATGATATAATCGATCCTACTAACCGAAGCAACTCCGTACGGAGTTGGATATCGGATATCGGATATTGGATATTGCCGGATGCCTTGTGCCAGTGCACCTACATGACTGCCCTGAACCTCACGCTTGCCCCACCCATCATTTCAACCCGGCCCCCACTCCCCATGTTGACCAACCATGACAATGCGTGGCAATCCGGCCGACCAGATATTTTCCCGCAATCTTTCAAAACTTAAACTTGATAAAAATCTGAACTCATCATACCTTTACGTACTCGCTCGCACTTACCTTCTCTCTCCCCCCTTCCTCCTCCCCCCTCCCCTGCCCTCTCCTCCTTCTTCTGCTGCTGCTGGGGAACACTTCTGAGATCCAGTAGTTTGCATTATCGAATCTCAAAAATACTAGATTCCTTGTTCTTTTTGTTACTGTGTTTGTCCAAATCTAAAAAATATTCCACTTTTGAGGGTTTCCTGTCCCGTAGGGGGGTACCGACCTCCCCCTAGGGGAGGGGGGTTGGTAACAGATTCGACCCCTCTACGGTCTTGGCGCCCGTAGAGGGGTGTGACCCGCACCCCCTCCACCCCCCTACGGAGGGGGTCCGTACCCCCCTACGGAGAAATCCCGTGACCCGAAACAACTTGAAACTCAAAACAACCCCAAAAAAAAACATGAATTGGTAACAACAATATCTAAAATACAATTGAGAAAAAACCAAAAAATTGACATGAAATCACGACACGGAAAATAATAATGGAAAATAAAAAAAATAAACCTTGCATCCACACCAAAACAGATAGTATGAAACAAAACAATGTAATACAAACATCGTACCAAAAACCAAGAAAATATGGGAAATTGACACAATAAAAAAACAATCAAAAAAGATTGGAAAAAAAGACCAATTTGGAAGAAAACCATCATCTGTTTCCCCTATTGGGGGCTGTCTTGTAATAAACTTTTCTCTCTCCTATACTATGTCTCCTGTGCCCTCCTGTTTTGTATTAGATGCTGGTGAGTACGTAGTACGGCCACTTGGTCACGGTCCTGGCCCCCATATAGATGCACATGAGCGCATGAAGCACTTGTGTGGCAGCCTTGTGTGGCAGCCACATATGCTTGCTTGGTGCGTGCGAATCACTCTGGTAGATGCCCAATGGGTTCCCGGTGAAATTAAACCAGTGACAGCAGTGCGCTGACCTCAAGAGCCAGGGGGGGCGGTCGATTTTAATGAGTGAATCCGCATCCTTGTCCACTCAGGTCAATACATGGTCTACCTATGGCCCGACCATTGTTGCATTTGCTCAAGGGCCATCATGCTTTGCGTCATGTCTCTGGATGAGATTTATCTGGAGACCGTGACCAGCTTTAATGATTTATTAATAGAAGATGTTCTTAGAAAGAAAGACGGCCCCGGGCCCGGCCCATTACCGTGACAGCCTTCGTTCCCTTGTTATGCTATACGTCACGGTTTTGGAGGTCTCAACAAAAGCACGTCAGTCACTGGCAAATTGGTGTACGTACGCACTACCAATGTTCCTCTCGTTGTTTACATTGCGAACCTCACGGTTCTGCTCGCCAGTGGTCACGGTAGCGAAGGCTTGATAGGATGTGGGTGCGCACATGGGGAGTGCACCATAACATGCTGACTTCGACGATTAGACCAGTACAACGCGAAGTGCGGTGTCTTGGGCGTCTACATACGCATCCTGCTGCACTCCCGAACGCTGTCGCGTATTCGTTCATGCTTTCAAGGTGCATGCATCACGGTCGTGTGTATACCTTGCCTAATTTGCCAGTGAATGGACTTGAAAAATTATTGGCTGTGAATGGGCTTGAGGTCTCTTGATTCAAACACACTATTTTGCGCTTCACGAGCCACCAGTCACAGTGCGTACTAGCCTGAGTAGCAAACTTCAAATACTTGTAGGGAAAGGCGGTTTGGAAGGTCACAGTTTTGACCCATGCAATTAGTTACGTCAACGTGGGAATCAGCATTGGCAAATACAATCAGCTAACACAGGGCTGGTGCCAGGAACTTGAAAATCACGCGCAACTTTCAGAAGGTTTAAGTTTGCCTTGCCACGGTGCGCGTGTGCCGTCACAGCGCGCATGCGTGGTTGCATCTTGACCTCAGGGTAGAGTTTCTTGTTTGAAAACTGATGATAGTGGGTATCCCAAGGATGCGGGGGCCACGGTTGTAATCCACCCTGGCAAGCTCTAGGAGTTTCCCTTTGCTTGAAGGTGGGGTTGGGAATTTCTCGAACGAACGCGGATTCTCAGTAGAATCCAGTTTACAACGCATTTCATCGAATTTTCTGTTGTGGAAACGAAACGATTCGTCGGTAGTACTGTAAACGTGATCTTGACGCTGCAAACCTGCGGCCAGCTCTCGAGCATGGCTGCGGAAAGCAAACGCAGAGCGCTGGGAAATTGTTTTTGCGAGCGATTTTGCTATATGTTCCTAATGTCAAGATGTAGAGGAGACTGAGATCTAGGTCTGTGCACTTTTTGGGTGCCTGAAAAGAGAGCAGCTGCGCTATGGCAACTCCCGGAAAAAAACGTGTTTCGCCCGCAGAAAAAATCGCAATTTGGCATTGCGCAGCGGTTCTCTTTTCTCAAGTACCCAAAAAATCATCCAGTTTCTGTGCAATCGGATTTGTGTTTTGACATCACCATTTTGGAACATTGCTGAGAATCCGCGTTCGTTCCAGGAATACCCAAACCCACCTTAAAACCCATTCAAATTGGTCAGCTCGCAGCCTCCACCCTCGCCAGGGCTGCAACTTTGCAAACAAACCCGGACCGTCACAGCACGTTGCCTAGGTGGTTTGTTGAAAGTAGGGAGACACAATTGCATAGATTTATTCACATTAGCAGTACTATTTGATGCTGATACGAGAACTCATGCATTCTTACGAAGATTTCATGTTTAAGCTCCCTCCCTACCTGTGGCTGAGTCTGTGTGAAGGAATATAGGTCATGAAGAATGTGGCATGCAATTGGGTGGGAGAGAATGATCACCAAATACGGATCTCGCTAAGAGAGAAGGATGGTGCCGATCACTTTCGAGTTTTTCCCATGTGACTTATTTTATTACTGTTGTAAACACCGCGTCGTTTGAACGCGCAGGTATTCATGGGAGGAAGTTTGGAGGGGAGAGGTACAAAGAGAAAAGGGCGGCACGTGAGAGCACACACTGACGGAAGGAAAAATCAGCATGATGAATCTCGGCAACCATGCGAAACAAGATGCGCCCAAAGATATGGTATAACAGCTGAATAATAGAGTTCGTAATCTACCAGTCGTTGCCCTCCTTGATCGGCTCGATGGGCACCGGGTAGACCCCTGTGAAGCAAGCACGGCAAAAGCTGTGTTTGGATCCAGACGAGCGCGTAGCAGCTTCCACGAGGCCCTCAGGCGAGAGGTATCCGAGCGAGTCGACCTTGAGCCACTTGCACATGGCCTCGATATCGCCGTTGTGCTTGTTAGCGAAAAGCTCTTCGCGCGAGGGGAAGTCCATGCCGTAGTAACACGGGTCCGTGACAGGAGGCGATGCTATCCTCACGTGCACCGTCCTGGCGCCCGCGTTGTAGAGCAGCTTGACTAATTGCTGTGCTGTCGTGCCACGCACAATCGAATCGTCCACCACCACCACATCACGGCCACTCAGCGTGTGCTCCATGGGGTTGAACTTGCATAGCACCTTGAGATCGCGCAGCTCCTGCGAGGGCGAGATGAATGACCGTCCCACGTAGGGGTTACGGAAGAATCCGAAGTCAAAGACGCAGGGGCGACCCATCTTGAGCGACTCTTCGTGGAACCCCAGTGTTGCGTGCGTGGCTGACTCGGGGATGGGGATGATGATGGGCACCTGCTCTCCATCCTTGACCTGCGGGGTGGGCCATTCCCTAGCAAGCTGCCGACCTGTCTCGCGTCGTACCTTAGTGACATACTCCCCGAAAACCCGCGAGTCGGGGCGGGCGAAGTAGACGTATTCGAAAATGCACTGCGAGGTGCCGAATTTTGCCGGCAGTTTGAGTGAGGCGAATGTGCCGGTTTCAACGGTGCGCCGGTCGATGATGATCATCTCACCTGCACACACAAGAAAAAAGCATCCGACGAGAGCGGGGTAGCAAGAGGCACTGTTAGTGACTGCAAACATACGCATCGGGGCAGTGGAGCTGTAGATATCGCAAACAAACTACTGCAGCAAGTATCAGATCTCGTTTGCCACGGAAGACATAACGTTACATAAAATAACATTTCATTCCATCCACGATGACACACAACCTTTTCCGTCCACCTGCAGCTGTTTTCATACACAACATGTTTTCATGACACATTGTTGAAAGATTGAGAGTACGCTATATTATTGACATATTTTGACAGTACGCTGCTGCCAACACAATGGATTCAAATACATGTCACCTACTACATCTTCTCGGAGGCCGTTCTCAAGAATCATACCCCACGGTGCGCATCTTCCGCCATAGTATGTGTTGCAGTGATTTGCAGTGTGTTGCAGTGGGTGTGCTGTACCGCCACCGACATCGCATGAGCCCTCCTTCATGCAGTTGCACTCTTACTACATATACATCAATACATAATATAAACATATCTCTGAAAAGAAACGCAAAAGGACAGAGCAGGAGAGAAAGAGAAAGAGAAAAAGAGGGAGACCAGGCTCGACATCACGGACGTATTCGGCCTTGCAAAGGTCAAGAGAGCAGGTTTCGGATGAAACGCAATAACCGTCAGAGCCGTCAACACCCCGACCCTTGAGACGGCCAATGCAAAGAGGGCGGAAGCCATTGGGATCGCGAACGGCACACATAAATTTATCAGTGATGATGATGACGGAAAAGGCACCCTCGGCCTGGGTCATGGCATCAAAGATCTGGTCAACCTGCGACTGGCGTTTGGAATGTGAGATAAGATGGAGGAAGAGCTCGGAATCTACAGTCGACTGGGTGAGCACGCCTTGGTTCTCAAAGAAGGAGCGGAGCTCGGGCGCGTTGGAGAGGTTGCCGTTGTGTGCGAGGGCGATGTTACCCATACGATACTTAACGCAGAAAGGCTGAAAGCCCTCGATCTGATTCTTGCCGCCAGCGGTTGAGTATCTTGTGTGGCCAATCGCGTGAATTCCCCCAAGAGCCTCCATGTCCTCGGGCTTGAACACGTCAGTCACAAGGCCGTGACCACGGTGAAGCTTGAATTCACCCTGCCCCCCTGGTGTTTTCGATTGCGCTACTGATACCAGACCGGCGCCCTCCTGACCACGGTGCTGCAAACCAACCATACCATAGTACGTCGTGTGTGCTGCTTGTTGCACATTCTGCAGTTTGGACACAGACAATATCAGAGTGCACTTTGGGACAAGCAAGCGGGCGAAGGAAAAATAAGATGTTGACAACAAGAGCGACAAACACGTGAAGGAGAGCAGGGTATATGCACGACGCACGATACGGCAGCATGCGGGAGTGCAGCGGGATACGTACGTAGACGCCGAAGACACCGCACTTCTCGTTGTACTGCTCGCCAAAGTGGTCGAGGTCGACATTAAGGTCGTGGTCCCCGTTCATGGTGAAGACGCTGTTGTGATCGGTGCAGTTGTGCAACTGCTACAGTTTATGTGTATGTAGAGCCGTCAGTGTATATGAAGAACCCTACCCCCCCCCCCAACAAAGACCTTTGAATTGATGATAAGACAGGCGCATGAGCTCGCTTGAGAGGTTACAATGACACAGGCACATGAGCTCTCATGATCAACACTCGTCAACAGGTCGTGTCAAGGCCACCTTGCGTGAACGAACAAAACACAACACCTGACGCTTGCTTCTTGCCTTGGTTTCTTTTCGCAGATTTCAGAACGTACCTCTGCCTCTGGACATGAAGTTCCACGAACAAGTTTTTTTTAGGCCGACCCGTCCCCGAAAAATTCTAGGTTTTGCAAATTTGACTTTTTTTTGGATACGGCGTCGAAGTAACAGCTAAGCTAGGAGGCCAAGTGCTGACCATTCACATGTTAGCTGGTCTCTCTCCCCAGCATTGTGGCTGTGGCCTGGGATCCTCCGTGATGTTTTCCTCTGTCCTGCCTTCTTATTTCAATCTCAAGTTGCTGTGCCACTTTTCCCAAAAAAAATCAGTTCCAGCAGAATCCATGCAGAGCAACTGCTCAACATCCTGTGCAGCTTCCTGCTGCCCCCGCCGTCAGTGCACATGTTTCTGGCTGTGCCAGCAATCGCGATGTTTACACGTGCAAGGCGCTGTTGATGCTAAATCCTGTACTATTTTCTTTTGACTCCATTGATTTGAGGACAGAACACAACTGCAAAAAAAACGATATATAAGGTAGTGTCTATTGCACGATCCTATTGGTTTAATAGGCAGTGCCTAGTGTTGCGGTGGGGAGGTGCATGTGTGAATGTGAGTAAATATCCCAAAGTTTTTGTTTTGTTGTGTCCTCAGGTCAATGGTCCAATCCAGTGGGTGCGCGGCAGCGCCGCCGCACGCCCCTGCGTCTATCGTGTCTGTGTTTGTTTGTGTGTGTTCGTGTGTCATTCCTTATTTCAGGCCTGTGTCGGTATGTCAACGTGTTTAACAGTCATCTTTGTCTCTGACGTTGGCTCTGTCTCTTGCGCGCGTGCGGTCTGCATCTACGGGCGTCGACAGATTTCTCGCAATCGCCACAGCAGAACAAACGGGAAACTCGCACCAAGCAAGTGGTCTCCGAACACGCCGACGATAAAGGCGACCACGCACGCCACGCAGACTCCGCCCAATTCGCTGCGCTCGATCGAGAGGAGGCGGACGTGACATCCTACCTACATTTGTTCGCACCGCAAGACATATCGAAACACCGTGACGTGGCGGGTATGGATTTGGAGGGGGTGATGGTCAAGGGTGAGGGCAGGGCAGGGTCAATGGTGGAGAAGGGAGGTGCGAGCGCAGATATGGCAGGAGGGAGCTGCGAAAGTGGGTTAAGGAGGGGCGACCTGCAAATGCTTGCACAACCAGCACTAGCGGGTCTAGTATGTGTGGCGATGCTGACGTGTGGAGTGCAGGCGCAATCGCCGGATACAGTGGGACGACAGCACAGGAACAGCTTCCTGCCCCAGCTCACGGCCATCGCTGGTGTGATGTCAACGGGAAACTATTCAATCGACGCTGCGCTGCAGATGGCGGCATCCCACCATCTGCAAGGGTGGTTCGCAAGCAGCACGCAAGCGTACGCGGCTGCTGCACAGGTACTATGTATGCCACTATGACATATGCCACTGTGGATCCATGACATCTGCGCACCGTGTACATGTATTCCCATGTCAAGCCTGCGCTCAAAACGAATGACTACTGACTTCGTGGCTTGTGTCTGCGTGTTTTGATATGTGGCTAGATCTCGCCGACGAATCCAGATTGTTACATAGGAGCCTCGCTCGCCATCCAGTCGCAAGTCTCTCCCCGTGGCCCTCTCTTGCACGTGCACAGTCCATTTGCTCTGTCATATTGATACATCCTGACCCCTCCGTCCTCCCCTCCCTTCCCGTTTGTACCCACTCATATGATAGCTGCCGGGATGTGTGGAGGCGTCTCGAAGTTTACGCACCTTTTTGCGACTGCAACGGGAGTATGGCGCTGTGCACAGACGTCATGTCCGCTGCACCAGGGTGCCATCCCTCGCTCTCTTCTCCCCCCGCGCCCCCACCCTCCCTGCCTATATATATATATCGCCTTGTTCCCTCTCTCTCCCTCCTACATATGTATTTTCTCCTTCTCTCTCTCTTGCTCCTCGCTCCCTTATGTTAAAAATTCTGCACTCTCTTGCCCACTGAAATGTGCAGGCGCCATCTCAAGAGATGCCTCATTCTGGCACACCGTGACGTGACTCAGCGACTTCATGCACCGCGCCTCGTCCCGTGACGTTGATGAAACACGACTCTTTCATATGTGTGACATGACACATGTGTATGTGTGACGTGATGCATTCATATGTGTGAAATGCCTCCTTCAATATGTGTGACATGACTCATTCAGATGTGTGCATATTCCTACGTGTGCCACGACTCACACAAATGTGCAGGCGCCGACTCACGAGTTGCCTCATTCGGTCATGTATGTGACAACACTCATACACATGTGTGACAATACTCATTCATATGTGTGACTATGCTCATTCATATATGTGACCATACTCATTGCAGGCGCCGACTCACGAGATGCCTCGTGTGCCATGACTCACACACGTGTGCCATGACTCACACACGTGTGCCATGACTCTCACACACGTGTGCCATGACTCACACACGTGTGCCCTGACTCACACACACGTGTGCCATGACTCACACACGTGTGCCATGACTCACACAAATGTACAGGCGCCGACTCACGAGATGCCTCATTCAATATGTGTGACATGACTAATTCAGATGTGCACACATTCCTCTGTGTGCCACGATTCACCCAAATGTGCAGGCGCCGACTCACGAGATGCCTCATTCGGACCCACCAGGCAAAATGCGAGTTTATATCGACAACGGAATTTTTGTTGATGCCTCTACATTCCGGCACGTTGCATGCGCGCGCACGCCGAGATGCACACACAGACACACCTACACACAAACACGTGCGCGCGCGCGCTCAAACACTCGCACCCTCTCTCTCTCACTCTCTCTCTCTCTCTCTCTCTCTCTTTCTCTTGGACTCCTCTGTCACACGGCATACTTCTCTCTCTCTCTCTCTTGCTCACACACACACATACTCTCTCCTCTCGCGTTCTCTCTCTCTCGCTCTCTTTATTCAAATATGTACATGTGTGTGCGCGCGTGCGTGCGTGTGCTCGCGTCTGTGTTCGTGCGCGTGTGCGTGTGCATGTGTGCATATACAAATATATCTATTTCCTTCGCAGAGGCGTTGCCACTCATGTAGTGGACGAGTATTTCTGCCACATGGACCCCAGCACAGTGCGTGAAGGGGACATCATTTTCGTAAATACCTTTCTTCTCTGCGCCTATGCGCGCGTTTTCCACCCACTCGTCCGCGCCCGCTACATCCTCATTACCCACAATTCAGGTCTCTTTTACTCGTGCATGCACACGCATCCGCACGCGCGCACGCGCGCCCTCTCTCTTCTGCCCGTCTGCGTCTGCTGCAGCTGCTTTGCCTTTGATTCGAGTTCCTTTTTCTTTTTTTGTCTTTTTCCCCCTCGCTCTGTCTCGCGCTCTCAGATTAAGGGTTTTCCTTTTCGCTCTTTTTATTTCCTCTGTATCTTTCTCTTTCTCTTTCTCTTTCGTTTTCTCTTACTCTTTCTCTTTCTCTTTCTCTTTCTCTACCTCTTTCTCTCTCTCTTTCTCTTTCTCGTCCCTCTCTCTCTCTCTCTTTATTTCTCTGTCTCTCTCTCTCTCTCTCTCTCGCTGTCTCTCTCTCTCTCCCTCCCGTACTCACTATAGTCCGATTACCCACGTGTGAAGTATGATTCTTTTTATCTATATTTCAGGTGTAAGGTGGCACGTGCGTGCGTGCGTGCGTGCGTGTGTGCGTGCGTGCGTGCGTGTGTGCGTGCGT
>Ga0335398_10005120_pt1 | contig 17606 bp, 18 predicted proteins | sample BON03_FD_205742 | JGI IMG/M metagenome (GOLD analysis project Ga0335398, IMG submission 205742) | Freshwater microbial communities from Lake Bonney liftoff mats and glacier meltwater in Antarctica - BON-03 (spades assembly) (version 2) | ecosystem: Environmental > Aquatic > Freshwater > Ice >... | reverse complement strand
CGATGATGGCAAGGCGCGGCTGCGCGATCTGATTGCCGAGGCTGATGTCTTCGTGGAAGGATTTCGTCCTGGCGCGATGCAGCGACTGGGTTTCGATTATCCGGCAGTAAAAGCGTTAAAGCCCGACATCATTTATTGCTCGATTTCCGCCTTTGGGCAGGACGTGGCGCTGGCGGGTCACCCCGCGCATGACATAGCGGTACAGGCGCTGGCCGGGTTCCTTTCAGTCAATGATGGGCCGGATGGTACGCCCGTTGTTCCCGGCGCACCGTCCGCCGACATGGCAGCCGGGTTGACCGCGCTTTCAGCCACGCTGATGGCGCTGGTCGCGCGGGATCGGACGGGCGAGGGCGCCTATATCGATTGCGCGATGTTCGACAGCGTTCTGCCATGGTGCGCGCATACGGCTGGCAGCGCGATCATTGGCGGTGAAGCCCCGCGATCAAGCGAACAACGCTCGCTTGGCGGGGCCGCATTCTACCAAGTTTATACCGCTGCCGACGGCAAGCATATTGCGCTCGGCGGACGGGAGATTAAATTTGCCCGCAATTTGCTGAACGCGCTTGGGCGAGAGGATCTGTTATCCCATGCGGACCGTCCGGCAGGCCAGCAAGGCGAGTTGATCGGATTTCTGTCAGACACATTTGCGCAGAAATCCCGTGACGAATGGGTCCAGTGGTTTGCCGATAAGGATGTGGCGTTCGCGCCCGTACTCGATTTTTGCGAGGCGTTGGATTCCGCCCATGTCGCCGAACGTGGACTGCTGGTCGAAGTTTCAGGAGGCGGACGGCAAATTGGCCCCGCGATCCGCTTCAGCGGGGAAGAATGGGTGCCTGGATCTGTGCCCAAGTTAGGCGGCGAATGAAGCCCTCAGATCTCCACGTCGATATGCATGGCATAGGCGAAGCGGTCACCCGGGTGATGGCTGACGGAAATTTCGAACACCGCACCTTGCGGGTCGAGATAGCAGCGAAGAATTCTCAGTACCGGGTCGCCCTGCCGGATGCCCAATTGACCAGCAACGATTTTGTCTGCGGCAACCGCCTGGATATCCTGCGTAATCTTTCCAATGCGAACCCCGGCCAATTGCTCGATTTGGCTGAACATAGTGCCTGCTGCCAGATCGATCCGGTCAACCGCATCGCCCAACCGTTCGTGAAAAAAGGCATCGGTTGCAGCCAGCGGGGGGGCATCATTGCTGATGCGCCGGACACCATGAAACCGCCGCCAAGTGCCCGAAACATCCTCGCCAATCTGTTCCGCCACGACCGTTGGCAGCGGGCCGGAATCCTGTTCCAGATACGTCACTTCACTGCCGCGACCATATTGCAGAATTTCACCGATATTGGACAGCGGCTGGTGCAGCGCGCCGCCGCGCGCGGCGGCCGGTTGTACAGTGGTGCCCGATCCGCGCTTGCGGGAAATCAACCCTTCGACCTGCAAGCGGCGCAATGCCTCCCGAACGGTGAAGCGGCTAACTCCGTATCGTTTGCACAATTCGGTTTCGGTCGGAAATTGTCCGCCATTGGCGAAGTCGCCCGCCATAATAGACTCGCGCAATTCGCCCGCCATTTCCATGTAACGCGGGATCGCTCGTTTCGCAGTTTTGGCAGTCAACATACTCTCCACAAGCGATATTCTGATAGCGGAGCAGCCTTATGACTGAACCGCTTTTGACTCAATTTGTCCGGACCTTAGCGCGGCAACCCACGGAAAGCGAGCGTCAGCGCGCGCGGTTACATTTGTTGGACTGGTTGGCCTGCGTTGCGGGGGCGCGGCAAACCGAGGCAGGCAGCATGGGCGCGATCATTTCCCACAAGGGGTGGGAGAAGGCGACCTATCTCGGCAATGTACTCGAAATGGACGATGTCCACCGCACCGCCTTGCTGCACCCCGGACCGGTTATCTGGCCCGCCGCCTTGAGCCTGCCCAGCGCGAATTTCGATCAGCGACTGGATTCGGCGATCCGCGGCTATGAAGCGATGATCGCCATCGGCAGCGCGCTGGATGCACATCACTATGCCCATTGGCACCCCACCGCCACCGCTGGTGTGTTCGGCAGTACGGCGGCCTTCGGATCACTGATCGGGTTTGCGCCGGTGGAATATGCCAATGCAATGGGCAACGCGGGATCAGTTGCCGGCGGGCTGTGGCATATGCGGCATGATGATGTGCTGACGAAACAATGGCACATTTATCACGCGGTCCGCACCGGGCGCGATGCAGCGATGCATGTGCATTACGGAGCAACCGGGCCGCAGGCGATCTTAGAGGGCGAACAAGGGTTATTCGCCGCGATGACGCAGTCTCCGCGGCCCTTGGCAGGTACTGCAGATGGGTGGCTGATCGGCGAAGTCAGCTTCAAACCATGGGCGGCGTGCCGCCATGCACATCCGGCAATTGACTGTGCCCTGGAATTGCGGGCGGCGGGTACGCTGTCTGCGCCGTTCCACGTCGAGACCTATGCTGATGCACTGAAATTCTGCGACCTGCCTGATCCCGCGACCGAATTGGAGGCGAAGTTCTCTCTCCAGCACGCGGTTGCAGTGATTGCCGATGGAAGGGATGCCGCGCCGGAGGACTTCACGCCCGAGGCAATTACGGCATTGGCTGCGCTGCGTGCCCAAGTGACTATTGCAGAAGACAAAGCAATTTCAGCGCGATATCCTGAACACTTCGGGGCGCGTGTGAATGGGCTAGAGCTGATCGACACCCGCGGAGATCCCGAACGCCCGGTTGGCGAGCCAGAAATAATTGCCAAGATGCACACGCTGGCTGCGTGGGGCAAATTGGCGCCGGGTGAGGCGGATCGGGCGGTAGATATTGTTTTGCGAGGGGACGACGCGGGGGCGCTTGATACCATGCTGGACGAATGGCTCGGCGGATGAACGCCACGCGGGCCATCCTCGACTTTGCCGCGCAGGATCACGCCTTGCCCGGCGCCGCCCGCGCCGATGCATTGCGCATGTTGGGGGATACACTGGCCGGGGGCGCAGCGGGGGCAATGTCACCGGCCGCGCAGGCGATCCTTCCGATGACCGCAAGCTGGGGTGATGGTGGAGCTTCTCGTATCCTGGGACAAAATGGCTTACTTCCAAAGCCTTCTGCCGCATTCTTCAATGCCTTTGCGATCCATTGTCTCGAATGGGACGGCGTGCATGAAGGCGCGGTGGTTCACGCCATGTCGGTGGTCACCGGCGCGCTGCTGGCAGCATCCGATGCGCAAGGCGGTAGCGATGCTGAAGAATTCCTGACCGCTTTGGCTCTGGGCGTCGACATTGCGAGCGGGATGGGCATTTCAGCAACCGAGCCAATGCGGTTTTTCCGTCCGGCAACCGCAGGATTGATCGGCGCAGCGATGGCGGTGGCGCGGCTGGAAGGCTTGCCGCCAGAACGTTTCGCAGATGTCCTCGGTCTGGCGCATTCTTTCGCTAGCGGGACGATGCAGGCACATGTCGAGGCATCCATCGCGCTGCCTCTGCAGATAGCCAATGCCGCCCGTTCGGCGGTTACGGTGGTAGATTTGGCCAAGGCGGGTATGAACGGACCACACGACATGTTGGAGGGCCCCTTTGGCTATTCCGCCTTGCTCGATCCGCTCGATCTTACACTCTACACCGGGAACATGGGCCAGATCTGGCGCATTTCGGAAGTCGCGATCAAGCCGTTTCCTTCTGGCCGCGCCAGTCATGGGGGTCTGGGTGCTTTGGCCCAATTGCGCGAAGAGTGCGGTCTGTCCCTAGGCAATGTTGCCAAGATTGAACTGTTCGCGCCTCCGCTGATCCAGCGTTTGGTTGGGCGGCCATATAAGCAGGATATGACCGCAGCCTATGCCCGTTTGTGTTTCCCCATTCTGGCTCCGTTGATGTTACGAGACGGGGTTATCGATCCCTCGCTATTTGTCGGCGATGAATTGCACGATGAGCATCTGACGGCACTGGCGCAGAATGTAGCCATTAGCCTGGACGGTAACCCAGATGGCAATGCGATGACCCCGCAGCGGGTCGTGGTCACCTTGACATCGGGCGAACAGATTGACCACCTCATCCCAGCCACTCTTGGCAGCATTGAAAACCCGATGAGCACCGCTCAGGCCGCGCAGAAATATGCCCTGTGCCGCCGCCTCGCTGCGCCGGATCATGATCCGCGCCTGTTCGATGATCCTCTTAAATACACGGTGGACCCGCGATGAGTTACCCGACCTATTTCGAAGCTTTCGATGCCAAGGCGATGCTTGATCAATATCCGGTGGGCGACAAATTTGTTCACCGCTACAAATCGATGTCGCGCGATGAATTGCTCAGCCTGCAAGATGCACAGTTCTTGAAATTGATGCGGCGCGGGTGGGAAATTCCCTTTTACCAACGCTTGTGGGGCGCACAGGGGATCGAGGCAGGCGATATTTCGGGCCTCGCTGATATTGGCAAGCTGCCGGTCTACGACAAAACTGATTTGATGGAATCGGTCAACGCATTCCCTCCATATGGCGATTTTGACGGGCGCGGGGTTGGTCCTGATTCTGGCCCGGTAGTGTTCCACACCACCAGCGGCACGACGGGACGGCCGCAGCCGCTGATGTTCGGGCCGAAGGGGCGAGAGATCTGCAATTTGATGGTCGGGCGGATGTACCGTTGGATGGGGCTGGGCCGCGATGATGTGGTGCAGTCCGTCTATGGTCACGGCATGATCCATGCCTGCCATTTCATTCGCGAGGCCGTGACCCATTATACGAACTCGCTGTTCCTTTCAGCCGGCACAGGGATCGAGACCCGGAGCATCCAGCAGGTAAATCTGATGGCTGATTTTGGCGTTACCTGCATGGTTGGTTTTGTGGATTACGTCCGCAAACTGGCCGAAGTTGCGGAGACAGAGGAACTGTTCGACCGGATCAATCTGAAGATGATTATCGGCCATCTGGGCACCGAGGACCGTAAGGGCACCGAAGATGCATGGCACGGCGCGAAGGCCTATGATTGGTACGGAGTGGGCGACACCGGTACGATCGCAGGCGAGGGACCGGAACGCGATGGACTGTATGTCTGGGAAGACGCTCAATTCCTGGAATTGCTGGACGTCGATAGCGGCGCGCCGGTGAAGCACGGCGAGACCGGCGATATGGTGGTGACTTGTCTGTTCAAGGACGACATTGCCCCGTGCATCCGTTTCAACACGCATGACATTACTTATGAGCTGGACGGGCGCGGCGAGCTGGCGTTCAAACGGATCGCCGGGTTCAAAGGCCGCAGTGACAATATGGTCAAGCTGCGCGGCATCAATATCTTCCCCCATGCCGTGGCCGCTTTGATCGAGAACCGCAGCGATCTGACGGGCGAATATGTCTGCCGCGTCAGCCGTGATGCTGCGGGCCGCGATTCGATGGAGGTGACGCTGGAAAGTCGCGGCGGATCGGAAGCTGCCGGTCTGTCCGACCTTCTGCGCAAGGGGCTTGGGATCGAAGTGGATGTGGTGATGGTTGGCCCCGGCGATACTGCGAAAGCAACGCAGATCGACACCAGGCAAAAGCCGATCCGGCTGCTGGACGAGCGCAAGATTTGATCGACCTCGATACTCCTGATTTCTTGGCACTCAAACGCGCCAATGCACCGCTCAATGCTTTCCTGGATTGGGATGAGAATGCGTCAGCTGGCGTGGGTCCGCTGGCGGGTGTCACGATCGGAGTGAAAGCCAACATCGCGGTCGCAGGCCTGCCATTTCACGCGGGGATTGCCGGATTACGGGGCCGTATTGCCGAACATGACGCAGACGTGGTGGAGAAATTGCGTGCTGCCGGGGCAATCATTCTGGGCACATTGAATATGGAGGAGGCCGCGCTCGGGGCCAAAACCGACAATCCGTCCTTCGGCCCGACCCATAATCCGCACAGGATTGGCTACAGCCCCGGCGGATCGTCAGGCGGCAGCGCGGCGGCGGTGGCGGCGGGCCTGTGTGATGCGGCGCTGGGCACTGACACTATGGGTTCGGTGCGGATTCCTGCCGCACATTGCGGAGTATATGGCTTTAAGCCAGCAGGATGCAGGATCAGTCAGGGCGGGTTGGAACCAGCTGATCCAATATTCGATGCGATCGGGCCAATAGCCCGCGATCTGGCTATGCTGGAGCGGGTATCGCGTATCGTTTCGGACTTCGGCGAGGGAGATCTTGAGGGAGGCGGCGCCCGGTTGATTGAGCATGGGGTGGAGATCAACCCTTCGGTCGCCAAAGCATTCGATCAGGTCATGGCAACATTGCAGCATCCGCCAACACCACTAAAACTGGAATATCCCAACAGCCGTATCCGCTTCGCCGGTTTCATCCAGGTGTCCAAATTTCTTGCCGAGAGCCTCAAAGAAGTGCCTGCTCTGTCTGATCAGCTGATCAAATTGTTGAAATATGGGCCTGCCCGTCGCGCGGTTGATTGGGAGCAGGACCAGAAGATTCTGGCCCGAACGCGCGAACAAGTCCGGGCAATCGTTTCAGAACATGGGTTTTTACTGATGCCGACGGTGCCCAATCCGGCATTTCCACACTCTGCAAATGAGCCCGCTACGCAGGCAGATTTTTCATGCCTCGCGAATATTGCCGAATTGCCTTCGCTCACACTGCCTGCAGGGTGTACGGATGATGGATTGCCGATCGGGGTGCAGATCATTGCGTCCGAAGGACATGAAGCGGGGCTGTTTGCCTTTGCCCGGATGATCGACGCAAAATTGAGCGCCTATTACGCGCCACCATCAGTAGGAGAATAGCCATGCAGATCATCGCCCTGTTCAATTTAAAGGAAGGCGCCCGGCGCAGCGATTATGAAAGCTGGGCACGCGGCCGCGATATGCCAACAGTCAAAGGCTTGCCATCGGTCGACAAGTTTCAAGTATTGCGCAGCCGCAACGTGTTGTTTTCCGAAGATAAGCCGCCCTTCGATTATATCGAGATACTTGACGTAACTTCGCAGGCCGCATTTTTGGAAGATTGTGGCAGCGATGCAGTGGCCGCTTTGGCAAAGGAAATGAGCGCATTTACTGACGGCGCGACATTCATCACTACCGAGGAGCTCTGAGACGATGCGTTTCGCAGGCAAGACCGTGATTGTAACTGGCTCAGGCCGTGAGAAAGGCTTGGGGCAGGGCATCCTGCAACGTTTCGCCGATGAAGGCGCGAATTGCGTTATCTCCGACCTGTCGATTGGTGATGAGGCGGAGATTGTGGCGGAGGATTTGCGGGCGCGCGGGGCCAAGGTTGCTACATTTGCCTGTGATGTGTCCGATCAAGCCCAGTGTCAGGCGCTGGTCGATCAGGCTGCGGCGCATTTCGGCAGTGTTGATATATTCGTCAACAATGCCGGGATCGGGTTCATGATGAAGCCGCTGTTGGAGGTGGACACGGACAAGGAGTGGGACAAGGTAATCTCGGTCAATTTGTCTGGCGCATTCTATTGCACGCAGGCGGCCGCAAGGGCGATGGTTGCCCAGGGTAATGGCGGGCGGATCATCAATATCGCCAGTCAGGCGGCCAAGACCGGCTTCCCGCATCTGGCAGCTTATGTCAGTTCCAAACACGGCATGGTCGGGCTGACCCGTGCCAGCGCGGTCGAGCTGGGCGCACATGGCATTACCGTGAACGCAGTGTGCCCAAACCACGTCACAACTGCGCTGGGCGCAGAACAGAACGAATATTTCTCCAAGCTACTCGGTTTCCCCACGGTTGAGGCTTATCTTGCGAATATGGCCGCAAAGAACCCCACTGGCCGTCCGGGCCTGCCATCCGATACCGCTGGTGCCTGCGCCTTCCTGGCAAGCGACGATGCCGTGTACATCACCGGCGAAGCGCTGAATGTGTCGGGCGGTGAGGAAATGCACTGATGCCCCAAACGCCGATTTTGCCTGAAGAGCGGATCGATTGGCCTAACGGCGCGAAATTGGCGCTGAGCGTAGTGGTCAATGTGGAGGAAGGCTCTGAAATGACCATCGCGCGCGGCGACCGCGGGATGGAGCCGGTGGACGAGCTGGGCGTGTTCGTGAAATCGAAAATGCGCAATTATTCCAACGAGAGCAATTACCTTTACGGGATCAAGGCCGGCGCGCCGCGGATCGTCAAATTGCTCGAACGCTATGACATCATGGCCAGCTGGACCGTTGCCGCGATGGCGCTGGAAAACCATCCCGAAATCGCCGAGGCAATCGTACGGTTGAAGCATGAGCCGGTCAGCCACGGTTATCGCTGGATCCATCAGTTCAAGATGGACGAGGATGCCGAGCGCGAATTTATCCGCAAAGCCGTGACCAGTATTGAGCAGACCTGCGGCGTCCGGCCCTATGGCTGGCTGTCGCGCTATCTGCTGACTGACAACACCCGGCGCCTGCTGTCGGAGGAGGGCTTTACCTATCACATGGATGATTATTCCGGTGATGTGCCCTTTTGGGATAGGGATACAATACCGGGTAAGCCAATGTGCATCGTCCCCTATCAACTCGACAGCAACGACATGAAAATGTGGACTGATCCCGCGCTGATGCCGCAGCAATGGCTTGATTATGCCAAGGCGAATTTTGACCAGCTGTACCGCGAAGGCGAGGAGGGCAATCCCAAGATGATGAGCCTGGGCCTGCATCTGCGGATCATTGGCCGTCCGGGCCGGATTTGGGCGCTGGAAGAATTCTTCAAGCATATCCGGGCGCATTCGGATGTGTGGGTGACCACTCGCCGGGCAATTACGGAGCATTTTATGGCAGGGAACGCGGCATGACCTTGCGTCTGGAGAAACAGGGCGCGACAGGTCATTTGCTGATCGACCGGGCAGACAAGCGCAATGCTTTCAACATGGATATGTGGTTGGCACTTCCGCGCCTGCTGGCGGAAGCCGCGGCCGATCCCGAACTCCGTTTGTTGACCGTTCGGGCCGCCGATGGCGGTGCATTTTGTGCCGGGGCTGATATTAAGGAATTGCTCGCCAACAAGGGGGACGCCACTTGGCGAGCCGCCAATCAGGCTGCCATTAACCGGGCGCAATATGAATTGACCCGGTTCATTCTGCCAACCATCGCCTTTGTCGAAGGGGACTGTGTTGGCGGCGGCTGCGGGATTGCCTTGGCTTGCGATTTACGCGTGGCAACTACAGCGGCACGCTTCGGGATTACGCCGGCCAAGCTGGGTCTGGTCTATCCGCTCCATGATGTGAAACTGCTGACCGATCTGGTCGGGCCAGGGCAGGCCAAACGCATCCTTTACACCGGATCGCTGATTGACGCTGGCGAGGCTGTGCGGATTGGCTTGGTCGAAATGCTGGGGGATGATCCTGATGCGTTGGCCGTGCCGATCCTCGCTGCATCGCCGCATTCGGTCCGCGAAACGAAACAATTCGTTCGCCGGGTTCTGGACGGCCAAAACGATGACGATTCCGAGACGGGGCGTATCTTCGCCGAGGCATTCATGCTGCCTGATTTTCACGAGGGAACGACGGCATTCGTCGAGAAACGCGCTCCCGATTTTGGCCGGAGGTCTGACAAATGAGTATTGTTCACGGTACAATCCTGGGCGGCCTTTCCACTGTCCCCGATATGGATCTGGCGCTGGCTGGCTATCGCGACACGCTCGGGCTTGAATTGCTGGAATTGGGCACGCTTCCTGCCGATCTGGCAGCAGCGTGGAATGCCCCTGCCAGCACCGGCGCTCGATATGCGGTTCTCAAGGTGCGCAGTGATGAGCAGTGTTTTATCCGGCTGGTCGAACAGCCCAGCCACCCGGATTTTGTTCCGACACGCACGTTTGGCTGGGGCGCATTTGAATTCACGGTCGAGGATGTATGGCATTGGCCGGACGCCTTGCCAGAAGACCAGTTCACCATTGTCGGCCCGCCAAAGGTGCTGGAAAATATGGAGCCCGCCTTTATTCCGATGCAGGCCTTGGGCACCGGGCAGGAAATGATTTACCTAAATCAGGTCCTCGGCAATATGCCTGACAGCGATCTGCCGAAGGCGAAATCGCCGGTTGACCGTATTTTCATCGTCATTCTGGCCACGCCGGACCGGGCCGCCAGCATCGACTGGTATTGCCGGCGTTTGGGCCTGATTTTGGGCGAAACCTTCACTTTGCCCTATTCGATGATCAATACCGCATTTGGTTTGGAACCGGATTTTCAGACCACCATCAGCGTTGTTCGCACGGGCCGGATGCCGATTGTCGAGGTGGATGATTATCCAGTAGAAGCGACCCCTCGCGCGCGGCATGAGGGGATGTTGCCGCCGGGTAATTCGCTTGTGACGCTGGCGATGCGTGATCTGGATGATTGCGATTGTGAATGGATTTCCCCGCCCGCCGTGCGCGAAGGTGCCATGTATGCCGGAAGGCGGATGGCAACAACGCTGGGTTATGCCGGAGAATTACTCGAATTAGTGGAAGTTGGTTGATGACTATTTTTGCATGTTACTGCCGTGATGCCGAAGGTTCAGGCCCGAAGCGCGAGGAACATTTTGCCAGCCATCTGGCGAATATCGAGGCCAATATGGCGGCTCTCAAGGTCGCTGGCCCACTGAAAGACGGTGACCAGACAGTCGGTTCACTGCTGATAGTGGAGGCGGAGGATGCCGCCGCCGCGCGAAGGTTGCTGGAACAGGATCCTTATTACGCTGCAGGTGTCTGGGAATCGATCATAATCGACCAATTCCTGGGCGTGGCAGGCGAATGGGTCGGCGGCGCTACGTGGAAGAAATAGCTCTCAGGACGCTGTAGGGGTGCTTGGCCCGTCCGGATCAACATCGGGAGAAGTGTTGTCGATGTCACGCCATAGACGCCACTTCCCATCGCTCAATTTATATACCAGAAATGATCGGCCGGCGGTCTTGAACTCTGCCCCATCGGGCATGTTAGCGCTCATCCAGTATTTGGCTGTCACAAAGCCGTAGGGCCGGTCCACCACAATGTCTTCCGGCGCGAACTGGAAGCTGACCGTGGCCCCGCTACCGGCAAATTCCTGCAAATATTTCACGATTTCATCGGCGTTCCGAAACGCCGGGGCCTTGTCCGTCATCAGCCACGCATCATCTTCATATAGCGCGCGCAATCCGGTCCAATCCTGCGCTGAATATAGCTTGTTCCAGCTATCGCCAGCGGACGCTAAAGCTGCCTTATCGGCGTTTTTAACTTCTTCGTTGGTGTTCTTGATGCTGCAGGATGCCAGCAGCAGAGCGGCCCCAAAGACCGTGACAAACCAGCCGCGCCTAACCATTGATTTTTGGTGCTTCGATCAACATTACCTGGCACTCGGCCAAGCCTTCACGCAATTTCTTTGCCTCGGCATAATCTGGACTGTTCCAGAAACGCATTGCCGTTTCTTTGTCCGGCCATTCGGAAATCACCATTGACCCATCCTGCAAATTCGCAGCGCCGAATTGGTCCTCAAGCAAATGGAGTCCCGGGCCGAGCAGCACGTATTTCCCGCCGAATTTTTCAACCAAAGGCCCGGTCACAGCGCCGTAGCCCGAGATAAACTTCTCCCGGTCAGTGATGTTCGCAGCAACGATCATATACGCCGGCAATTTGGCTCTCCCATAGTCCTAAATTGTACGTGATTTGCGAAAATCCGCAATGGGAATGCGCGCGCTGAATAGCTGCTCCGCTCCGTCCGCTGCAGTTTCAAGAACATCGCCGCGCGGCCCGTAAATTGCATTGTTTGCGACCCTATAGACCCCGCTGTCACCGGGCTCCCTTGGTTCGCCTGTTTGCAAGACAATTTCCGCGCCCCACATTTCGATGCCATGTGCGCTGCCCGCCACCAGCTGGCTGGAAGACAAAGCAATGTTGCCAAATGAAGTCTGAATTACGCCCAAATCCGTGGACAGAAGATGTGTTTCAATCGCTCCGTCCACATGATCGACCGAGATCAACGCGAGTTGCTGTGTCGGACTGGGGCGGAATGCTAACCACAAATCATGCTCGCGCGCGGCGGCTGCTAGCAATTTAATATCCGGTGACTGGGGGTGAGCAATCAGGTCAGGGCAAAACAGCAGGTCCTTGGATGTAGCATGGCTGCCGGGCTGATCCATGAATTGGGCCAGAGCCGCCGCAGTTTCGACTGATCGAAGCACGCCGATTGATACAAAATCCCTCGTCAGTGCTGCGCTGGGGTAGGGGCCGTTAGGGTCCGATGGCGCGTCAGCCGCGCCAGCAATCGCAAGATCGCTCCAGCCAATCGCAGAGGCGGCAGCCAGTCCAGCGCCAGCGTTCAAAACTGTACGGCGGGTCAAGGATTTTTCGTGCATAATTGCCCCTGTCCTTTCGGATGCGAAAAATTAGAATTCCTGTGCTGCGCCTAAATAGCAAGGCCAATCGCAACAAAAGCTGCTGCAATTTCCGAAACATTCGCCCAGCGGCGGTATTTGTCGGGCCGGTCCTACCCACAGAGCCGGCCAGATGTTTGGGTAATCAGCTTACATTCTGTGCGAGATGCTGACCAAGTAAGTCCGCGGCTTCAGGACTGTGAAGCCCGGAGTAGGCGCGCCTACAAAGCCGCCGACGATCCAGTTCATCCGGCCTTCAATCGCTTCGCCCTGAAGTTGAATTTCCTGCGTAAACTGGCTCGCGGACGCTATGGATGTCCGGTCAAACCGCCGCCTGCCGACCTGTTCAGCGCCGCCGCGCAAGGCGACTTGTAATGTCGATGGATTGGCTGTCACCGGCAACAATTGGAGGTTGGGGACGGAGCGCGATATGCCTTGCACATCCACAATACCCCTGTCGGCCAAGGCTGTAGCATCCAGCGCGGTAATTGTGACCGCTGTTTTCTGCAAATCCTGTTCGCGCCACTGTGCGGTGACCACAATGATGTTGGAATTGGCCGCGAGATTGCTCGCTGCGGCTCCGGCGGTTGATTACGAGGCAGATGCTGCGCAGCTCGTCATCTGCTCGGCCTTCACTCAAACCTATTGATCGCGCGGCGAGCAATAAGGGAATGCCGGTTCCGCATTCCATCAGAATGTTGCAATCAGCCTAATCAAGTAATCAGGAACTCGTCTGCATGACCAAAGCATCGCCTGCGAATACCGTTTGGGACTATATCATTATAGGTGCCGGGTCCGCGGGCTGTATCTTGGCCAATCGGCTGTCCGCTGATCCGAAAAACAGGGTTCTGCTGCTGGAAGCCGGGGGGGAAGACCGCGACCTTAGCCTGCGCATTCCCGCCGGGTTGGTGTCCGCAATTTTCAACGACCGGTTCAACTGGAAGTATCCTTATGCGGCCGATCCGTCGCGGGACAATACTGCGTCCACATGGTCCGGAGGCAAGGGGCTGGGCGGATCGAGCAGCATCAACGGCATGCTGTTCATTCGCGGCATGCCAGACGACTTCGACAATTGGGCCCGAATGGGCTGCACTGGCTGGGATTACGCCTCGGTGCTGCCATATTTCCGGAACCTGGAAAGCTTCGAGGGCGGCGCGGATGAATTCCGGGGCGGTGAGGGGCCATTGTCCGTTACCTTTCCGGCGGCAAAGTCTCCCTTGGTCGAAGGCTTCATGGATGCGGCGCTGGCGAGCGGCCATCCGGCCAATGATGATTACAACGGAGCGAAGCAGGAAGGCATTGCGCGCACGCAGGCCACAATCCGGCGAGGCAGGCGGCATTCCTCCGCGCGTGCATTCCTCCAACCTGTCCGGCATCGCACCAATCTAACGGTCATAACCGGCGCGCAGGTTACTCGGTTGGTATTTGCAGGAAAGCAGATGTCGGCCGTCCATTATGTGTGCGGCGGCTCTAACGAAAGCGCTCAGTGCTGCGGTGAAGTGATTTTGTCGGCTGGGGCGATAGGTTCGCCGAAAATTCTTCTGCATTCCGGTATCGGTCCGTCCGAGCAATTGCGCGATCTGGACATTCCTGTCTTGCTTGACGCGGATCAGGTGGGCGAGAATCTGATGGAGCATCCGGCGGTGTATGTGTCGGCCAAAACCACCGTGCCATCCTTCAACAGTGCTGGTAAATGGCACCAATTACCACTTACCCTGGCTCGGTGGCTGTTCCTGGGCAGCGGCCCTGCCGCTGCCGGGACCACGATGGCGCAGGTGTTATGCAAATCTGCGGATCAGTTAAGCGATCCTGATCTCCAACTGTTGCTCAGCTTGGTCACATTCTCGCTGAAGTCTGACGGCAGCGGAGTCGAACTTGCCAAGGAAGACGGGCTTTCCATCGCCTGCTCGCTGCTATCGCCCAAATCGCGCGGGCGAGTTCGTTTAACCAGCGATGATCCGCTGGCGCCGCCGCTGATCGAACACAGTCTGCTGGGTGATGACAGTGACGTAGACCGCTTGGCAGAAGCCGCAAAACGGGCGCTTGCCATATTGCGATCCCCGCCGATGAAAGACTTGATTTCCGAGATTGAATTCCCGGTCGCAGACGATGCGCCGCGGGAATTATGGCATCAGCATCTGTCGCAGGCGGCATTCCGCGGCGATCACCCTTGCGGGACGTGCCGAATGGGCGTGGACGATGATGCGGTTGTGGACCCGCGTTTGCGGGTACGCGGCATCGCGGGACTGCGGATTGTCGATGCGTCGATTATGCCCATTATCCCGCGGGCGAACACCAATGCCGCCACAATGATGATCGCGGAAAAGGCAGCTGCGATGATCCTGGAGGATGCGCTCTCCGGTCTTGGAGGGGTTAGCATCGCCTCGTCATAGTGACCCTTTCAATCTGAGACGAGACCCATTCAGCCACACATAGAAAGAAATTCTTAACTTTGGTGACTTACTGGTCATCCAAATCAATTGGTTTTCTGAGTGGGAAGGTACATCTAATGGGGTCCATCCGTCATCTATTTGGCAAGCTACGCTCCAATCTGAGCGGCAATGCCACCTTGTTGGTTGCTCTCGGGATGCCGGCATTGATCGGCGGAGCTGGTTTTGCCGTCGACACCGCGCAGTGGTATATGTGGAAACGAGAACTTCAGCATTCTGTCGATCAGGCAGCCTACGCCGGCGCATTGGCGCTAGCGCATGAAGATTCCATAGCCAATTATGAAACGCGCGCAACGCAGGAATACCAAACCAATCTCGACAAGGTCAAAGAGTTCGCCTCCACCCCGTCCATTTCCATCGCCGATTATGCGGCCGGTCTGGATAATAGCGTGATCGTCACCGCGACAGCGACCAAGTCACTACCTTTCAGTAGTTTCCTTACCGGCAGTGCAGCAACCATCCGGGCAACGGCACAAGCCTCCTTTGCACCGGGCGGCAATTATCAAGCCTGTCTCATCGCTTTGGCGGAAGAAGGAACTTCCCTTGATATTGGCGGAAACGCGAAGGTTTCGGCAAGATGCGGTATCGCAGCCCTGTCCTGTTCCGATGATGCTGTGGTCATCGATTCTTCTGCAACTGTTACTACTGACTCGATCGTAACATGCGGCAAGGCCACGGTTCCGGAGGAAAACGAGGGTGTCGTAACCGAAGGGGCTACCGGCCTCAAAGATATATACAGCGAACTCGTTACGCCAACGGATGACAGGCCGCGCACCTATAGTTGCAGCGGGACAGGCAAGAACAAACAGGCTTCACTGGAAGCCGGAACCTACGCCAGCCTTGTTGTTTCGTGCACCACCGTGATGAACAAGGGGGTTTATGTCATCGATGGCGGTCTGCTCGATCTGAGTGCAAACTACAATGTAACTGGGCTCGGGGTCGTCTTTATTCTCAAGAATGGCGCTAGGCTGAAGCTGGGCGGTAACGGCAATAGCAACCGGATTTCCTTAACACCGCCAACATCGTCTTTCTACAAAGGTACGATTTACGCAGATGATGCAGATCTGCTCGCCGACATCTTGATCTTCGAAGATCGAAATAGCACGGCGCCAAGCCCAGGCCATCAGATGAACGGTAACTCCAATTCCCTGATCGAAGGCATGATGTATTTTCCCAACTCGACACTGACGGTAAACGGTACAGCGAATGTATCCGCGCAATGTTTGCAAATCTCTGCCTACAAGATCAAGGTCTTTGGTAACGCTAGGCTTGAAACGCTCTGCCCGCTGGACAAGACAAGCTCAGTCGGCAATTCAACAGCCAGCGTCAGAATGGTGGCATGATCATGGGCAAGCGCATCCTAGCCTTCCTGCGCAACACGCGCGGATCCATGGCAATCGAAACCGCTATCGTGGCGCCGGTGCTGATATTGATGACGCTCGGCACATTTGAAGCCAGCACCATCGTCGCGCGTCAGCACGAACTACAAACTGGGGCCGCAGAAGGCGAAATCATCGCAATGGCTGCCGCCCAAGGGGCATTGACCAACGCAGCGGAGATCCAGACGATCATCGCAGACTCGCTTGATCTTCCCTTGGAAAAGGTGGTTGTGCAGCGGCTGTATCGGTGCGACGCAAATACAAACCGGGTGTCCGCGAAGTCGGCTTGCGGAACAGACGCGGTGGTCACTTCCTATATGCAGATTAAGATTACAGATACATATACACCTGTATGGACCCAATTCGGCGTGGGTGGGCCGATCGATTTCGAAGTTGATCGCATGGTGGTGCTGTTGTCATGAAAATTAGCACGATTTTATCGCACCTGAGGGCAGATACCAGCGGCGCCATTGCAATTGAATTTGCATTATTAGGCCCCTTGCTCATCACGATGATGTTCGGCGTGTTTCAGGTCGGGCTCTATATGCAAAACTACAATGCAGTCCAATCGCTCGGTTCTGATGCTGGCCGGTTCGTCATGATCGAATTTCAAAAGGACAACGACATCGCCAATCAGGACATCCAGTCCGTTGTCCGCGGTGTTGCAGTCAATCCGCCTTATTTGCTCGATCCAAATCGGCTTCAGGTTACCACGACAACTAAGGGGACTTCACGCATCACAGGCGCGAAAGAGGTGTCAGTTAGGATTGATTACATTCTCAATGACTTCCTGCCCTTCGTTGACCTGCCATTAAACACCATTTCCTATACTCGCCCCATATTCGTGGTCGATGCCGATGGCGACACCGGAGATTTGATCGCACCATAAGAATTGGCTTGGCGCTGCCAGCGCCTCAATCTAGATCGCGGGAAATCAAGAATTTCGGCACAAAAGCATGGAGTTTGACCTGGGGGTTAACTGCCAGACAGCATTAGCCATAAGATGCCTTCTTGGCGGCTTTGATGATTGCATCATGTTGATCAGGAAAGTCTTTTCCAGATTGGCGGCCTGCGGCTGGCACATCGACATTTTTGCCCCGCAAAACGAGCGCACTCTCCAAGAGCCAGATTGAAACACAAATCTCGCCGCTTGGGGAATTCCCTCCGCTTTCAAGTTCCCGCCGACCGGCCGGCAATGACCGAGATGGGCGCGCATTGCAATTGCGCCTGCCAGCTCACTCATCGACATGCGCCTTACCCATTCCCAGCAAAGGCCCGCTTTTCGGGAGGTTAGTGAGATTGGCCAAACTGCAAAACCGCGATGCAAGGCTCTGAGCTGCGCCAAGAGTGGCGGACGCTCGCCGTAAGCACCAAACCGGATCGGATCATTCTGGTGTCCCCCGTCAGCGTTCAATAGACAGATTGGCTGCATAAAATAGGAGAGTGTTTTGGGTTCATCGCAGTGACTGTAAGGAACGAAGATGAACGCAAAACACTCAAAGGTACCC
>Ga0335398_10005117_pt1 | contig 17619 bp, 16 predicted proteins | sample BON03_FD_205742 | JGI IMG/M metagenome (GOLD analysis project Ga0335398, IMG submission 205742) | Freshwater microbial communities from Lake Bonney liftoff mats and glacier meltwater in Antarctica - BON-03 (spades assembly) (version 2) | ecosystem: Environmental > Aquatic > Freshwater > Ice >... | reverse complement strand
GCCACACCTCTTTGGCTCGACCTGCCAGGGCAGGCCAGCCCCCCACATGGTCGGTATCAAAGTGAGTGATGATGGCAAGGTCAATCTGGCCGATTCCCAGAAGATCCCAGCACCGCTTGAGAGCCACAGCATCTTTGCCCGTGTCGATAATTGCAATTGCCTTCCCCGACCGAATAACCAAAGAGTCCCCCTGCCCCACATCACACTGGGCGATGGTCCAGGAATCAGGAATGCTCCCTCGAATCAGAGCACGCGGTGCCGCAAATGCTGCCACGACAACCATGAGCACCAGCACCCATACACCCGCTAGCACCCGACGAATAGAAACGTGCCGGGTGCTGTTGAGTAAAAACCATGCGGTGGCCAGATACCCCAGAAGGGCAATAGCAATAGCTCCCCACCACCCCGGTGGCCAAGGCACCGCAGCGAAAGGGAATGCAGCAAGGGAGCGCCCAATCCCCGCAATGTATGCCGAGGGCCACCAAGCAAGCCACACCAGTGCCTGCGCAAGAGTGGGCGCAAACGCTCCGACCACACACGCGACCATCCCGATAATGGTCGCTAGTGGTGCCGCCGGTGCCGCCAACATGTTGGCCGGAACAGCAAGTACCGGAATAACGGGGTTCAGCACAATCAAAATGGGTTGGCACGCGATCTGGGCGGCAAGCGGCAGGGCAATCACGAGAGCAAGAGGGGCAGGCATGACAAGGGCCAGTTTTCTGGTCAGAGGCGCCGACAACAACAAAATTCCCCCGGTTGCCATGACGGAAAGCGCAAAAGCGAAGTCAAGCGCCAGCCAGGGGTTGATGGCCAGCAATATAAGAACGGTCACCCCCAAAACAGGAATACCGCGAACCGGTCTCGCTGACGCTAGAAAAACCAACACGATGGTGGCCATTATCGAGGCGCGAATAATGCTGGGCTCAGGGGTCACAAGGATGACAAAGCCGACAAGCGCCAGCGTCCCCGCACTTAGTCGCGCCCACAGCCCTCCCCCCAACAAGGCGACCAGGGCCACCATAATCCCCACCACAATGGCGCAGTTTGCGCCCGAGACCGCCACGAGATGACTCAGCGAGGTGACGCGCATGGCCTCCAGCAACCCTCGGTCAACCGCGTGGGTGTCTCCCAGGGCAAGGCCCGGTAGTAGCCTGCCGCCATCGCCTGGCCGCAAAAGAGATCGCTCTACTAAACCGAGGCGAAGCGAATCCACACCCTCCAGAAAGGGCCCAGGAGAACGGATGTCGCTGGCCACGCCGCGCGCCATCACCACCCATCCCGCCTCTTCCCATGGTTCGCCCGCCTGCAAGTAGCCCTCCACTCGGGCTTTCGAGCCATAGGCAACGCGCTCGGTGAACGGAAAACCAATGAGCCTGGCGGCTACTCCTCCTCCGCTGAGAACCTCGCCATTGAGGCCCAGGATCTGCACATCAACACTGCGCATTCCCGGCGTGGCTGTGGTGGACAGGGATAAATCCGCTGTCACCTCAGACCCTCCGCGCTCCGTCACGGCGGCCTGCTCCCGAAACACCTCCCCCAGGGATATTGCTGCCAGCATCACCCAGGCCACCACCAGCCCCAGCGCAATCGGCGCGAGGATACGGGCTGCTCGCGGGGGTTTATTCCGCGGTGCACGTCTCGCTCGCCACAGGACACCGCTTGTCAAGAGAACGAAAAGCCCCAAGACCATTAACCACCCCAACCCTGGTCGAAGCCACACCCCCACACAGCACGTTGCCCACCCCACCAGGGCAGGCAGGAGCATTCGAAGATCACGAACCCTAACTGGAGGCTCAGAGTTGTTCACGGTGTGACGAACTTGCGCAAGCCCTCCAAGGTTGCAGGCCCAATTCCCGACACCGCGAGCAAGTCTTCAATGCTTCGATACGGCCCGTTGGCTTCACGCCACGTAATAATGCGCTCTGCTGTCGCGGGCCCGACCCGGGGCAGAGTCTGCAACGCTGTGGAGTCAGCCCGGGAAAGACTGACCAGCCCGCCGCGCGGGCCCTCTCCCGCCGGGAGTTCTTCTCCGATGGTGGGCACAATAATTTGTTCCCCATCAAAAATCACGCGTGCAAGGTTAACTCCGGAGAGCTCGGCATCCGTCGTGGGACCACCTGCGAGGGCGAGCACATCTTCCACCCTGGATGATTCGGGTACACGAACGACTCCCGGGCGGACTACGGCCCCCACAATGTGCACCACCACTTGGGGTGACCCGGCCAAGAGTTCTTCACCCTCGGCAACTTGGTCCACTGCGCTGGCCTCGTTGGCGACAACGACTTCCGCCGTGGGTGTTGCGGCGCGGAAAAGAAACGACCCCACAACGATGAGCAGCACCGCGGCTCCGAGTGCTATCGCCGTGGTGATTCCCACCCGCCACCGGATTCGCTGGGTCGCGGCCCCAAAATAGGCCCCTTCCACATCATCATCACGGGTGTCGACAATGGCGGGTTCGAGGTCTGTCGTCTCCGATTCCCGAGAATCAAGGAAATCCCAGAGGGTGCGCGTCAACGTCATGCCCGGGACTCTAAAGCTCTCCACCCCTAAGCAGGACGGACATACCTAAAAAGAGAGAGAAGCTGCCGGAGTTGCACGGCTGTGGACTTCTACCCGGCGGTTTGGATGGACACAACTTTCGGCGCCCTGACAATTACCTTGACGATAGTTTTACCCTCCAGGGAGCGTTTCACCCCGGGAGTTTCCATGGCGAGAGCCTCAAGCTCTTCGCTCCCGATAGTGGGTGAGACATCAAAACGATCACGAAGTTTGCCATCGACCTGCACAATGGCGGTGATGGACTCCTGCACGAGCAACGTGTGATCAGCATCGGGCCAGCGTTGCAGAGCAACACTGGGTTCGTGTCCCAAGCGCTCCCACATGTCTTCCGCCGTGTGGGGGGCGAACAACGACAAAGCTATAGCGACAGCTTCACTCGCTTCGCGAACGGCAGGATCTGCACCACCGGGGCCCTGGTCAATGGTCTTGCGGGTGTGATTGACCATCTCCATAGTTCTTGCGACCGCAACGTTAAACTTGAAGCTTTCGATCAGTCTGGGAAGGTCCGCCAAGAACCGGTGCGTGTGGCGACGAAGCATCGCATCGCCGTTGCCGTATTCGATTCCGGCGCGAGAGTCCACATCGCCAGAAAGCCGCCATGCGCGGGCTAAGAACTTTTGTGACCCCACCGGTGAGACATCACGCCAATCAATGTCATCCTCCGGTGGACCGGCAAACGCCATCGTTAAGCGCACCGCGTCAACGCCAAAGGCGTCGAGTTCTTCACTGAAGTAGACAACATTGCCTTTGGACTTGCTCATTTTCGCCCCGTCAAGGATGACCATTCCCTGGTTGAGCAAAGAGGTGAAGGGTTCCGTGAACGAGACGTATCCCAAGTCAAATAGCACTTTGGTGATGAAGCGGGCGTACAAAAGATGCAAGATGGCGTGTTCGACGCCACCGACATACTGATCCACCGGCGCCCACTGATCCACTTTCTTGGTGTCAAACGCTTGGGCGTCGTCCCTGGGGCTTAAAAACCGCAGGTAATACCAAGAGCTATCAACAAACGTGTCCATCGTGTCGGGATCTCTGGTGAGTGTTTCACCATCGCGCTCAACCGTGGACCATTCGCGCGCCGCCCCGAGAGGCGACGTGCCCTTGGGTTTGAGATCAAGGCCTTCGCTTTCAGGGAGGGTCACCGGCAAGGCATCGAGTGAAACGGGCACCTCGTTGCCCTCAGAGTCATACATGATGGGAATCGGAGTCCCCCAGAAACGTTGGCGAGAAATCAGCCAATCGCGCAAACGGTAGGTCTTTGCTTTCCGTCCACCGCCCGTTTCTTGCAGTAATTCGATGATGCGCCCAATGGCGTGTTCTTTACTGAGCCCATCCAGGGGGCCAGAATTAATCATCCGGCCATTACCGGAAAGGGCTTCGCCGGTGGCGAGGGGGTCCAGGGCAGGAATGTCCCCGGATTCCAACATTTCCTCCGTCACCACAGGAATGGCACCGGTGATGGGCGCATTGGTATCGAGCACAACCCGGACGGGCAAGCCAAAAACCCGTGCAAAATCTAGGTCGCGCTGGTCGTGAGCGGGAACCGCCATGATGGCGCCTGTTCCATACTCGGCCAACACATAATCTGAGGCCCAGATGGGCAGCCGCTCGCCGTTGACCGGATTAAGGCCATAGCGCTCCAAGAACACCCCGGTCTTTTTCCGACCCGCGTCTTGGCGATCAATCTCTGTGACCCGCTGCGTGACTTCAAGGTACTTCTCAAACTCTTTCACCACAGCTTCGCTGGCACCTTCAACGAGCTCGGCCGCCAGGTCGGAGTCGGGTGCGACCACCATGAACGTGGCCCCGAAAAGAGTGTCCGGCCGGGTAGTGAAAATAGTGACCGGAGTGTCACGACCTTCGATGACGAAATCGACTTCAGCGCCTTCGGAGCGCCCAATCCAGTTGCGCTGCATCGCCAATACTTTGGCGGGCCAGCGGCCTTCCAACTGGTTAAGGTCATCTAAGAGCCGGTCGGCATACTCGGTAATGGCAAAAAACCACTGCGTGAGTTTCTTCTTTACCACCAGTGCACCACTGCGATCTGAAGTGCCATCGGGAAGAACTTGCTCGTTGGCCAACACCGTTTGGTCTACTGGGTCCCAATTAACCCAGGAATCTTTGCGGTAGGCGAGACCTTTTTCATACAGTTTCAAAAACAGCCACTGATTCCAGTGGTAGTACTCAGGATCAGAAGTGTGGAGGACGCGACTCCAGTCAAAGGACGCCGCGTACCGCTTCATCGAGGTTTTTTGCTGCTCAATATTGGAATACGTCCACTCTTTCGGGTCTACACCCCTTTGAATGGCCGCGTTCTCTGCGGGAAGCCCAAAAGAGTCCCAGCCAATGGGGTGCAGGACCTGAAACCCCTGGAGTCGCCAATACCGGGCGACTATGTCGCCGAGGGCATACACCTCCGCGTGTCCCATATGAAGGTCACCAGAAGGGTAGGGAAACATGTCCAAAATATATTTACGCGGCTTCGAGTCATCGTCTTCATCCACCGTGAAAGGCTGGTGTAATTCCCAATATGCTGACCATTTGGCTTCGAGTGCGTGGAAGTCATACGCCCCTTCGGAATCAGCTTCGGGCGCCTCGTTGGATGTCATCACTTACCAAGAATACTCGGCCTGCTGCTGACCCAAGGCCTCCAAGAACGCAGCGGCCTTGACCCCCACCTCCCGAATCTCCGCTTCCGTCTCGCTCAGCGCGGTAATTCCACCCCCGACCCCCAGGGTGAGGTGTGTGGCGTGGACAATGGCGCTGCGAATCGTCATCGCAAATGTTGCCGAGCCATCGGCTCGCCAGATTCCTATCACCCCCGAATACAGTCCCCGGGGGCCTGATTCGATGTCTTGGAGAAGCTCCACCGCGCGCCGCTTGGGAGCACCGGTCATGGACCCTGCAGGGAATGTTGCCTCCACAACATCCCACACATCTACTCCCTCCTGAAGGTCACCTCCAACGGTGCTGACCAGTTGATGGACGGTGGCATAGGTTTCCACCACAAGAAGTTCGGGCACAGCAACAGACCCCACCACGCAGACTTTGGACAGATCATTGCGCATGAGGTCGACAATCATCAGATTCTCAGCGCGCTCTTTTTCACTGGCCAACAGTTCTTCTGCAAGGCGCCGGTCCTCCTCTGGACTCTGCCCGCGAGGCCTTGTTCCCTTGATAGGTCGAGTAACAACAAAGCCTTCTGCGCTCACATCCAAGAAAGTTTCTGGGGAGGCGCAGACGATAGTGATCTCCCCTAAGCGGATCAGCGCCTGATGGTGCGTGGGGCTTGCCACTCGCATCAGACGATGAAGCGCCACAGCATCAACACTGCCCAGAAAGTCAATCTGTGTCGTGACACACAACTGGTAAGCATCGCCCTCGCGAATAGCATGCTGCGCCTGGGCAATCATTTCGCGGTAGCGATTTGGAGTATCACGCCAGATCGCGCTCGATACCGGCTCCAGGTGGGGGGGCAGAAGTTCTGGCGCCTCCGCCAGTGTGCCTTCAACCTGTGTGCGCCACGCCTCAAGCTCGCCCGACCACGAGTCACCAAGAGCCACGAGCGTGGTCGCCCCGGTGGCATGGTCGATGGCCACCAGGCGGTCAACAATGAGAGCGTGCACCGGGGGTAACGTGTCGGCGGCGAGGTCGAGAAACTGCGCTCCCGTTTCGTAGGGTGCCACGACGACGATTCCCAGCGGAAAGCCTTCGAGCCTCACTTCCGGCGAGACGGACAGCTCGGCGTGGGCAGCGCGTAGATCATCCCGGGCGGAGGCGGTCAGCGGTGTGGCCAGGGCGAGGAAACTGACCTGTGTGCCACGATCCCCGTGGTCGTCCCACCACACGGCATAGGGTGCGTCGTGAGCCAGCGCCATGAACGCACGCTCAGGCTCCACCGGGAAACCCAGAAGATGCCGAAGAAGCCCCACCGTCATAGCCTTAGCCTATGAGTGGCATCCTCTTTGAGTTCACGGGTTCGCGCCTGAAAAAAGTGGATGACGATCCTGGTGTGCCTCTCCCCACTCTGGTGGCGGATTCCTGGAGGGTCAGCGAGGGCCAGGTGGTTTGCCTGTGGCGCCATCTCGAGCGCTTTCGTGCGAGCGCCAAACACCACACCTCGTTGGAGGGCGACGTCATCGATACCTTTCTCGACCAGGTCGTCGGGGAACTGCCCCCGCACGGCGAATGGTTTCCTCGAATCGAAGTGGTTGATGCTGACCAGGGTCCTCTCTTGCGCTATCGCAAGAGAGCTGCGCCACCGCGGACCCGCGAGGTGGTGATTGCTCGCGCCTCCTATGACCCCCGACTAAACCCGCTCGTGAAGGGGCCTGACTTGGCCGCGCTAGAAGCTTTGCGCACGGAGGTATCGCACCTGCACGCAGGCGAAGCCATCATTGTGGATGGCTTAGACACCATCATCGAGGGCGCATACAGTACTGTCTTGACCTGGCTTCCCGGAAGCGAGGAGCTCTCCCTTGTTCCCCGCACTGTTCCTCGGCTCCCCAGTGTTACGGAGCACATTTTGGTGGCCTTTGCCCACGAGCAAGGTGTTTCTGTGGTGGAACGTTCCCTCAGCGTTGCCCAACTGGCCGGTGCCGAAGTCTGGATTGTGAGTGCTTTGCAGGGAATTCGCGTGGCTACAGCTTTTCGCAACGGCCCAGAGCTTGATAGCTCCGGCTCTCGAGCAACGCAGTGGCAGGCACTGTGGCAGGCGCAGGCTACGAATGTCCGGAGCTAGAAAAGACCGGGTTTGAGACCCACTTTTTCGAAAACGAAGGCGTGATACGTGCCACCACCCCCGTGACGGCGGTCCAAACCGCACCATCCTGGCTTTTCAGCATGCCTCTGGTTCTCCCCCGCAGTGCGCTCAGGGTTGATAGCACCAGAGCGGCACTCCCAGTCCCGTCTTCTGATTATCCCTCCCGGTCCCGTTACTCTGTCCCGGCATTTCCCCACAGTCCACCGTCTAAGATTCAGGATTAATGAACGAAATCCTTGATTCCCTCCTCACCTGGGTCGAGGGCATACCGCCGGTGTTGCGTATCGTGGTCGCCGGTGTCGCCGTCATGCTCGAAACAAGCATTCTTGTCGGGCTGATTGTTCCCGGTGACACCATTGTGTTGGTCTCCAGCACGGGCATCACCACCGCGACACAGTACATTTTCACCGTCATCGCCGTCGTGTGTGGCGCCCTAGTCGGGGAATCCATCGGTTTTGGGTTGGGACGCCTTTTTGGCCCTCGCCTTCGATCCAGCTGGTTGGGCCAACGGGTCGGCGAAGACCGCTGGCGACAGGCGGACCGCTTCGTGCAGCGAAGAGGCGGAATCGCCGTCTTCATTTCGCGTTTTCTTCCGGTCTTTCACTCTGTCATTCCGCTCACCGCGGGAACTACCGCCATGCGCTACCGAACTTTTATGGCGTGGACCATTCCCGCCTGCATCCTCTGGACGTTTATTTATGTTTCCATTGGTTCGGGTGCAGCGGAGACCTACAGGGATCTTCAGAACTCGTTCTCCTACGCCGGCTGGGTCTTCATCGCCATCGTGGCGGTATCTATTCTGTTCGTCGCGGTGGCAAAAAACGTGCTGCACCGCTATGCCAATTCCCACGACGTTGTCGACACCGGAGAAATCACTTCAGAGGTGACGGAAGAAAAGCTCGCCGTTAACGACTAACGCGGCAGCCCGAAGGCCGCCGCGTTAGTCAAACAACGAGTTAGAAGCCGTTAGCTTCTAACCACGTAGCAGCAATGACGGCAGCAGAAAGCTGGTCTTTGGTGCTCTGCAGGTTCAGTGCGACCAACCCTTCCGAGGTCAATGCCGCACTAATGGGGTCAATAACACCAGCCAGCTCGGTTGCCCAATCACCAGAGGCAATAGGCACAACGTTGGAGGCGAGGAAGAGACCTTCAGGATCGGCCAGGGTGACCAAGCCATATTCAGCAATGCGGGGGTCACCACTATAGACATTGGCTACAGAAAGCTCTCCTGCGACCAATGCATCCACCGTGACATCACCGGTTCCACTAAAGGACACGGTGACACCATACGTTTCTAGCAAGCCAAAGGGCCCGTAGGGGCGCTCTTCGAGCTCAGGGTTACCGCCCAAGACCAGGCCCTCCAGTGCGGCAAGGTCCCCGATGCTTTCTAGTGCGTTAGCAGCAGCAAAATCGGCCGTCACGTTGTAGGAATCCTGGTCGGTTGCCGATGACATGGCCAAAGCTGTCATGCCTTCGGGCAGGGCGCTCTCAAGAGCTGCATACACATCATCAGCTTTGGTCGCTTGCGCATCGGGTGCATAGAACTGGAGAAGGTTGCCGGTGTATTCGGGGAACAAGTCCACCGCACCTGACTCAAGCTCGGGCAGGTAAGCATCGCGCTGACCAATTTGGAACTGACGCTCCACCGTGTACCCGGCGCCTTCGAGGGCCTGGGCATAGATTTCTGCGATGATCTCGTTCGAGTAGTAGGCCTGTGAGCCCACAACTACGGTCTCTGCGGTACCCGTATCTGCGGCACATCCGGAGAATACGAGGGCCGAGGCCAGCGCTAATCCGGTCAGACCCGTTGTTTTACGTAGCGATTTCATAAATGGTTTTCCTTGTGTAATTTGCGAATAAATGGCCGGTGACACACTATGTCACCGCGTTCGGGCCACAGACGAGTCCCTAGCACGAACGTCTCCGAAAGAGCCTAGGAGAACTCCCCTGGGAGTTGCCCATCTACTCGCTCCTGCCACCGCCGCATCGAGGACGAGAGCGACAAGAGCGACAACGATCGCTGCGCCCAGAGTCTGATCAAAACGACGAAGAGGTATGCCCTGAATGATGTCGTACCCCAGACCGCCGAGCCCTACATACGCGACGAGGGTTGCTGTCGCGACAACTTGCAACACCGCTCCTCTCAGCCCCCCCATCACCAACGGCAAGGACAACGGGATTTCGACCTGGAAGAGTATCTGCGCCTCAGTCATGCCCTGAGACCGGGCAGAATCGAGAACAGAGCGGGGAATCTGAGCCACTCCGGCATAGGCTCCCGCCAGCAACGGCGGAATGGCGAGCAACACCAACGCCAAGATAGCCGCGGACTGCCTCTGAGAAACACCCAGGACCAACACCAGAAGAAGAATGAGCCCAAAAGAGGGCAGCGCCCTTGCTCCTCCCGTGATGCCGACAATCCACACATGACCTTTGCCCGTGTGCCCAATGAAATACCCCAGCGGCAAAGCAAGCACGATGGCGACCACCACCGCCACCAAGGTATAACCCAGGTGTTCAGCGATGCGTTGGGGAAGGGAGCCCTCCCCGTGAAACTGTTCGGGAGAAAACAGCCAGACCAGGGCATTTTGCAGCAAGTCCATTAGGTTTCCCGCCCCCGACTGGCTGTGGCAAGAGACGCCCAGGGCATAATCCAGCGTCCCGCAAGAACAAGCAGACCATCAAAAAACAGCGCCACGAGGAACGTCATCACCACCCCTGCGAGAACTTCGGGAACAATTCTGCGCTGGAATCCATCGGTAAAGAAATACCCCAAACTGGACACCCCAACGAGCACGCCCACCGTCACCAAACTCACGGTGCTGACAGCGACCACCCGAATACCAGCGAGCAACACCGGTCCGGCAAGCGGAAGCTCCACTGCGAAGAAGCGCCCCCATTCGCCATAGCCCACCGCGGTCGCTGCCCGAAGGGCGCGAGGTTCGATACTGGAAAACGCGTCCGCTGCGCTGCGCACCATAATCGCTACGGCGTAGAGGCTCAAAGCAATCAGGACGTTTGCTTCGGACAGTACGGACAACCCAAGAAGCGGAGGAAGAATCATAAACAAAGCGAGGGAGGGAATTGTGTAGAGCAGCCCCACCACACCCAACAGGATTCCCCTGGACCATTTCCACCGGTGGGCAACCCACCCCAGTGGTGTCGCGACAAGGAACCCCACCAGGATAGGAATGACTGACAGCCTCACGTGATCAAGAGTGAGCTGCCCAATCAGCGGAATATTAGCGAGTATCCAGTCCATGACAGTCTTCTTTAGGGCAGGCGGCCGACCGGGCGGCCGTCTCCATCAACGGCGATGCGCTGACCGTCTTGTTCCACCACGCTCAAAGCCCTTTTGCCGCGATCTGCCCCGACGAATGCGGCTACAAAGTCATTCACGGGGTGCGCAAGAATCTGGGCGGGAGTGCCGTGCTGAACAATACGACCGCCTTCTTCCAAAATGGCAACGTTATCCCCGAGCAGGAATGCTTCATCAATATCGTGAGTGACGAACATGACCGTTCTGGCAAGCTGTTTTTGCAACTCCAGTAATTCTCGTTGCAAATCGGCGCGCACCAGGGGGTCTACAGCACCAAAAGGTTCGTCCATCAATAAAATGTTGGGGTTGATTGCCAAAGCGCGTGCCACCCCCACCCGCTGCTGTTGGCCTCCTGAGAGCTGCGCGGGATACCGGTGGGCAAGAACAGCGTCTAAGCCCACTGTCGTCATCAGCACCTCGACGCGAGCGTGCCTCTCGGACTTTGGCATGCCGCGCAGTTTGGCCACCGTCTCGATATTCTCCGCCACGGTCTTGTGGGGTAGAAGCCCACCGCTTTGCATGACATAACCGATGGAGCGGCGTAGCTCAACCGGATCCCGCAGGGCAATGCTGGCACCATCGATACGAACTTCCCCTCGGAGCGGATCCACCATCCGGTTGACCATCCGAAGGAGAGTGGTCTTCCCACAGCCGCTGGAGCCGACTAAGACAGTAATGGAGCCGGTGGGAACAACCAGGGAAAAATCCTCGACGGCCACCGTGCCGCCCGGGAACTCTTTCCTTACAGAATCAAACTCAATCATGGGGAAACTCTCCAGGGTGGGTTTCGTGCGCGGATAACCCAGTGAAGCAGGCCCAGCTGAGGAAAGCACAGACGGCGGGTGAGAATGTCACCCGCCGTTTCGGAACTTCGGAGTCACTGAGTGCGACGTCTTAGCGGGTAATACCCTGTACCGCCAGCACAGCAACGCGCTTTGCTTCGCTAATCAAGGATGCTTCCCCACGCACGCTGTGCAAGAAAGCGCGGCCCAGAAGGGCGTCGGCTACATCAACAGCGCTCTCCACGGAGAGCCGGGCGCCAGAGTCCAAGCGAATTCCCGTTCGCTCTTCCAAGTCCTCGCGAATAACCCGAGCGACCTCGGCATTACCGGCACGAGTACCCGTGGCAGGACGGATGTCCAACACGTCGCCCATGCGAAGGGAACGAAAACCTTTTTCACTGCGGAACAGCCCGGCGAGTGCCTCTACAGCGACCTCGAGAGAACCCTCCAGTGTGGATGATTCGCCAGCTTCAAGAGCAGTAGACAGTACATCAAGTGCGCGGTCAAGGTTCCTCGAAGCGACAGATTGCAACACTGCAATCCGGTCGGGAAAGTAGCGGTAGACCGTGCCGATCGAGGCGCCTGCGCGCTCGGCGACCATGGCTGTAGTCAATTGCTCGTAGCCCAAATCGTGCATCGTTTCGCATGCTGCGTCGAGCAGAGCATTCACTCTGGCGGCGCTTCTGGCTTGCACTGGCTCCACGCGAATCGGGGCTGATGTCATGGATAGTGGTGGTCTCTCTTTAACGCTCATGGTGTTTACACCCTTTCGACTCGCTGATGCGAACCCTTTTTATTGTGTTAGCTCAACTCACTTTTCAGTCAAGCACCCAAGGTGAGTGAGCTTCTATTTAGCTTTTCTCTAAAGAAATATCATAGTGACCTCAGTGCCTGTCCGACTCTGCAAGACTAATAACTGTGGATAAGTACTCACGGGGAATTGCCGGGGAAATACCTGTGAGGGCGCACAGAGCTTCCGTTGTTGAGGACTGGTTCCACTTACTGCGCGCCCGAATAGCTCGACGGCGTGGTCATCGTGAACACATTGTGCCGCTCACCGGTTATGGCACGACCGAATCCGTCCGAATTCTCTGCCGAGTTCTCCTGCTCAAATCTCGCCCCACCATCACCGGAGCTCCGCGGAAGGTGCGAGGGTGGCGCAGTTTCTTGGGCGCTCCCGTTGCGGGGGCCATAGTCACTCTGGAGGCCAACGGCCATACGCTCACCCTCACCGCTGATCGCGGCGGCGTTGTCGACACAGTGGTCTCGCTGTCGCTCAGCCCTGGCTGGCACTCGTTCGCCTTGACCAGCGATGATTCCTTGCAGGTGAAGGTCAAAGTGTTCATCGTCGCTACCGCCACCACGACGGGCATCATCTGTGATGTCGATGACACCGTCATGGTGACCGCCTTGCCCCGGCCTCTCCTCGCCGCCTGGAACTCTTTTGTCCGGGACGAAAATGCCCGCCGGCCCGTTCCCGGTATGGCCGTCCTCTTGGAGCGACTGACGAAGGCCTACCCCGATGCGCCCGTGATTTATCTCTCCACCGGCGCGTGGAGCGTTGCCCCCACGCTCGGCAGGTTCCTTTCCCGACACCTCTACCCTTTGGGGGCATTTTTGCTCACAGACTGGGGGCCCACCCACGACCGGTGGTTTAGAAGTGGACGCGAGCATAAACGCACCAACCTGCGCCGTCTGGCCCACGAGCTCCCCGGGGTGAAATGGATTCTGATCGGAGACGACGGTCAACACGACGAGGCCCTCTACGGAGAATTTGTGGTGGCCTATCCTGAGCACGTCCAGGCGGTAGCTATTCGCGAACTGTTGACCCCGGAAGCTCTCCTCGCCGGCGGCCGAAGACACCTGGACAGAACCCACAACCCGTCGACAATTCCTTGGATCTCCGCCCCGAACGGTGCTGGGTTAGCCGCGGGGTTCTCTCAACTGGGACTGCTGTAATCCTCTCCCCGCTACCGAACATTGGCGCGTGGTAATGTCTCCATCGTGAGTGTACGCATAGAAAAAGTAGACCTTCCCGGTATCGGGACCCGGCACGATGTTGTTACGAGCGAGGGCCGTCGCCTCGGCGTGATTTCGCACCGCAATGGTGAACGAGAACTGGCGATGTTTGATCCGAAAGATCCTGACGCGTGCAGTGATTCCATTCACCTGAGCGACAACGAGGCTGTTGCCCTGTCCGAGGTCTTAGGCACATCGCTGTTGCTCGGCCAGTTTGCGAACCTCGGCGACAAATCAACGGGCCTGTACACAGAACAAATTTTGTTGACCGCGAGTTCACCTTTTACCGGCAAAACCCTGGGGGCTACTCAGGCACGAACCTTGACCAAATCGTCGATTGTGGCGATATTGCGCGAAGGCATCGCGTTTCCCTCCCCCACCCCCGATGACAACCTCGAAGCCGGGGACATCATTGTTGCAGTGGGAACGAAGCAGGGGCTCGAGAAACTCAGCTCGCTGCTGAGTAATGGTCGCCCTTAGCACATGCATTCGCTTGCCATCCTGCTCATTGAAGTAGGGGCCCTTCTTGCCGTGTTGGGATTTCTCTCCCAATGGGGCAGTCGAATCGGTATCTCGCCTATCCCCCTGTACCTTCTGCTGGGCTTGGTGGTCGGAAGCTCAGGCATTCTCTCCGACGGAGGTGGTGCCGAATTTCTAGAAATAGGGAGCGAACTCGGAATCATCTTGCTCCTCGTGATGCTGGGTTTGGAATACTCCGCCTCGGAACTTGTCACCAACCTCAAGCAATCCAAGAAAGCCGGAATCCTTGACCTTGTCCTGAATTCAACGCCTGGGTTTGCTCTGGGAATGATCTTGGGCTGGGGGGTCGTTGTCTCCGTTGCGCTGGCGGGAATAACCTATGTCTCCTCTTCGGGCGTGGTAGCAAAAGTATTGAAGGACTTTGGGAGGCTCGGTAACCGAGAAACACCCACCATTTTGGCGGTACTTGTCATTGAAGATCTCGTGATGGCCTTCTATCTGCCCGTGCTGTCCGTCCTCTTGATTGGGGCGGGCCTCCTCCAGGGCGGAATCACGCTGGGTATTTCTCTCCTCGCGGTCGTGATAATTTTTTATCTGGCGCTGCGACACGGCGACACCATTTCGAAACTGTTTAGCCCCCAACACCCCGAATCCTTGCTTCTGGGCGTCTTGGGACTGACGTTGCTGGTGGCAGGAATCGCCCAGCAGGTCAACGTGTCCTCAGCGGTGGGAGCCTTCCTCGTGGGTATCGCACTGTCGGGCCAGGTGGCGAAAAAAGCGGAAAAAGTGCTGTCACCTCTGCGAGATCTTTTTGCCGCAGCCTTTTTTCTGTTCTTTGGCCTCTCTACGCCCGCGGCGGACCTCCTCCCAATGCTGTTACCCGCCGCCGCACTGGCGCTGGTGACGATTGCGTCCAAGGTTTTCACCGGATATCACGCGGCGAAATGGGCAGGAATACGGGTGCCCGGGCGGTGGCGCACGGGGCTTGCTCTCACGCCCCGAGGAGAGTTTTCCATCATCATCGCCGGGTTAGCGGTCAGTGCCGGTCTCGAGCCGCGCATCGCCCCCTTGGCCACCGCTTATGTGTTGATCACGGTCTTGGTGGGGCCCCTCATTAGTCGTATTCCCGAAACTGCCTGGTTCCGGCGCAGGTTGCCTCTGTCCCCGTAGTCGCTGACCGCGAGGGTATGTGCTGCCCTCGGTATACACCACCCCAAGGAGAACGCCGTGCTCACAAAACTCATCGCCATCCTCTTGTTGATCATTCCCATAACCGTCGGTGTGAGTGCGTGCGCCGCCAGCGAGAGCATCGAAGTGAGCGCCGACACCGTCATCATTGACGTTCGCACCCCGGCAGAATTCTCGACCGGCCACCTTGAGGGTGCGCTCAACATTGACGTCCAATCGCCAGATTTTGCCGCTCAGGTACTCGAGCTTGACCTGGATGCCGAGTACTTTCTTTACTGCCGCACCGGTAATCGTTCAGGCCAAGCACTCTCCTTGATGTCAGACAAGGGCTTTAGCTCCCTGACGAATGGAGGTGGCCTGGAAGAGGCCAGTTTGATGAGCGGCATCCCCATCGTCGTCGATTAGGCGCTTACCGTCGCTTTCGTGTGGGAGAGCATGTCTCGAACCATCGGAATGACTATGGTTCCGTAGAGCTCAATGCTGTCCATCAGTGTCTCGTGGGCCAAAGGTCCTGTGGAGTATTTGAAGTCAAAACGCTGAATTCCCAGGGCAGAGATTGTGTGGGCGATTTTTGTTGCGACCGTTTCAGGGGAGCCCACGAACAACGCACCGTGGTGCACCTCGTTGAGGTAATTTTCTTTCGTCATCGGGGCCCATCCGCGTTCGCGACCGATGCGACCAAACATCGCCTCATACGCAGGCCACATACCTTCGATGGCTTCTTCATCGGTGGCGGCGATGTGTCCAGGGGAATGCACCCCGACGGGCTGGCTCGGCTTCCCTGCCTGGTCTAGTGCCCGGTGATAAAGATCGACGTAAGGGGCAAATCGATCCGGTGCGCCACCAATAATGGCCAACATCAGGGGGAATCCATAGCTTGCCGCTCGCACTACTGATTCGGGGCTTCCCCCCACCCCCACCCAGGTTCTGATTGCTCCTGAATGCGATTTGGGATATACCTCTTGGTTGACCAAAGGGGGCCTCGTCGTGCCGGACCAGGTCACGGGTTCCTCTTTCACCAGTTCAGCAAAAAGATTAAGTTTCTCTTCGAACAAGACTTGGTAGTCCCCCAGCTCATATCCAAACAGCGGGAAAGATTCGGTGAAAGAGCCCCGGCCCATGATAATTTCTGCACGACCCATGGACAGGGCATCGAGGGTGGCAAAGCGTTGGAAGACTCGAATCGGATCATCCGAGCTCAACACCGTCACACCGGAACTGAGAAGAATCCGCGAGGTTTTCGCAGCGATTGCCGCCAACACCGTTTCCGGGGTGGACACGGCAAAGTCATCGCGGTGATGCTCCCCCAGGGTGATGGCGTCAACGCCTACTTCATCCGCTAAGACCGCTTCGGCAACGACGTTGCGAATGACTTCGGCATAGGGAAGGGGGATTCCGTGGGCAGAATGGGTGACGTCTCCAAAAGTGTCAATACCGAACGCGACGTCCATCACTGCTTCCCCTTTGGTTCTGGGACGAAAGACTAACAGGGGGAAATGAGAAAGGCCCTAGGGCTGCAGGCGATGAGATTCCCATCCAGAATCAGTCCGGTCAAAGCGGATGCGGTCATGCAGTCGCGAGGTGCGACCGGCCCAAAATTCAATGCGCTGGGGCACAATCAGAAATCCACCCCATCTGTCGGGTCGAGGAATCTCGGCGTCGGCATCAAAACGTTCCTCCATGGCGACAACCTTGGCTTCTAGGGCTTCCCGGGACTCAATCGGCTGGGATTGATCACTCGCCCAGGCGCTCAGTTGAGACCCGCGGGGACGCGAAGAGAAGTAGGCGTCAGACATCTCGCGGTTGGTGCGGGTGGCGTGACCGAAGATCTTAATTTGGCGGTGCTGGATATACCAGGGGAACACCACAGATATCGACGGATGAGCCACGAGCGCTAGGCCCTTGCGGGAGGTGTAATCAGTATAAAAATACAACCCGCGATCGTCGATGCCGCGCAACAGCACGGTGCGCGAAGACGGTTCCCCATCGGGGTCAATCGTGGAAATAACCATCCCGTTAGGTTCGTACACGTCTGCGTCATCAGCCTGCTGCACCCAGGTGGCAATCTGTTCCAGAGGATCAGCGGACAGAGTGCCGTCCTCTAAAGACACGGAACCGTAATCCTGGCGCTTACTCAAAGCTTCTGGAGTTTTCTCCACCATCAGACCGCTTTCCTTCCCGAATACGCCACAGAAAAATTCTCCCCTAGCCTCTGAAATCTGAGGCTACACCGGGGCGCAGAGGCCTACTCCGGGGACCTCTCAGGATTGCTCGCACCTGACGAACATCACTCAGAGGTCCCTCTACCCTCGTGGAACACAAACGTCCCACAGGTCGCACCTGGTGGTTCGGTGTTGCGTGCAGAGAACCTCAACCTAATGACCCTTATCCTACTCATTAGCGAACATTATCCCTATAATGACCAGTATGAGCGACATTACTCGCACGACAGCAGAATGGCAGGCCTTAATCGGTCAGTCGCTTCGTGATTCGCGGCTTGCCCGCGAGATTGA
>Ga0335398_10005116_pt1 | contig 17626 bp, 16 predicted proteins | sample BON03_FD_205742 | JGI IMG/M metagenome (GOLD analysis project Ga0335398, IMG submission 205742) | Freshwater microbial communities from Lake Bonney liftoff mats and glacier meltwater in Antarctica - BON-03 (spades assembly) (version 2) | ecosystem: Environmental > Aquatic > Freshwater > Ice >... | reverse complement strand
AGCAGTTGTGCATTAAGTGCGACCACTACGGTGGAGGCCGACATCAGGAGAGCCCCCACTTCCATCGGAAGAATGAAGCCGATAGGAGCGAGCACGCCTGCGGCGAGGGGAACGGAAATAAGGTTGTATCCGGCTGCCCACCAGAGGTTTTGTTTCATCTTGCGATAACTCTGGCGCGACAGCTCTATGACGGAGAGCACAGAGCGCGGGTCATCGCTGGCGAGAATCACCCCTGCAGAAGCGATGGCAACGTCGGTCCCAGCGCCAATGGCAATCCCCACGTCGGCCTGGGCGAGTGCGGGAGCGTCGTTGACGCCGTCCCCGACCATGGCGACGGTGTGTCCCTCCTGCTGAAGTTCTGCAACCTTCGCTGCTTTGTCCTCGGGGTGCACGCCGGAAAATACCCGGTCAATACCCAGCGATGCGGCGACGGATTGTGCCACGGCATCGGCGTCTCCGGTAATCATCACCACCTGGAGGCCGCGCGCATGGAGAGCGTCGATGGCCTGCTGGGACTCAGCTCGAACCTCATCGGCAAGGGCTATGGCACCAATGACTTTTCCGTCGGCAAAAACGTGCAACACGATTGCCCCATCGTCTTCCCATGCGGTGGTGGAGGGTAACGGTTCTTGATTGTGGTGAGAGAGCATGCTGGGGCCACCGACACTGATGCGTGTGCCCTCAATGGTCGCGGTGACGCCGACGCCGGATGACGCCTGGAAGTCTGTTGCCCGGGCCACGGAGAGGGTGCGGTCTTGTGCTGCGGCCAGGATGGCTTTGGCGAGAGGATGTTCGCTCTCGCCTTCAGCACCCGCTGCGAAAGCAAGAACACTGTCGTCTGTCTCATTACCGACGGCCGCCACGTGTGACACGGTGGGCTCGCCTCTGGTGAGGGTTCCGGTCTTATCGAAAAGTACCGAGGTGACGGCGCGCATGCTTTCCAGCGCCAGTCGATCTTTGATGAGCACGCCGGCTTTCGCGGCGCGCTCAGTAGAGATGGACACGACGAGGGGGATGGCGAGTCCGAGAGCGTGAGGGCAGGCAATAACCAACACGGTGATGGTGCGGATGATGGCGTAACTGGGGTTCCCGGCGAAGGTCCACACAATCGCTGTGATTACTGCCCCTCCCAGGGCAAACCAGAACAACCAGCCCGCAGCGGTGTCGGCAATCCGCTGCGCGGGAGAAGAGGAATTCTGTGCTTGGGTGACGAGGGCTTGAATGCCAGCCAGGGCGGTATCTGCGCCGATCGCTGTTACTTCCACGCGGATAGCAGTGTCAGTGGCGACGGTGCCCGCCACAACGTGGGCTCCAGGGCCGCGGCTCACGGGTCGCGATTCGCCAGTAATCATGGATTCGTCCACGTCAGCGGTGCCTTCAATCACGGTGCCATCCGCCGGCACACGCCCCCCTGGGCGCACCAGCACCACGTCGCCAAGAACGAGGTCGCTAGGCGAAACCGTCTCGAGGGTGTCGCCTGTGACGCGCTCGGCTTCATCGGGCAAGAGGGCCGCTAAGGATTCCAGCGCCGTGGCGGTTTGGGCGAGTGACCGCATTTCGATCCAGTGGCCCAGGAGCATGATGACGATAAGTAATGCAAGCTCCCACCAAAAGTCGAGTTGCGGGTCCAGGATGCCGAGGCTGGCTCCCCAGGATGCGATGAATGCAACGGTGATGCCCAGGGCGATGAGCATCATCATCCCTGGTTTCCGAGCCTTCAGTTCTGAGACCGCACCGGTGAGGAAAGGCTTGCCTCCCCACACGTACATCACGGTTCCCAGCACGGGAGAAATTGCTGCAAAAAACAGCCCTTCACCCAGCGAGTAGCCCAGAAAGCTGGCGAACATGCTGCTAAACCCGGCGACGGGCAGGGCTATTACGAGCATGATCCAAAACAGGCGACGGAATTGCCCGACGTGATCTGCGTGCCCACCGTGGCCGGCCATGTCCTCGTGCTCCCTCTCCTGGTGGTCCTTGGAGTCGTGGCCCTCAGGCGGTGAAGCGGTGGACGCGGTGGAGGTCTGAGGTTCTGTCATACTCCCCACGGTATACCCCCAAGGGGTATACCGTCAAGGTCCACGGTGACTTGATTCTTGGGCGTGACCACGGTAGGTTTATACCCCCTTAGGGTATAGAAAATGGACATGATGATGGGTTACGCCGACAATAAGAATCGAATCCTGAAGCGACTTCGTCGTGCCGAAGGACAGGTTCGAGGCATTCACCGCATGGTGGAAGAAGACACCTACTGCATCGACGTCCTCACCCAGGTTTCTGCTGCGACCAAGGCCCTGGAAACAGTTGCCTTGGAGCTGTTAAACGACCACCTCATGCACTGTGTAGCTGAGGCCAGCGCCCAGGGGGGCGCGGTCGCAGACGAGAGACTTCGCGAAGCATCCGAGGCAATCGCCCGCCTCGTTCGCTCCTAACAACCGCAAAAAGGAAGAAAATATGTGCACCTCAACCGTCGGTAACGACCTTGGCCTCAGTGATAAGAATCATGCATGCGCGTGCTCGACTGACAGCGGTGGCGCGTCACCCGCTTTTGTCCCCCAGGGAGGCGTTCGTGAGCTGTACCTGGTCGAGGGAATGACTTGCGAGCACTGCGTCTCCAGCGTGACCGGAGCGCTCGAAGGTCTGGACACCGTGCACAACGTGAGTGTGGACCTTCGCGTCGGGGGAACCTCACGAATCACCCTCGTTAGTTCAGCCCCGGTGCTAAGAGATGCAGTGCGGGCAGCGGTCACCGAGGCCGGCTACTCCCTGGCCACCGACTAGAACCGGCGTTCGGTTCCGCCAAGCGGACAATGGGGCCAGTGCGAGACCGTGGGGTCGTGTGGATTGCAGACGGAAGGAAGCATTTACACCCCAGATGCGCCCCCGCGCCCTCTACGGCGCGGGATATACCGGGTTTTAGCCCGCGCGTCGTAGGTTTGACACGTGTGGCGCGCCGACAATTATGATGTCTCGACTGAGTCGGGTGGAGGCCTCGACGCCTCTCCGTGGTGGTCGAGTGATTTGGCGCACCAAGTGACGGTCGGAGATTCCGCTGCGACGCCCGTGAATGAAGCTGCCAAAGCATGGGACCAGTGGTGGCAGGACATCTCTCTCCTGGGCGGCGTGAGCCCGCTGATTCAGTTTCAAGACCGCGGCGAGAACCGCATCGACATTTCCCGCGGACACCCCGGGGGTTTAGCCCGGTTTCTTGCCGGGTCCCCCACTGTGCTGTCAAACCTCATCAGAGATGATGTTGCCAGGAGGCCCGCCACCCTGGCGGCACTGCGCTTAGCGGACCATGCCCACGAACTGGCCAACACACGGGGGTTGTCTCCGATGGCGCTCGGTATTGGCCTTGTCGAATGGAACCACGAAGGGGTGGACTATTGCGGACCACTGCTGATGCGCTCCGTTCACCTACGCCGCCGTGGAGGCGACATCGAACTGACCTTGAAGAAATCTAACGTCACGCTGAACCCCGGACTCCAGCGCGCCTTTGCCGAACAACTCAAGGTGACCTTGGATGCGTCCGCCTTTGTGGCCCTCACCAATGATGGCGGAGCATTCAAACCCAACCCGGCCCTGGATCGCCTGCGAGATTTGACCGCTCACCGGGGGGACGTGGCGGTTTCTGCGCGCCTCATCGTCTCAAGTTTTGCGCAGGTGAGCGAGCCGATGCTGGAGGATGCCAAAAACCTGCACCACAGCGTCGTGGATGCCCTTGGCGGGAACACCCACGCGATGGCCCAGCTGCGCGCGGCGAGAATTCCCGTGGAAATCACACACCCCGATTCTCGCCCGGCCACCAGTGACCGCTCCATCGTTGACGTGGATGCTGAACAAGACGCGATTGTGGCAAACATTCTTGCGGGCAATTCCTTAGTTGTTCGTGCTTTTCCCGGGACAGGCTCCACTCAGGTTGCCGCCGGCGCTCTGGGCGGCCTTGTCGCCGCCAACAAGAGGGTGTTGGTGGTGAGCGCCCAGGCTGCGACCACCGCTGCGCTGATGGACCGGATTGCAGGAGCAGGGCTCAAAGGCATGGTGGCCAGGGTTGCGAGTCCCAGGACTGAGCTCATCGCCTCCTTGTCGCGCAACGAAAAAGTCAAGAAGCCCTCACTCAAGGACGTCGATTCCGCGTGGGAGCGACTGCGCAAAATCATCCTTCGCTACCGCCAAGCGTTGGCCGCGAAAGACCCCGAACTGGGGGTAAGCGCGGCAGAGTGCTTCCAGAAACTGGGAAAGCTGTCCCTCGGAGAGCACCCTCCCGAAACGACCGCGCGGTTGGAGCGCGATGCGCTCGTCGCTCTGGCTCCAGGCTTAGGACAAGCCGCGGAGATGCTCGCCCGAGCAGCCCAGCTGGGAGAATTCAAATTCGGTCCCGAGGACACCCCCTGGTATGGCGTGAACTTTAGAGACGTGGATGACGCCAAAAAGTCCTATGAGCGGGCGCAACGACTCTCCGCCGAGTCCCTGCCGCGTTTGATGGAAAAAATAGGTCCCATTCTCTCTGCCACACCGTTACCCGCTGCAACCACCGTGGGTCAGATGGGGGTGTTCGTCCACCTCCTGGTGAACCTGCGCGACACTCTTGATCGTTTTCAACCCAGCGTCTTTGACCGCTCCCTGACCGACCTCATCAGAGCCACGGGTCCCAGCGACGAAGCATCGGAGATGCCCAGAGTTCAACGCCGCCGACTCAAAGGCCTCGCCAAAGAATATGTTCGACCCGGTGTGTATGTGGGGGACCTGCACGAATCCTTGGTGAACATTAGTGCCCAAAGGGAAATCTGGAACCGCCATGTCGAAACGGGACATCGACCCAGTGTTCCCGGCGGGCTCTCCGACGCTCATGTGGTGCTCCAACAGGTCGAGCAAGACCTGGGTGATCTGGAGCGCGTTTTGCACAGAACGACCCCCGGTCACCGTCTCTCCGATATGCCCACCCAAGATTTGGTGGATCTTCTGGGCCGCCTCTCGACGGAGTCCGAGATTTTGCAGAGTCTCGAAGCGCGCCAAGAAGTGTCTGACCACCTCGCCAACTGGAATTTGGGCCCGCTGGTCGAGGATCTTGCATCCCGCCACGTGGAAGCGGCCGATGTTGCCACAGAGTTGGAGTTGGCGTGGTGGCGCGGGGCCCTGGAACAGATTCTGGAGCGTGAAGAGGCGTTACTGGGATCGGATAAAGCTGTCTTGGAGCGTCTCGAAGCTGATTTCCGCCTCGTGGATGAGGCACACTGCGCGGGAAACGGCCAGGCCCTGGCCTGGCAACTTTCAGAACGCTGGTCACTGGGCTTGATGGATTGGCCGGACGAGGCCGTGGCGCTGAAAAAGCTTCTCAAGGCTTCCCACACGAGCGCCCGTGAGCTCACCGACCAGGCGCCACATTTGGTCAAAGCCTTGGCTCCGGTGTGGTTAGCCACCCCGTATAACGTTCACGAAATACCCGATACCGTGCGCTTTGACACCGTCATGGTCCTCGATGCCGGCGCGCTTGCCGTGGTGGAAGTACTGGGCGCAGTGCGCAGAGCGCCCCAGCTCATTGCAATGGGGGACCCTGTCACCCAAACCCCAACGGCGTTTTCTCTCGGGCTTCGCAGCTACGAAACAGCAGAGCGGACCGACCGTGATGCCCAGCACCAGGAATCAATCTTCGCCCGCCTTCGCGACCTTCTTCCCACTTTTTCCCTGACCCGTAGTTACCGGGTGAGCGGGGATGACCTCTCCACCGTCGTGAATTCCTCCTTCTTGGGCGAACAGGTTCGGTCCCTTCCTTGGGCGGGAAGCTTCCTGGGACACCCGGCCATTGCCATGGACCTGGTGGAAGACGGCCAGGGCATGCCGGATGCGACCACGGGGTTAGTTGAAGGCGTTGATGCAGAAGTCCGCGCTGTTCTTCAACACGTGATGGATCACGCAATGGCCAGAAGCGCCGAATCCCTCATGGTCATCACCGCCAGCGCTATCCACGCGAGAAAAGTGCGTGAAGCCGTTGCCGAGGCCATGGCACGAAAACCGGACATTACCGATTTCTTTACTCGTGACTCGAGTGAACCTTTCGTGGTGACCACTCTTGAGCAAGCTGGGTCCCTCATCAGAGATCGGGTGGTGTTTTCCCTCGGGTACGGCCGAACACCTCACGGGCGGGTCTTAAGCGATCTCGGCCCTCTGTCCCAGCCCGGTGGCGAGCGTCTCCTGGCAGCAGCATTCACCAGTGCCCGGCGTCACCTGCGGGTGGTTACCTGTGTGGCGGTGAACGATTTACGCGATGCCCGACTTTCTCAGACGACACGGGCTTTGGGTGACGTCCTTGAGAGGGTGTCTGCCGCTCGCTTTGCACCCGTGCAGGAGAAAGAGCGTGACCCCTTGTTGGTGGACTTGGCCAGGCGTTTAGAAGCCAAGGGAATGCGCGTCGAAGTTGATTACCAGGGCCAGATTCCCTTGGCCGCCAGCTTCGGCGGCTATTGCATTGCCTTGGATACGGACACCTCTCTAATGCACCAGAGCGTGCGCGATGCCCTGCGGGTGCGACCACTGGGCTTAGCCGCTGCCGGCTGGCACTATGTGAGAGCTCACGCCCTGGAACTTTTCACCACGCCGGATGTGGTGGCCCAGCGGATTGCCACTTTGGTGGGGGCGGCATCGTCACAGAGTGATGTCGCCGACAAGAATGTCTGACAAGCCGGAGCGGATAAAAAAAATCGGCCCCCGTCGGGTCAGAACTTCCCCGGCGCCCGGCCAAAAAGAAGAGCCTGTCTCCCACGAAGGTGATGACAGCACCGCCAACGATGACCGGCTGAAAGCGGAAAAACCGCCCCACTACTGAGAGCTTGACGACCCTGAGTTTGTGGAACCTGAGCCTGTCGAACCGGAGCTCGTGGAACCCGAGCTTGTGGAAGATGAGCTGCTCGTGCTTGCGCTTGCCGCGGTTGCGGTTTCCTTCTTAGCCGGCGCGCTGGGGGCACCTTTTTTGTCAGAGTTCTGTGCGGCCGCAGCGCTTTTCTTCGCTTCGGCCCGGGAATCAGTGCGATAGAAGCCAGATCCTTGGAAGGTCACTCCGATAGCGCTAAAGACTTTGCGCAGCGGCATCTCGCATTTCTGGCAGGTCGTCAAAGAGTCATCAGTGAAGGCCTGCGTGATATCGAAAGCGTTATCGCAGGACGTGCAGCGGTAAGAATAGGTAGGCATGGAGGGTGCAGTCCTTTAGACGAAATCGGGGTCAAGGCTAATAATGCGTTCCGGTGTCACTACGGCGTGAACCAGCTGATCGTGATTTTCTCGCGGAACATCGTCCATCACTTCGTGATCGTAGACGACGGCATAAATGGGGGCCGCCCGGTTGAGTGACCCCAAGGCTCGATCGTAATACCCTCGGCCCCACCCCAGCCGCATGCCATCGTGGGCAACGGCAGCGGCGGGAACAAAAATCAGGTCAACATCGGCGAGGGCGATGGGGGGAAGGACTTCCCCGAGGGGGGCCGGCATGCCAATAGCGTCGAGGCCTTCGTTTTCTCTGTCGTAGGCGGCCCAATCCATCAAGCCATCTTCTCTCGCCACCGGCAGAATTACCCGAATGCTCTGGGAGTGTGCCCATTCCAGGAACTCCCTGGTGGGCGGCTCATCTCCAGTGGAGAGGTAGCAGGCGACATTGCCCGCAGCGTATTGATCCACAACTCTCATCAGGTTGGCCAACAAACCGGCTGCGGCTGAGGCCTGCTCAGAGGTTGTCATGATGCGACGGCGTTCCCGGAGCTCCGCGCGCAAGGCGCGCTTGCTGGGCTGTGCTTGCTCGGGCATTCCCCCAGTGTAGGGCTCAGCATTACGATGGGGGGATGCCCATTTCTAAAGCAGTCATCCCCGCGGCGGGGCTTGGCACGAGGTTCTTGCCTGCCACGAAGGCGATGCCTAAAGAGATGTTGCCGGTTGTCGATAAACCGGCCATCCAGTACGTGGTCGAGGAAGCAGTTCGCGCCGGTTTGCACGACGTGTTAATGGTGACCGGGCGAAACAAAAATGCTCTGGAAAATCACTTCGACCGCGCCATGGAATTGGAAGCACTTCTCGAGCGCAAGGGCGACAAACGTCGCCTCCAAGATGTTGTTCTCTCCACTCACCTGGCCAATGTGCACTACGTCCGCCAGGGGGACCCTTTGGGCTTGGGCCACGCCGTCTTACGAGCGCGGATGCATGTGGGCAATGAGCCTTTTGCGGTACTACTGGGCGATGACCTTATCGATGAACGCGATGTCCTTCTCGAGCGCATGATTGAGGTCCACGACCTGCGCTCGGCCAGTGTGGTGGCACTCATGGAGGTTGACCCTGCCCAGGCCCACCTCTACGGCATTGCCACGGTGGAACCCACGGACCTTGATGATGTGGTCGCCGTGACCGGTTTGGTTGAAAAGCCCACACCCGAAAACGCACCTTCCAATTTGGCGGTCATTGGTCGTTATGTTTTACAACCAGAAATTTTCCCCCTGTTGGAAGCAACGGGGCCAGGTTCGGGTGGCGAAATTCAACTCACCGATGCGTTGAATGAGATGGCTGCTTCCCATGTGGGTGGCGGTGTACTGGGGGTAATCTTTAAGGGTCGCCGCTATGACACAGGTGATCGCTTGGCCTATCTGAAAGCCATCGTTCAGGTTGCCGCCAGCAGAGAAGATTTGGGTCCAGACCTGCTGGACTGGTTGAAAGACTTTGTCGCAAAGAACTAAGTGATGTCTCTTCCTACACTGCGCCATTCGCTCCTGGAACTCCGAGGCGTTCGCCTTCGCGATGCGAGAGCGATGGAGCACGCTCTGGTGACGAACCGCTCGTGGTTGGAACCCTGGGAGGCCACCACCCCCTTTATCCGGCTGGCGCCACAGGACACCAAAGACAGTATCCGGGGGTTGATGCAGGCCGCCAAGACCGGAGCCGCGCTGCCACTGGTGATTCTTCAGCAGGGAAAGCTCGTGGGGCAACTCAATGTGTCCCAGATTATGTACGGATCGCTGTCTTCAGCCTCTTTGGGTTACTGGGTGGTGGAGTCTGTCGCGGGCCAAGGACTCGCCCCTCTCGCGGTGGCCATGGCCACGGACTATCTGTTCTTTGAAAAAGGTCTCCACCGGATGGAGGTGTGTATCCGACCGGAAAACACCGCCTCCTTACGGGTGGTCGAAAAACTGGGCTTTCGGTATGAAGGCTTTCGCCGGCGCTTTATTCACATCAACGGCAAGTGGGCCGATCACTTCTGTTTTGCCCTCGTGCAAGAGGAAGTGCCCCGCGGTGTTCTCCATCGGTTCGAAAAAGGAGCTGTCGCCGAAGGCCCCTCAAGCATTCCCGAGCTGGACTGGATTAAAGCAAGAAATCCGCTCACGCTGCCCCCGCGCTAGCGGGACCCTTCGCGCGCCAATCCGGACTTTTGGGCCCACCCCTCGTACCCTAGGGTCCGTGGGAAGTTCAGGGACAGCATTTTTATTGGTGGCCGCGGCCATTCTGTGGGCACTCTATGTGGTTCCCCTGTGGCTGAAACGCAGCGAGTATTACGCCACCGAACTCAACGCCACCCGGCTGGGTCAAACTCTGAGGGTGTTGGCTCACACCACGGAAGCGTCAGACGAACTCAGGACCGAGCTGACAGCTCGTTCCATCGCCAAAAAAGCGCAGGAGGCGCAGCGGCAGCTGCGCACTCTCTCGAGCCCTACCGTGAGCCTGGCGGAGCGCCGCCGTCGAACAAAGCAGGTTTTCTCCCTCGCCTTGCTGATTGGTGTGACCGCCGCGTTCACGGCCAATGCCGCGGGGTGGCCGCTTCAGGTAATTTGGTCGTCTAGCACCGTTGTCGCAGTCTCGCTACTAATTTTGGGCATGCTCAACCGCGTGAGTGGTTCTGCCAAAGCCGTCCCAGCGCTGGCGGCGCAGGGCGCCGTCCAGTCTGAGACCTTAGGCATGACGAGGAACGCTGTTCCCGAGGTGCCCGCGCCTTTGGCGGGGCGCACCGGGGCAGAGCGTGCGGCCTTGCCCACCCGAGATGCGTTGATGGTTGCCGCCAGGAGAGCAGCGCGCTCTGCGCGCCCTGAAGAGTTTGCGGATGAGAAGTTGGCGGTGGTGTCGCAGTTTGCAGCCATGGGCCTTGTTGAGCACGCCACCACAGGAAAACTGAACTTGGACGAAGTACTCAAACGCCGCAGAGCTGTCTAGCCACCACTGTCTGTGAGGTGAACCCCACCAATAAGTGGCCTACCCCTGCCTCCGGCGAAGCGGGCGGGGGCACGAGCGATCGTTGGCCGGTTAACCCGCACTGCTAAAGTGAGAGCGCATCAGGGCCTGTGGCGCAGTTGGTAGCGCGCCTCGTTCGCAATGAGGAGGTCAGGGGTTCAATTCCCCTCAGGTCCACCAGTAAAAGCCCGGAAAGTTTAGAGAATCACGTCAAATACAGGGCTAACGGGAAGCTCTCGAATATCAAAAAATTCCACCTAATGCCAGCGTCTTAGGATTACATTAGGATTACTCCTAGAGTAGGCAAGCAAAGGGTGGAAGCCGTGGCGCAAGAGCAGGCACAATCAAGAGGTCCCAGGCGGGCTAGAGGTTCGGTCAGTCGCAACAGGGTGGGGAACTGGCAGGTCCGCTACACGGACCCCTCTGGCGCGAGAAGGGCCGCGGGGACCTATCGGCTTAAGGCGGACGCGGAGCAAGCCTTAGCGCGGACCCTGGCAGCGATAGAGAACAATACCTGGCAAGTCCTGGACGACACTAAGGCGGACGGGCTGGACCCCAAGACCGTGACACTTCGGCAGGGTTCAGCTCTCTACACAGCCAGCAGGGTGAACCGTTATGGCATGGCGCTAAGCCCAAACACCTCTAACGAATACCCCCGCCTAGTGGACAAGGTCCTCACCGAGCTGGCAGATAAAACCCTCAAGGCGATTAGCTCTAGGGATATTGAACGCTGGTACGCCCCGGCCCATAGCCATGCCCCTGCGCAAGCTTCCAAGGCGTACACCCACCTAAAAAGTGTGATGAAGTACGCGCTGAAAAGAAGGTGGATCAGAGAAAACCCTTGCGATATTGAAGGGGCAAGCAATTACAAGCCACAGGTGGAGCCCGAAATACCCTCAGAGACAGAGGTAGCGCTCATGCTTCAGCTTGCAGAGGAACCCCTGCGCACGATTGTGGCACTGGGCGCACACTGCGGGCTCAGAAAAGGCGAAATTATGGAGCTCCGGCGCAAAGACATCAGCAGCGAAGAAACCGCGGACGGGGAAACCTGGTGGTTTGTGACGATAGCTAGGGCTGTTGTCTGGGACGGCGAGAATAACCCGATTGCTTCCCCACCAAAAACACCTGGCAGCAGGCGCAGACTTGCAGTGCCCAAAAAGGGAGGGGCTGAGCAGATACTACTGGAGCGCCTGCACACTATCCCCCAGCACCCAGAGACCCTCCTTGTTTCTAAAGACCCGGCGGGCACAGTGCACTGGGCTAAGTCGATGCTGAACCCGCGCTGGCAGAAACTCAGAGCGCTTGCCGGATATGGTGGCCACTTTCATTCGCTCAGGAATTATCACCTGACCTGGTTTGCTCAGCAGGGGGCAACATTGCGGGAGACCATGGATCGGGGAGGCCACACCACAGAGAGAATGGCTATTCGCTACCAGCGGACCACTGGCAGGGAAATCAGTTTGCTCGGTGGAAAAATGGGCTCCAAATCGCCCCAAAACCTCTAAACCTTAAACCAACGGTTGAGCCTAATTTTTTAGCGCCAAAAACCGCCTAGGTACGGGGAAAACTACAGGCCTGTAATTCGTACCCACAGCTTTGTACCGGATTATTGAGCCTTTATCCAGAGAATTGTCGACTCATGCTCGCAGCACACTGCAGGGCGTGTGCTCAACTGTAAGAACGTAATAGGTACAAAAGTAAATAGGCCCCACTAGGTACTAGCTAGTGAGGCCCAATGAAATTCGCTCCCCTTCTAAGAGAAAGAACTCCTGTATGAAAAATAACACAGAACCCGATTTTCTGCCTGCAAGCGCGAACCCCGATCAACTGCTGCCACTCCAGCAGGTGGCCGAGGAAACCGCGTGCAGTGTCAGTACCTTGCGAAACCTGATATCGCGTGGAGATCTTCCCGCCTTAAGGTTTGGCCCCAGGCTTATTCGGGTCCGCAGGCGAGACTTGGACGCTGTCCTAAAGCCCTACCAGGGAGGGCAGGCGGGCTCATGGTCGCACCTGGCCTAGGCGTGCTTTGCCCAAGCTGTTGCCAGATGGCAGCTAGTCAACGAGATCAGCTCGCCGCTCACACCAGGCCTTTGCACCAGGTGCACCCTGAGCTACAGGCCTGGTTCTTTACAGCGGACCATATAGCTACAGAGCGGTCGAGAGAAAAGGGTAGGCACCTCTTGGCAGCGTTAGAGCTTGCAGAGGCGAAGCTCCTCAGAGCGGGACCTGATCCCTGGGACTCGCGCGAAGCAAGGAACCAGCTTGCGCAGCTTGACCTCATCAGAGAGGGGTGGCAACGATGACAGATACGCGATTACCGGACCGTTGGTTACTCAACAGGGATCTAGACAGTTTGTCCGATGGTGCGTGGAGAGTGTATACGCGAGCCCTCATGTATTGCAACCAGCAAGAGACCGACGGACAGATTGGGGATCTCCATGTTCGCTACGTGTATCCCTTCGGGGATGCGACCCCGTTTTTAGCTGAGCTGGAGGCAATCGGGCGTTTGGAGCGGAGTGAAATGGGGTGGATTATTCCTGATTGGGAAGCCCAGGGACAATCCACAGCCCTGCAGATGGCCGGTTACCGCGAGAACGCACGCAAGAGGCAGCAGACGTTCAGGCAGAAAACTAAACCTCCCAGAGAGGAACCCGTAACGCGTGACCTAACGGGTGACGTAGGCGAGGCAAGGCTCAAGGCTAGGCAAGGCGAGGCAAGGACTGAAGAGGTTTCTTGGAACGTAACAGAAATACCAAATACCAACCAGAAACAAGACAAGGAGATCTGATTATGGGAAGACAACCGCAACCTAAGAGTGAGAAAGAAACGCGGGGGACTTTCCGCCCGGAGAGGGACCGCACCGTGACTATCAGCAGTGAGCAGGAAACACCGGAACCACCAGACTCCCTGGACGCTATCGGTCTGCATTTTTGGGAGCTCGCCTATCAGCAACTGGACTGCCACGGTGTTTTCGGACAGTGGGCCCTCTTAAAATGGGGGTTCACTGAAAGTAGAGATCAGTATGACCACAGCACGCCGGAAATTTTCGCAGGAGTTCAGAGATGAGTTGTGTCGGGAGGTGATCAGCACCTCCAAGCCGATTAGGGACGTGGCCGAGGCCTATGGGATCGGCACCGAAACATTGCGCCACTGGCTGATCAAGTATCGCGACGCGAATGGTGGCACCGAGACAGAGCTGACCATCCCCGAACGCGCTCGTCTGAAGGAGCTCGAGCGGGAAGTCCAGGAACTCAAAGCCGAGGCCCAATTCCTAAAAAAAGCGGCCGCTTACTTCGCGCGGGAGCAGCGGTAGTGAGCCGGTACGAATTCATTGACTCCCAAAAAGCTGAGCCCACCAACCGCAACCCGGTGGTGAAAATGTGCCGCTGGTTGGACGTGTCAACGTCTGGTTTCTACCACTGGCGCACGCGCGCCCAATCGGCCACCGTAGCCCGCCGGGAAACCCTTCTGGCACGGATCCGACACTATTTTGAGGAGTCTGACGGCACTTACGGGTATCGCCGGATCCACGCGGACCTGACCGCCGAGCAGACACAGTGTTCCCCCGAGTTGGTGCGCCAGCTGATGCGTCAGGAGGGCCTCGTGGCCTGCCAACCACGACCATTCCGGGTCACAACGGAAGCCAACGCGTTGGCGGCGGCGAACATGCCCGACCTTCTCACACGGGATTTCACCGCCGAGCGTCCCGGCGTGAAGTTCGTCGGCGACATTACCTACATCCATACGTGGCAAGGGTTTATCTACCTGGCCACGGTCATCGACTGCTACTCGAAGAAAGTCGTCGGGTGGTCCATCGCCGACCACATGCGCACCGAACTCGTCGCCGATGCCCTCAAGAACGCGGCGGCAACGACCCTGATCGAGCCTGACGCCGTATTGCACACCGATAGGGGAAGTGTTTACACCTCAACCGATTTTAGGGCCTTGGCGGCCGGCCTGGGCATGCGGTCCTCGATGGGCCGCACCGGGGTGTGTTGGGACAACAGTATGGCGGAATCGTTCTTCTCGATGCTCAAAAACGAGCGCGTTTACCGGACCGTTTACGCTACCAAAGCACACGCTCGCAAAGACATCATCCGCTATATCGAGGGGTTCTACAACAGTCGACGCCGACACTCAGCGCTCGGTTACCGACGCCCCAACGAAGTCCACTATGGTTATCAACAGCCAGCCCTGGCAGCATAAAGAAATCCACTAATTCCACTGTCCGAAATCCCCGCAGCAGCCCAAACCTTGGATTGGACCAGCGGACCAAGTACAGGTCCTCAACGTTGCGCAGCAGTGCAGTCGGCAAGCACAGTTGTCTCTACTGTTTGCCGCTGATCCCGCAGATTTTCGGATCCAGCGGGCGTTGAAGGAGTTGGACAGGTCTATTGAGTCTGGGTTGGATCAGCTTTTGATGACGCCTAACGCGAGGAGGCGTGCGGGGATAGAGCTCACACCGCCAGTTCCGAAGGAGCCCACAGCTTTGGATTTGATGTTGGCGCGTAGGGATGAGAGAGATTCGGTGCGGTTGCGTGAACTCCGTGACAAAGGCATGGATCGGATTGAGGCGTTGATGGGTTAGTCGGTGGGTTTAGCAGTGGGGTGGATTGCCGGTTGCTTTATAACCAGACGGACATGTCGCGCGTCGCAGGTTCGCGCCGGTTAGGTTCGCGCCGGTCACGTTCGCCCCGGTCAGATTCACGACTCGCAGGTTCGCGCCGGTTAGGTTCGCGCCGGTTAGGTTCGTGCTGCTCAGGTTTGCACCTGTCAGGTTCGCCTGGCGCAGGTTCGCGGCGGTCAGGTCCGCTTGGCGCAGGTTCGCGGCGGTCAGGTCCGCCTTTCCCAGGTTCGCTCCTCTTAGGTCTCGAGCAGGCAAATCCGCGCGGGCGAGGTTTGCGCCTCGCAGGTCTGCATTAGAGAAGTGTGTAGCGGTGAGTTCCGCGTCCGTGAGGTTTGCCCCTCTCAGGTCTGCGCCCGTGAGCTCCGCTTCAAATAGCTGCGCCTCGGTGAGGTTTGCCCCACCCAGGTTCGCGCCGGTCAGGTTCACGCAGACCATTTTTGCGCGCTCCAGGTTCGCGCCGGTCAGGTCCGCGCCGTTCAGGTCCGCCGTGGTCAGATTCGCGCCGGCCAGGATTGCGTGGTCCAGCTCCGCGCCTTCCAGGTTCGCGCCTTCCAGGTTCGCGCCGATGAGCTGCGCGCCTTCGATGGTTGCGCTGCTCAGGTTTGCGCCTTCCAAATTCGCGCCTTCCAGGTTCGCGTGTCGCAGATCTGCGTCTTGTAGGTTTGCGCTGCTCAGGTTGGCACTGCTCAGGTTTGCGCGGTACGGAAACGCGCCGTTCAGGTTCGCCTCGGTCAGGTTCACGTTGGTCAGGTTTGCGCGGTCCAGCTGCGCACCTTCCAGGTTCGCGCCTTCCAGGTTGGCACCTTCCAGGTTCGCGCGGTGCAGGATTGCGCTTTTTAGGTTCGCCTTGCTGAGGTTCGCTTCTTTCAGGTTTGCATCTTCCAGGTTCGCCTTGCCAAGGTCTTTCCCACGCAGGTCTCTCATCTCAGGCATCACCCCCACTTCATGACCATACTATTCTGCAACTTTAATGACGAATGGTCAGGACTAGGATTCCTCGCTGTCAGTAATGAGGATCAAAATTGTGACCCGTTTTGTGGCGGTATGCAGAAAACACTGGGCTAAGGGGTATTGGGTCTGGGCTGTGTGAGGTTTGACCCCACTCCTCTTTGATGCCGGGGGTACCTCTACCGGGCTTTAGGGCAGTAGTTGTGGGGATGATTAGGCCGAAGACGGCGAACCCTCGCATATTGCACACACAGGAAGCTACAGCACCCCTCCGGAAGGGGAGCTTACGGGGGAAGCGGGTAGGGTGCCCTACCAGGCGGGGTGGGCTACCTGATTACCGCACCCGTTGGCACGCCCGGAGGTGTCCTGGTTCATGACATCGTTCATATATGTCTCACGACATAGTTCATAGTCCCTGAAAGGGTCAAACCTTTCCTCGGGGGTTCGTTATCTGAGCCAACGTAGAGGGCACGCGGAGGTTTCTTCTGAGTCAACGCGCCCCGTTTACACCGTCAGGGGCGAGGTGTACGGTTGGGTTATGGATACAAAACTGACGACGTCTTTTCTTTGGAGTGCCCGTCTGATCGGTGTTGCGATACTGTCTTTCCTTCTTGCTCTGGGCCCACTCTCTATCGCCTACGCAGAGGAAGACAGTGGCGAGCCCGTCGCCGAGGAACCTGCAGCAGAAGAACCAGCTCCACAACCAGAGCCCGACTCTATCGCCTACGCAGAGGAAGACAGTGGCGAGCCCGTCGCCGAGGAACCTGCAGCAGAAGAACCAGCTCCACAACCAGAGCCCGAGGCCCCGGCAGGCGGTTACGTTCTCGACGGTGAAGTCATTTCTCCTGACAATCACGGTTACGTGCCCCCACCAGAGGCCTTTGAGGGCCTGGGTGGTTGGGCGGAGGTAGACCCTGTCACAGGCGAAATTTTTACCGTAGTGGTGGGAAACGTCACATCAATGAAGGACTGGGAACATCAGAAATCCGCTATGGCACGCTCCAGCAACGGTCGGGTGATGCGGTTTCAAACTCGCGCAACACCTGACGGCAACGTGGCTGGCTACGGGGCGGGCTCAGGGGCGAGGTTCGATGCATCATCGGGCAACTTCATCATTTCTCGTGGAAGTGGCGACACCACAACCAGCCAAACCTTGGTTCCCTCCAGAACGTCACGGGATGCGAACGGCGAAGGGCGCACCTACAACATTGGGTCAGGGCTGATCGACATCGAGACAAGCACCACCAAGCGTTCGGGGGACACCTCTGCAACTCTCAGAACCTATCGGTCTGACTACCAAGACCCCACCCTGGATGCCACAGTGGATCTTCCCGATGTGGGAGAGAGAGGAAGTAGGCTCTTCTATGAGTTGGAGGTTCGCACAAGCGAATCATCAGAGCGGCCCTCTGCTCTTGACCAGATTTCCTTAGATGTCGATTCCATCCTCATGGAGGAAGGATTCGCCACCACGGATATAACGGTTGATGAGGAAACAGGGGAGGAGTCCTCTACTGAGGTCGTTGACTCCTCAAACGTCTTTGTGAGTGCTGTTCGAGAGGCAACCCGGGCTGTTGTGGACTTCCTCAGCCGACTCCTAGGATTTGGTGACCCTCGAAGCTAGGTAACGCCTAGAGGTGGCGATAAAAACCTCCTTGGTGTTCGAATATAACAACAATTCGGACGGTGGCGGGTTGACCACAATATTTCGCACATGCCTTGAATAAAGGCTTGGATGGCATCGCTTTCCGGGAAGTAGTTCAGGGTAAAGATCCCCGAGGTGAACAATGCCTCGGAGCTCACCATAGATGCGGAGCTTCTCTTCGGCTGCTTCCCAGTCCTTCAAGCCACTGCGCCCAGTGC
>Ga0335398_10005114_pt1 | contig 17629 bp, 18 predicted proteins | sample BON03_FD_205742 | JGI IMG/M metagenome (GOLD analysis project Ga0335398, IMG submission 205742) | Freshwater microbial communities from Lake Bonney liftoff mats and glacier meltwater in Antarctica - BON-03 (spades assembly) (version 2) | ecosystem: Environmental > Aquatic > Freshwater > Ice >... | reverse complement strand
GCCTACCTGCCCCAGCTCGGGATGATGGCGCTTTGTTGCATCGCGATGACCTTCGTTTGTTTGGGCATGTCGGCCGTGTTTTCGAGTGCAGAGCGCGCCTCTTTGCTTTCGATTTATTTGGTCGGCTTTCAGCTGCCGCTTTCCGGGGTTGTGCTCGCGCTGCCCGATGCGGCGGTCTGGGTGCTGCGCCCCTTCATCAACGCCTACTGGTCGTGGGCGGGTTATTTCACTTCGATGAAAGACTATCAGATCTACGACGCTTACCGCATGGGCAACATTGCTTGGTTGCCGAGTGAGTGGGGCGCCGCCGCCATGCTCGGACTACATGTGGCCACTGGTGCGGCCATGGTCTTTTACGGCTGCCGCCGTAAGCAGTGGGATGCCTGAGTGACTGCAAATATTGGCTGCTTAACTGCGCTTAAATTCCAAACCAAACGTTTCTAATAAGGCATTGACTGATTGCATATTGCGCGTATTTTGCAATCTATGAGTGCGAATTACAAGAGAGCCTTTAAGCTACCTAAGCAAGGCGCAGAAACGTTTTTTCTTTGGGGCGCACGGCAGACGGGAAAGAGTTCTTTGCACTTTGCGGTTCGAGTGCTCGCAAGCTAAAAAGGGGCATGCTAATTTGCTCGGTGGTCGCGCCCTCCGCTACGAGTTGTATGGACTCTCCGCCATCGAGTTGGGGGACGATTTTGACCTTGAGCGAGTCTTGAATTTTGGGTCACTCCCCCGCATCTATTCTAGTTCCCGGCCTCGACCACTGATCAATGCTTACGTGGCCGAATATTTGAAAGAAGAAGTTATGGCGGAAGGCCTCGTCTGGCTCCTGCCCCCATTTTCCAATTTTCTCAATGCGGCTGCGCTCAGCGACGGGGAACAGATCAACTATACGAATATCGGACGCGAACTTGGCGTTTCCCGAGAAACCGTCCGAGGCTATTTTGAGATATTGTCAGATACCTTAATCGCCACCACGCTGCCAGTCTATCGCAAGCGTGCCAAACGTCGGCTATCCATTGCAGATAAGTTCTATTTTAACGATGTAGGCGTCGTCAATTTTCTGGCCAAGCGAGGTGAGATTCTGCCCGGTTCCGACCTTTTCGGCAAGGCTTTTGAGAACTGGGTCTTGCACGAGTTGCGGTGCTACAATGCCTATTGCGAGCGATTCGCTCAGTTTAGCTTCTGGCGCCTTTCCAGTGGTATCGAAGTTGACTTTGTTGTCGACGATATGGCTTGTGTGATAGAGTGCAAATCATCCGTTTCTATCCGAGAGAGCCACCTCAAGGGCTTGCGCGAGTTAGTCAAAGACCATCCCGAGGTCGATCAGCGGATCGTGGTTTGTCGGGAACCAGTCAGTCGGCTAACTAAAGACGGCATCCAGATTCTATCAGTCGCCGACTTCCTGCAAGCGCTCTGGAAAGAAGAATTATTTTAAGTGTGCCCCTTTATCAATGCCTACTGGTCGTGGGCAGGTTATTTCACTTCGATGAAGGACTATCAGATCTACGACGCCTACCGCATGGGCGATGTCGCTTGGTTGCCGAGCGAGTGGGGTGCCGCCGCCATGCTCGGCCTCCACATGGCCACTGGTGCGGCCATGGTCTTTTACGGCTGCCGTGGGATGCGTAGTATGGAATAAGGTGTTTACAATCCCCTAATTATCACTAGTGTCCAGTTAAGGGCTTTTTGAGTTTCTGTAGGTTGTTCATTTTAAGGGTTCCCCCCATCTGCGTCATACGAGAATCATCCTCAGACCACTCAATTTTCATCCCAGATAAGAGGATTCGTGAAGGATTTTTCAGCGCCTAAAGATGAGTCATTGACTCGATTGATTTCTTCGCCATTTTGGCGCGTGGGTGTGCTGTCTTTTTTCATTTCCAAGTTGTTCTCCAACATTAACTTGGCGGGCAGCACGCCCTCTTGCGACTCTCTTAACTCATCTTTTTAGGTTTATCTGCTGGTCGCCTGTCTCAATAAGGTTCATGGAATTGACGAAAGTATGAGTCGAATGTTGCAAATTTTGAGCGTAAACGTGTTTCAGAAAGTCACTGTCAATGAGCTACTTGGAGATTTTAGCACTACAAGGGATGGAGTGGAGGTTTCTAACCAATTGATTTTCAATGACTTATAACTGGACACTAGTGAATTGAGATCATGAACTGCCCAGGGCAGTGGGACGGAGCTTTATTAGGGCGACGACTCGCTATTTCAAGTGTGACTGCCTATGAACTTGGCGTCGGTATGGAGAAGTGCAATTCTCCAAAAACGATCGAGGCCACGTGGGACTTTTTGACTGCGATTGAGATTATCGAGTTTGATACGGATGCCGCGCTGGAGAGTGCTCGGGTTCGCGCCGAGCTTGAAGCAGGAGGTATGGGAATTGGACCCTATGATACCTTGATTGCAGGACATTGCCGAGTCATGGATCGAATCTTGATCTCGAATAATCTGAGAGAGTTTCAAAGTGTGGACAAACTTTCGGTGGAGTCTTTGGGGGACGTTTAATGTTTGTTCCGATTCTCAGGCTTCTTGATCGTCGCTTTCGGCACCTTGCAATCGACTGTGCCGCAACCACAGCCACCACCGCTTCCGGATTTCGGCTTAAACGTCCGATACAGATAGAGCAGGGCGCCCAGCACGATGAGTGTAACGATGACAATTTCCATAGTCTTCATGATTTTAGTCTGTCTGCTTCCTTAGATCTCGCAACTCCCATCCCCTGCTATACCAACCACATGCCCACTTGGTAAACGATGACCGCCGCGATCCATGCTAGCGAGGTCAATGCGACAAAACTACCAGTCGCCCACCACCAGCTGAGCTCTTTTGCTATCACGGCGAGGGTGGCACCACATTGCATACAGAGGGCAAAAAATACCATGATCGAGAGCGCCACGGGTATGTTAAACACGGGTTCGCCTTTGCGTGGGCCCGATTCCCATTTGGTATTGCTCAAAGTGCTACGCAGGTCGTCTGACTCCTCGTCCACTTCACCGCCCAGTGCGTAGGTGATCCCCAGCGTGGAAATGATAATCTCGCGGGCGGGGAAACTGGCGAGCACGCCGACCGTGATTTTCCAGTCGTAACCAGCGGGCGCGAAGACTGGCTGCACGAATTTACCGAAGCGACCCATGTAGCTTTGTTCGAGGTAGGTGGCGTCAATGCGCTTTGAAAGTTCTGCTTCAGCTTCTGGAGTCCATTGGATATCCGTTGGCTCAGGATTCTCTGAACCAGTGATCTCCTGTATATACTGCTCTGTGATTTCTGATTCAATCGTCTCGGATCTTGGGAAATAAAGCAGCGCCCAAATGATGATCGTCATAGCAAAGATGACCGTGCCTGCGCGCACCACGAATTCTTTACCACTTTCAAACATGCGGTAAAAGACGAGTTTGACCTGGGGCACGCGGTAGTGCGGCAGTTCCATCACAAAGGGTGTGGGTTTGCGCCCCTTGTTGACTGTTTTATTAAGCACCCATGCAAAGGGAGCCGCCACAAATGCGCCCACGAAGTGCATGGCAAAGAGCGTCGCGCCAGCCACATTAGGGCCGTATTGCGGCTCGATAAAGGCACCAATTAGCAACAGGTAAACTGGCAGCCGAGCCGAGCAGCTCATCAGCGGGGCGACCAGAATGGTGATGAGGCGCGCTTTGTTGTCATTAATCGTGCGCGTGGCCATGATGCCGGGGATCGCGCAGGCGAAGCTCGTGAGCAGTGGCACAAAGCTCTTACCGTTCAGCCCACACCATTGGAATAGCTTATCCATCAGGAAGGCGGCGCGCGCCATGTAGCCGGAGGCCTCCAATAGGGAAATAAAGAAAAACAGCACCAGAATCTGAGGCAGAAAGACCAGGAAGGCACCCACGCCTCCGATAATGCCGTCGGCGACTAGGCTTTGTAGCATGGGCGTCGCTACCAGCGCGTCCGAGGCGATGCCTTGCACCCAGCCGACGACACCTTCGATTAGATCCATGATCGGCCCCGCCCACGTATAGACGGACTGAAAGACGACATACATCATGCTCACGAAAACGAGCAGTCCCCAAAACTTATGTAGCAGAAGTTGGTCAATACTTTCCGAGGTGCTACGCTTCTTCATCGCGGCCTGGCGTTCGAGCACATCGTTCAGCAAGGGGTTAAGGAAACGGAAACGCAGTGTCGATTCAGCCGCATCGGGCTGGTAGCCATCTTTGTAGAGTTGGTCACGGACGGCGTCGATAATGGGCTGATACTCCTGTGGGGGCGTCTTGAGTCGTTCGCAGACAGCACTTTTTCGGTCGAAAATCAGGCGTTGCAGTTCGCCTTCACGTAAAGCTTCGCCGCGCTTGGTAATGAACTCCTCCTTGAGTGTTCGAATCGCCTTCTGCACGGGCTCCGGCCATTGCGGGCGCGCCATCACCGGCTTTGTCTCAATCGCTTTTTCCACTGCTTTCGCGAGTCCATCCGTGCCACTCTTTCGCTTGGCGACAGTCGGCACCACAGGCACGCCAAAGCGTTGCTCCAGTAGTTTACAATCGATTTGCAGGCCCTTTTTTTCAGCCACATCCCAGCAGTTGAGCGCGATGACGATGGGCACGCCCAGTTCTGAAGCCTGTGAAGCGAGGAAGAGATTACGGCGCAGGTTTTCCACGTCGACTACCACGATGACGAGGTCGGGTTCCTTTTCCCCCATGCCGTGCCCCGTGATCACATCCACCGCGACACGCTCATCTAAAGAAATGGCACTTAAAGAATAGGTGCCAGGCAGGTCGATCAACTCCACTTCGTGGCCATTGGGTAGGAGCCATGTGCCGGTTTTCTTTTCGACAGTCACGCCAGAGTAGTTGCCCACCCGCTGGCGCATGCCTGTGAGTGTATTAAAGAGGGACGTTTTGCCCGTATTCGGATTTCCGATCAGGGCAATTCGTCTGCCTTCGAGAGGGGTGCTCATTAGATCGGTTCGACTTCAACATGGGCGGCGTCTTCGAGCCGCACGCTGATATGGCAGCCGTTAAACTCCACTGCAATCGGATCGCCAAGCGGAGCCTCATGCGCGAGACGAATCTCCTGATCCGGCAGCAAGCCCATCGACATGAGCCGCGACACGCAGTCATTGCAGCAATTCAAGTTCTTCACACGGAAGAGTCCGCCTTTTTTGATTTCGTTCAGTCGCATGGTGAGAGTCGCCTATGAGAATAGGTCTCAATAGCAAGTCGAAACAGAAAAGCATTTGCAACTGATTGCAAGCCCACAGGAAAGCCCCTACAAAAAAACTCGATGAATTCGCTCGGTGTGATGAAAATACAACGATGTTTGATTTCAATCAGCGGAAGTGCGTCGAGTTCTTCTTGCGGCAAAATATGGATGGCAGAATCATTCTCATAGTAGCTGAAGCCAGCAGGCTCTAGGAGCACGGCGAAGGCTTGCCTCCACGTGATACTACGCAGTTTTTACAGCCAGATAAGATTAAGCAGGTGATTAGACCTGTGATAATTGTGAGTTTTTCTTTTCTTCTACTCGAAGCGCTGCTTATGCCCGCGCGAGACGCTCACGTATTTCTCGGCCAAGCCTTTTAAGCCTGCACGTTCCGCATCACTGAGCGCACGCACCACTTTGGCGGGAGCGCCGAGCACGAGGGAACCTTCAGGCACCTGTGTGCCTTTGGTCACAAGCGCGCCCGCGCCTACGATGGACTGCGCACCGATCACTGCGCCGTCGAGCACGGTCGCCTGCATGCCAACGAGGCACTCGTCGCCAATTTCGCAGGCGTGGATCATGGCCGAGTGGCCGATAGTGACATACTTGCCGACTTTCACGCCGTAGTCGTCGGCTAGATGCACGACGGTGCCGTCCTGTACGTTGGAGCCTTCGCCGATCTCGATCGTGTTAATATCACCTCGCAGCACCGCGTTGTGCCATACGCTAGAGTTAACGCCGAGAGTGACGGCGCCGATTACGATTGCGCCCTCGGCTACGTAGGCGGAGTCGTCGATTTTTGGTGTTTGATCGAGATAGATGGAGAGACGTTCTTTAATGGTCATTCCAATACCATAGAAAGCTGATGACTGATTAGACAATTAAATTTGCCGTAAGAGACACTGCTCCAACTCTTTTCTGAGGGCATCCTTATTGATCGGCTTGCTCAGGTATCCGTTCATGCCGGTTTCCACTGAAATATTTTTCGAATGAGTGTCAGTATGTGCGGTCAGAGCGATGATGGGCGTTTGGTGGTTTTTTGAGCCTGCGCGACGAATTGCTTTGGTGGAGTCGTTCCTCTCGGCTGTATCCAGTCAGGGTCGTCGCGGCTTGGTTTAAATCCAGCGCTGTGCCTTCTGAATTATAGACTCCAATCGCGATCGGTGATTGGGCGACATAATTTTTGTAGCGTTTCTGCCCTTGCTCAATCTGATTTAAGAATGATGTGCAGAGACGCCAGAGTAATAATGAAGTAATTACGACGAAGAGAATCCCTTTTGTTAGTTCGAATAGAAATGGATACCCCGTTTGCGCCGATTTAGGAACCAAGAGGAAACTGGTTTCTAAATCCAGAGAATTCCAATCAGACAATAAAAGCCAGCAATCCGGCTGGGGGATAGCTTCAGGGAATTTATTTTTTGTTGCAAGGTAATCATGGCGCAGTTGCCTGACGTATTTTCAGGAAATAGGGCTAATGCATTTCACAACGATCTTATTGATTTGTAAACCCTGAATACAACACAACACGCTGCTCGAAAGATAGGCTAGGACGCTGATTGGCATCACATTGCTACAAGCAGAAGAGGCGTCCGGCGAGCGGACACGCCACGTATTGTAGCGATGCCGCGCCAGCGGCGTCTCTGCTTGGTTCGGCGGGGACGCGATTGGCATCGCATCGCTACAATCGGAAGGGCGATTTATTCCGTCCAGCCAAACTCCGCGATATACATTTTGTGGTCGGTCTTGGCTGCTTTACGGACGTAGGCGTTCACACAACGGACGCCCTCACTCGTCCAGATTTGATCGATCCTTAGTAATGGAATCGAATCTGCGATCGTATTGCACCAGCCTCGTGCGCCGCCGTCAAAGCTGTCGATCCGTCTGTTCTCGATTTGCTTAAAGACGCGGTCGCCTTGGGGCACGTTGCAGTCTCCCCCGAAGATCACTCGGAGGCTGTCAGTCTCGGGTGGCAGATATTGGCTAATCTCCGCTCATTACCTACGGAAAGACGCCGCGCATTTCGTAAACTTTGTCGATGTGTTCAATCGCGGCGGCGTAGGAGGCCAAACGCATGCCGCAGTCTAGGCGTTTCGCGGTGGCGAGCACGCGCTCGGCGGAGCGGGTCATGACTTTGCGCAGGCGCTCGTCGACGAGTTCTTCGTCCCAAGTCTCGGATTGGCGGTTTTGCTTCCATTCGAAATAACTCACGGTCACACCACCTGCGTTGCAGAGGATGGCGGGTAGCACTTCAACGCCTTTTTCTAGCAAATGTCGCTCAGCACGTGGGGTGGTTGGGGCATTGGCAGCCTCAACCAGCACTTTACATTGCAAGCGTTCGGCGTGTTCGAGATCCACCATTTGCTCTAGTGCGGCGGGAATGAATAGATCGACCGGGGTGCTGTAAAAGCTCGGCTCGTCGATGGCATCCGCCTCGGCGTAGCCTTTGACCCCGCCAGTGGCTTGGACATGTTGCGCCAGCTTTTCGGCGTCGATGCCAGCTTCGTTACGAATCGCGCCAGTGTGATCCATCACGGTCTTGAGCTGACTGCCACGCGCTTGCAGGAGTCGGCCTGTCCATGAGCCCACGTTGCCGTAGCCGATGAGACTGAAGCTGAGCTTGGAGACGTCCATCCCCATGCCTGGCAGGAGGGCATCGAGCACATAAACGAGCCCTTGCCCGGTGGCTTTTTCGCGCCCTGCGGAGCCGCCGAATTCAAGCGGTTTGCCGGTGACGACGCCGCGTGCGGTGACTTTAGTCGAGGACTCAGCGAAATTGATATAAGTGTCGGCCATCCACGCCATGATCTGGGCGTTGGTGCCCATGTCGGGGGCGGGGATGTCGTAATCAGGGCCGATGTTGTTACCCAGTGCGGCAGTCAGGCGGCGGGTGACGCGTTCGAGTTCGGTGCGACTGACGGCACGCGGATCGATCTTGAGCGCACCTTTGGCACCACCGAAAGGGAGACGGGCGAGTGCGCATTTCATCGTCATCAGCAGTGCGAGCGTCTTGACCTCGTCGAGTTTAACCTCGGGGTGGTAGCGGATGCCGCCTTTGTAGGGGCCGAGCACATTGTTGTGCTGCACGCGGTAGCCTTTAAAAAGTTGCCAAGTGCCGTCGTCCATTTTGACCGGGCAGTGCACCATGATCTCATTTTTTGGCTGCGATAAAATTAGCTTCAAGCGGCGATCCACCTTCAGTAGATTAGCCGCCTCCAGCACCGAGCTGATGGTCTGGAAGTAGAGGTTATGGTCATCGTAGTAATCATCTAACTCGTCGAAAATTTTGCGGGCGGATTGGCAGGCAGGGGTATCGCAGGATTCCATGTTGGTAGATTGCTTCGGTTTTGTGAGAAAGACAAGCGTTGTCCCCTTTTTAAAACAACATCATCTGATCATCCGTCAACGGCGAGGTCGCTTCTATCAGGCGACTGTCTTTATTTTGCACGCTGTTGACTCTTCGCGAGACGGTGTGCTTTTTGAGTAGGATTTCGTTGGCGAGCGATTGTGCGTCGCGATTGCCGAGTTTGCCGCTCAGCCAAGCGGCTTGTGTGTCTTGTTTCAGGATGACTGGCATGCGCTCGTGGATGTCACGCACAGAGTCTTGCGCCTCGGTAGTTAGTATAACGAATGAGGGCGGCGATTCATTGCCCGACGAAGGAAACCAGAGGCCGGCGAAGTAGTGCAAGCCATCCTCTTGCGGCGGGTAAATGTAGTAGGGCTGCTTGGTGATACCGTCCTGATACCACTCGTAGAAACCGTTTGCGGGGAGGAGGCAACGATGTTCGTGCCAGCTGTCGCGAAAGCGCGGCGTCGTATCCGCCGTTTCGATACGTGCGTTGATGTGGAAATTTTGTGGTGTGCGCAGCCCCCAGTGCATCATTGTGGCGACAGGTGTCACTTTGTCGCGCGTCGCGATGCTCAGCACTTCGCGCCCGGGGCTGATGTTATAGTCCGGTTCATAGGCATCCGGTAACGCCAAGGCGATGGCCTCGGCGAGCGCCTTTTTATTGGCATGTAAAGTATAGCGACCACACATTTTGAAATAACTAATGGATAATGGATGAAGTCTTAATCATAATCTTATTCTTACTCCTAATCGCGTTATATACAGTCTTGGGGATTAAGATTAAGATTACGATTATGATTAAGATTAAGATTACGATTATGAGTAGGATTAAGATGCAGAGGAATGATCTGTGAGCTATCTAGCGGTCGTCCAAATACGTAGCGAACTAAGGAAAAACAGCTCCAGTGCGGCGACTTGGTTGAAGTTAATCTCCATTAGACCTGTGGATCGTTCCAGCGCTTCGGTCGCACGGTGCAGGGCACTGGCGGGGAGTTCGCCTTTGTTCAGTGCTTCCACATCGCGGGCAAATCCTGCCGTGGCCTTTTCGATCTCGCTGAAGAGAGTACCTCTGAAAGTTCGCGAAACACCTTTTTCCTGAGCTTCGAGCTCTTCTTTTGTGAGATGTTCAGGCAGAGTTTCTTTTATCATCTTCCACTCTGTTCCCGACAAGTCGGCGGAGATAGTTTGGAAGCGGGCATTGAGGCCATAGGCACCCATCATGATGTGCGGAATGGTTTTTTTGTTCGGCCCTTGGAGTAGGCGACCGAGCCATTCTCTGTAGTCGACTTTCCATTTCGCCCAATTGGGGTGTGTAATTACATCCGAGGCAGTGGGAACTCTGAAATTGAAGCATCGACTACGGATTGTATCCAAGAGGTCATATGGGCGAGTCGTCAGAAGGAAAAGTGTTGTTTGCTGTGGTGGCTCTTCCAGTGTTTTGAGGAAGGCATTCGTCGCTTGGGTCGTTATGCAGTCTGCTTCATGAAGAATTCCGATTTTATGCCCGCCTTGGTTGGAAGTCATTGCTAGATCGGTTACTAGACGTCGGATTGTGCCCTCTGGCCATTTCCCTTCCTTTCTCTCCTCTTTACGACCGATTGTTATCTGGCGGCTTTTACCTCTTGGGCGACAGACGAAATAGTCGGGGTGTGTTGCCGGTGTCTGAGTTTGGAGTAAGTCGCTTGCAATACAATCGGCGATCAATTGAAGATCTTTCAAGTTTTCTCCGTGTAAGAGAATGGCATGCGAAAGCCGACCCTGTTTTAGAGACTTTTCCAGAATTTGGAAGGCGCGTGTATTTCGAATATCTTCGGGAAGTGCTGCTGTATTCATGAGTCGTCCTGTGGCTCCGTTGGCTTGCTGGGCAGTTGCTTCACTGCTTGTTCGAAATCTTGGCCAGAGAAGTCGTCTGTCAAAGCGCGTTCTTTAGAGTAAGCTTCGTATTCCTGATGGGCAAGTTCCTTTGCCATCTCATGTGAAATCTTACCCGCGTGCTCCAATACGCTGCGGTCATTGACCGAAAGAAAGGCGTTCAGCTTGCCGACCCAGTCTCCCATGTGCATGGGCACACGACGCATGGCCTGTCCTTCGGCAAAGAGGAGGTATTGCTCAACGAGGTTGTTCAGGGCAGAGAGTTCGGACTCATTTAGGTAGTTCTTTGCGGTCGTCACGTCTTGCTTGCGCACCTTGCTGCCGCGCCAATTAGTTAAACCCATTTTCGGTTTGGTGCGGTCGACTCGCTCGTGCACGATCTCGGCGGCGGTCTGCCCCGTGATCGCCCAATGAAGCTTGTTCTGCACAGTTTTGAAGAAATCTATACTGACCTCTTGAGTGGGGTCGTAATCAATGCTCGTCGCGTAGATGTCGGTGATTTTCTGGTAGAATCGTCGCTCCGAAGTGCGGATGTCCTGAATCCGACGAATGAGCTCGTCAAAGTAGTCGAAGGGTTGGTCCGGGTTTTTTAGACGCTCGTCGTCGAGCAGGAAGCCTTTGACGATAAACTCTTTGAGTTGCTGCGTCGCCCAGATGCGGAAGCGAGTGGCCACTGCGCTTTTCACCCTGTAGCCAACGGAGATGATAGCATCGAGATTGTAGTGCTTCGTCCTATATTTTTTACCGTCTGCGGCAGTAGTAAAGAATTCCTTTACAACTGAATCTTCACTTAGTTCGCCTTCGGCAAAGATATGTTTCAAATGCTGACCGACATTTTGCTTCGTGCCCTGGAACAGCTCGGCAATAACCTGCTGCGTCAGCCAGACGGTTTCCCCCTCCAAGCGCACGTCTATCTTCACCTCGCCATCTTCGGCGCGGTAAACTAGAAACTGCCCTTTGCTGGGTTGTGCTGAATCTTCTTTTTGCATGGATTAGCTATTTTTACTCTGGCTTATTTCTCCACGAGCCTTGCAGCCATGCGGTGCTCTGGATTGTGTCGCCGATTTTAGGAGGATCCATGCCCTCCTCAAGCACATGGCCGAAGACGTAGAGCGGCATCTGATACCCCGTCTCGGGTTCGTCCGGTAGGCACTCGACTTGAAGTATCCAGCCGCGTTCTTCCCCCGCCATGATGAGCGGCTCAACCTTTAGCACTTCACCTACAAGAATGGCATGATCATGATTGGAGAACTGAATCATTCGCAGCGTATCGAGTGTCACAGTCACTGAGAAATCTGGTTGGTCGGCCTCGGCGGCATTGTCTTCGTCGCGGAGAAGTTTTTTGTGTAATTCAAGCACAGGGCCTTCGGTGATCGTTACAGGCTCTGGATTATAGGGAGTGATGTCTAAGGCGAGTGCCGAAAGTGCAACCACGACCGACTCGCCTAGTTGCCAATGCGCGGCTTCCATTCCGAAGTAGGGGACAAACCATTTGATAAAGTGTTCGGAGGCGAGCAAACCTCCAATGACGCGTTCGTCGTCGCCGTAGATCGTACTGACCTCCTCGATCTTTAGCGTCCAGTCTTCGGTTTTGGTCATCGTTGGAAAGGCGGATAGAAAGGGTAATTCCTTGGCGGCCTCGTTGACCCCGCAGATTGCAGTGAACTTGATGCTTTCAAGTTCTAGATCGTAGTATATCAAATTCTTGTAGAGACTTTCAGTTGTTAAGGGCTCCGATGCGCCGGTGACTTGTCCCTTTTTAACAATCGTTTGAATGAGCGAAATCAAAGGCTCTTCCCCTTTGACTCCGATAGCTGTCCAGTGGTCTCCGTGGCCACATGTTTCTGAACTTGCTTCCGAATTATTGTCCATTGTCTGCTTGGTTTTGAGTTGTTGGTCTATGTTGGAGTATTGACCAGCAACAGATCATCAGTAAGTTATCAACAGATGGCCACCTTACGTAGTTCAAATCCTCATCTTTCGAGGAAAACTCCCGAAGAGCTGCGGAATCACATAAAAGCCCGAGTTTTTGATTCTTCAGAGTTTGAAGGAGTGCGCTTGCGGAAAGGTCATCCCAGAGCTGACGACAGTGGCATTCCTGCCAGCTGTAGGTTCGCCGAAAGATCGGAATGATGAACTGCTTTGAGCCTTCGAGAAGTTCTGTAAGATGGAGGTATTGGGCTTTCATATTGCAGAGATTATTGAAGGGGCTGAACGAGCAATGACCAGAAGTATTCGGCGGCACCTTGCTGAGTTAGCTCTTTCTCTTTTTGACCGAACCTCATTGCGGACATGCCCGCAGTTGTGAGGCTTAGGGCTTGGTCCCCGACATGAATTCCGAGCATCTCATTGATGCTATTGCCTCGTGACGTGTCGTCATTCGAATAAGTGATCCCACTTCCAAAGGCGGAATTCCCATGACAGATGGCACACCGAGCAACTGCTGTTCCATTGCGATAGATTCTAGATGTAAAGCAGTTGGCATCGACACGCTTGAAGGTGGTCTGGATTTCATCATAACGTCGTTCGAGTTCGTTTAGAGAACCTGCAAAGAATTTACTGATGTATTCAAAGGATGCATCTATAAAGCGGTCTTGATCCACTTCGGTAAACTCTTTCTTTAAGCTCAGGTTGCTAGACCGAATTTCTGCAGGCGCTATGGCGGTTTTGATTTTAGCTGCTGGATTTTCTGCTAACGTGGGCTGTTTGGGGAGGGCATTCCTGATTTGTTGAACTACATCGAGAAGAGCTTGATCTTGATTCGGCCAAACAGTAATCGGGCGGCCATCGGTAGGTGTGGCTAAAATTTCCCCAAAAGGAGCATCGTGCCAATCGCAAGGTCTCAAGATGACGGGGATTACGCGGGCAGTCTTATCGTTGTGCCGTTCCATCGCTCTGTGGACTTCTACGCCATAACAATAGTCAGATGCTAGAAAATCTGAGCTGACTAAAAGTAGGATTACATCTGCATCCTCAATGTTCTGGTCTATCGCACCGTCAAAACTATCACCTGCTAAGATCATACGATCATGCCAAGTCTCGATAGTTCCGGATCGTCTAAGCATCTCCAAGTGCTTTTGGAGTTCGTTGCGCAGCGCTTCATCAGCGTGGCAGTATGAGAAAAATAGCTTTGCCATCTATTATTTCTAAAACGCGTTGAAGTGGTTGCCGAGGAAGTGCTTGAGGTTCCACTTGGTGGTGGTGGTGAGGGCGCGTTCGAGGCAGATGAAGAAGGGACGGTCTTCGGTTTCGGCGAGTTCGCGCAGGCGCTTGATGGTGGCGTCTTGGATCGCTTCGTTCCACTCCAAGCAGACGAGGGCGCTGCGGCGGGCGTCGCGCACTTCGTAGATCGTGTTTTCGGTGAAGTCGTCGCATCGGGTGCGGGTGTAGTGGAGCTGGAAGCCGTTCTTGAGGCAGACTTCGTCGAAGACCGCTTGCTCTCCGTTTTCGTCAAGGGTGAGGAAGAACGCGCCTTCTTTATCGTCGATGTAGCGGCGCAGGGCGGCGACGTTTTCGGTCTCCGTCGCTTCGGGGTCGGGCTTGAACTCGCAGCGCGGAAAGTTCGACTTTTGCAGCTTGTAAACTTTGAAGCCCGCATCGGGAATCGGTTGCGGCTTGTCGCCGTAGCCTTCGATCACGCGTTTGACGCGTTCGATGGTGAGCGAGGATATCGTATTAAAGCCTTCTTGGAATGCGGGAGAATCAGAGGCGGTCTTTTCTTGGATTTGAATAACGATACTGCGTCGGTCTTTTTTTGCGCATGCAATGGAGGTCGTGCCGGACCCGCCGAAAAAATCAAGAACCAGATCACCTGGTTCAGTGCAGAGTTCTAAGACTTCGCCAATTAGTTCAATGGGCTTAGGATTATCGAAGATATTTGGGTTGCCCAGAACTTCACCGATTTCTCGTCCACCGTGAGCATTGTAGGCAACGGAGTCCCAAATCGTTGAGAACGATACTCCATCCTTCATTTCATTTATAAATCGCTTACGAGCTGGTTTACCTTTCCCGTCAGCACCGAAATAGATTTCATCATTCTGGAGCATGCGCTCAATTTCTAACCTGTTGAATCTCCAGTTCCCTTTGTTTGCAGGGAAGTTCGCGACTTTAGTGTTTGGGTTTTCGATAGAGAAATGAAGAGATTCAACATATCTACCGCCTTTGACATTTGCAGTTAGGTCACCAGGCATCCATGGGCCTTTTGGATGATTGTCTGGATTCTTAAAACGTGCAATTTGCTCTTCTGAACGTGGCTTTAGATACATTTTGGCAGATTCTGCATCCTTTGCATATAGAAGTATGTAGTCGTGTATTGTCCCAACCATCTTGTCTGCTGGAGGACCATTTCTTTTCTTCCAGATAATTTTAGCAACAAAAGCTTCAAGGCCGAAAATTTCGTCAAGTAATCTACCTAAGTTTTCTACTTCTGAATCGTCAATGGAGATAGCTATGAGTCCAGTATTATGTAGTAATTGCCGTGCTGCTAGTAGTCGACTATGCATCATCGACAACCAATCCGAATGATATCGTCCCGAAGTGTCAGGATTACTTTCAAGTTGGATTCCATTTTCAGACGCTCCCGTTTCTTCCCAATAGTTGGCTTTATCCTTTTTGTAGTTGTCGCGATAAATAAAATCTTTGCCCGTGTTGTAGGGTGGGTCGATGTAGATGCATTTGACCTGCTCGCGGTAGGCGTTGAGGAGGAGTTTTAAGGTCTCCAAGTTTTCGCCTTCGATGATCATGTTGCCATCGGCTTGGTCGGGATGGACGGAGCGGGCTTCGTCGTAAACGAGGGTGGCAGTGGTGGGGATGAAGGCTTCGCGCTTGGAGGCCGCTTTACCATACCATTTGAATTCGTAGCGCTCGCTTTCGTGCACGTCGTTGGGCGCAACGAGTTGCGCAAGCTCGTCGGGGTTGAGGCGGCCTTCGTTGGTGAAGAGGTCGGGGAAGAGTTGCTTGAGTGCAGCGATCCGTTCCGCCTGTCCATCCGGTGTGGTGGGCAGGAGGTCGTTCAGCGTGGTGTGATCTTCGGGGGGATGCATTTTTGAAATTCGTCTGGGCGGTTTAATCCGGAGTCAGCAGGGAGACTTCAGGAAAATAGCTTTGGTAGCGTCGGGTATCCGCAGTCGCGATTGAGAACTCTAGGGCGGAGGCATGGGCACCAATCATAAAATCGGGGAGGGGCGATTTGGGGGCGGGAGGTAGCTGCGCCTGTTGGCGGTGGTTTTCGAGGTATTGGGTGTAGGCTTGCGCGCAGCGCGGTGCCGTGCCCAAGGGTAGATCCAGTAAATGCAGCCCGAGGGCTTCGAGTCGCTGAACAACTGTAGCGGGCGACTGATCGCCGACTAATAGCTCGGTCAAAATGATTGTGTTGATCGCAGCACCCTCGCCGAGCACGGCGCTACGGAGTGTTGCTCTGGCCCATGCGTAGTGGTGTGAGTCGGCGTCGAAGGCGTAGATGAGCACGTTGGTGTCGAGCAAGATCATGGCTCTCTGGTCTGGGTACGTAGTTCTTCCCAGCTCATTTTGGGAGTGAGCGCGGCCGAGTTAAGCACGGTGTCCAGTTCCTGCGGGGTCGGTTTGGGTTTATCGGCTGGCACTACTTTCGCGAGTTCGTAGTGGCCGCTAACTGTCTGGTTTACCGCGTAAGCTTCGCCTGGCTGGGCACCGCTTAAAACAAGACGGCGCTTCGAATCGACTGTTTGTATTCTCATGGTGGGAATTTCCCACTCAGTGATAGGGTTGTCAATCATTCAGTCATTCCCAGAGTTGGATGCCGCCGTCGCTTTTTGCAAGGTGGCACCGAAGCGTGTGGTGGGGCCGAAAAAGCCCATGCCTGCGGCGGCGGCGTCCGCATTGTAATCGCCGGGATCCTCTTCAAGCTTGTTGGGGTTAAAACGGCTGACGGGTGCTTGGTAGAGCAGGGTGGTGTTGGCCGAAATGCCGAGTGCGTGGAAGTGCTGGATAGCACAGAGGATCTTGATGCGCTCTTCGGCGGAAAGTTGATCGATGTTGTCGGTCGATTTGGTCTCGACTACGAGATGGAGCTCGACCTCTTCATCGTCGCGCAGCCCTTTGTGCGAAATGACGAGCCCGAAGTCGGGCGTGTAGGTGGTGGTGCCACCCTTGAGGGAAGGCACGGGGATTTTATACCAATCGGGCAGCTTAAGCAGGGCGCGGACTCGGGGGTGGCGGTCGGCCTCGTTGGCAAAGCGATTTTCAGGCAGGGAGTTGGCGTCGAGGATGGCGTGGTCGTAGATGCCGGTATTGGGTGTAGGAACGACGGCGCGGTAGGTCTCGACGACATCTTTGAAGAGATCGAATCCATAGGCTTCGCCAGTGGGCTCGTAATTAATGGTGCGCACCATTTCGTCGATCGCGATGCGGTTGATGTGCTCGGTCGCGAGGTGGAGGTAGCGCGGTGGGTTGCGCACGAGCTGATCGAGGTTGGTCAGGCCTCTGACGATTTCGACAATGGTGGGGTAGGCTAGCGCGGTGTTCTCCGAAAGTTCCTCGATGAGGTCCATGGGCGAGAAGTCGGCGGCGAGGTCGACCGTTTCGCTGCCGGTGCTGGTGGCACGCGCTTCCTTTTTCGCGTCGAGTGCGTCGATCCGGGTCAGCTCGATTTCGGCTTGGTAATTTTGCAGGGTGATTTCGTTGAGCTTCTCGATACAGAGTTCGATAAGTTTTTTTTCATTAAAGCTGACGCTGTAGTCGGTGCGCTGGGAGAGGCGTTTCCAGAAGCGGCGGAAGGGATCGCCCTTGAAGCGCTCTTTATTGAGAGTCACTTTTTTTGGCTTCGGCTTTTTGCCCTTTGGGGCGTGGCGCATGGGCACATTGTGGTGAAGCTCGGACTGGTATTGGGTGACGAAGGTTCGGTAGCTTTCGTTGGGGATGACGGTGAGTAGGTTCGTTTCTTCGCCCTCGGGCGTGTCGTCTGTGTCGTAAATACGCTCGCCGGACTGATTGCGGCAGATGCGTAGGCCGCGCCCGATCTCCTGGCGCTTCTTAATGTCGGAGTAGGTCTGATTGAGGGTGGCGATGTTGAAGACGTTTGGATTGTCCCAACCGACACCGAGGGCGGAGTGGGAGAAGATAAACTGGCGTGGGTTGTCGAAGGCGAGGAGGGCCTCTTTATCGCGAAGAATCTCGTCGTAGATTTCCCGCTGCTTGGCCATCGAGTTCTCGTTGTCGGTAAACTCGCCTGCATTGGTTTTTGCGAAGTAGTAGGCT
>Ga0335398_10005095_pt1 | contig 17661 bp, 3 predicted proteins | sample BON03_FD_205742 | JGI IMG/M metagenome (GOLD analysis project Ga0335398, IMG submission 205742) | Freshwater microbial communities from Lake Bonney liftoff mats and glacier meltwater in Antarctica - BON-03 (spades assembly) (version 2) | ecosystem: Environmental > Aquatic > Freshwater > Ice >... | reverse complement strand
TATATATATATATATATATATATATATGCACCCCCTGTTCCTACCCGCGCTAACGCCACTCGCCCTTCTTGCAGGGCGGCACCTTCGTCTCTTCGCTCAACGGCGCCGACGGCGAGGACGTACTCGTGCTAAGCAGGCCGGTGCCCATCTGCGGCCCGGGTGGCGCCGCTGCGCTCGTAAACGCCATCGAGACCGGAACGCGCTTGGCAATGGCCTCGCAAGCCTTCGAGTTTCTCGAGGCGGCGAGTTCATGGCCAGTTGAGCGCGCGGGCCAGATTGGCTCCTCAGAGGTGCTTTTGCTGGACAGCCGGCCAGACACTCCGAACTCGCCGAACATGCCGAACAGTCCGAGCCGCCTCGGCTCGTGGCAGCTCACCGGTCTGGATCCGCTGCGCAGCCTCGACGCCAGCTTGGCGCCAGCGTGGCCCTCGTTCCTTCCCAGTGTGGAGGACCTCTCCGGCGGCGGCGCGCACAGCCGGATGGAGTTTGGCGACGAGTCGATCGGCGACGAGGCCGCGCTCCACACGCCCCCACCGTGCGGCCAGGCCCTGCTGCTGGCCACGGCCTGCCTCCTCACGTCGGAACGGCGCCGCGTCCTACAGCAGCCGCGCGAGTTGGGCCAACGCCCGGGCGACGCGCTGCGCCGCCACTACGCGCTGCTAACCGCGTCCGTCGGACGGTACGGCTCGGCGGTGCGCCGTATGCCGCACAGCCGGCCGCGGGCGCGCGCACTCCGCGCGAGGCTTTGCAACGCCGCGCTGCTCGTACACGCCGAATCAGAGGCCCTCGCCTACGTCCTGGACGCGCTAGGCACCGTAGACGACCCTGCGGTCGCGGTCGCGCAGTGGGTGGGCGTGCTCAGCTTCGAGTGGCAAGGCGACGCCGGTGTTGTGACAACCGCGCGGCACGGAGAGTTCTTGCTGAGTTCCGCTGGGGCGCAGCTGGCTCACGGTGGTGAATACACTCCCCCGTGCGCGCAGCGGATGCCCCTCACGCCGCCCACCGCGCGCGCCTACCTCGCGCTCAGCGCAGCGATGCACGCCATCGGCGGCGGCAGCGGCGAGTGCGGCGTCGCGCTGCTTGGTCCGTCGGGCGCGTGCAAGACGGAGACGGTGGCGGAGCTCGCTGCTCTCGGCGGCCGCGCCTGCCTCGTCCTCGACCTGCGCGGCTGCGCCCGGCCCGGCGCCGCCGCCTCTGTGGCGCTCGGGCCCATTGCGCGGCTGGCGGCGGCGGCGTGCGGCGTTGGCGGCTACGGCGTCTTCACCGGCCTCGCTGACGCGGCGCCGGCCGACCTCGCGCTGCTCGTTTCGACCTTCTCGGAGCTTTGCGCCGCGATGGCCGACGCCAACCGGCCAAAAGGGGGCGCTGCGCCAGCAATTTCCACGCAGCCCCCCCTGCTAGGCGGCGTGACGCGTGTCTCGGTGCAACGGGGCTGTGCTCTCTTCTGCGGCCTGGACACGGGTAGTCGGGGCAATAGGTTGCCCCCAGAGCTGGCTCGGCTGCTGCGCCCCGTGCTGCTGGCACGGCCCGATTCGGTCTCGCTCGCCAGCATCTCTCTCCAGTGCGGCGGATTCAAGCTGCACGAGCGCATCTCGCGCGGCCTCGTCGCCGCGCTCGAGCTCGCGGAGGGCCACCTGCCGCTGCACGACGCAGTTGGACTGGGCTCGCTCGGCATTATCCGCTCCATCGTGGCTCGCGCGTGCGAGCTGCGGCTTGCGCTTGTCGAGGAGGACGAGCCGGAAAACGAGACGCCCGGTGGCGTGTCGGCCACGTCCCGCCCGGACTCGCCCGCGCGCGGCGCGGGAAACGCATTTCGGCGCGCGTCGCGTGCGGGATCGGACCACCGCGACGCGCGCGAAGTCGTGCGGGCCGAGGCGGGGATGCAGCGAGCCGGCCCGCTGCTGCTCCAGGCGCTGGCCGAGGAGGTGGCGCCAAGGATGGGGAGCGCCGCGTGGGCGCGGCTGCAGCACGTGTTTGTGCAGATGCTTGAAAGCGGCGGCGCGCGCTCGAGCGGCCGCGCGACGCTTCGGGCCAAGTGGGACTTCACCAGCGTGGTGCTGGCGGCGCGGGCGGCGGCCATCGCGGCCGCCTACGCCAAGCACGCGACCGAGGAGGACGCGTTTGAGCTGGAGGAGGATCTTGCGCCCTCGGAGGAGGAGAGCGTCGAGGAGGCGCTGCGGTGGACCATCGGCCTCGAGGGGCTCTCTGGCGCGGACCGGCTGGTCCGGCTCGCGCTCCGCCTCTGGGTCTGCCTCCGCGCCCGGCCCATGACGGTCGTGCTAGGCGGGCCTAGCTCGGGGAAGAGCACGGTCTGGCGGCTGCTGATCGCGGCGATGGAGAGCGACGCCGCCCAGGCGAGCGACGCCCAGGCGCTCCAAGACCTTACCGACGATGTTCTCCCTGCCGACGAAGGCCCTGCCGATGAGGGCACGGGCGGTGCGGCCACGGTCGAGGCGTCTTCGCGGCCCGACTCGGCGGAACTGCGCAGCACTGGTGGCACGCCGCCTGCCAAGGCGCTGGCGCCCGCACCCCGCCATTCTCGCGTGGCGTTGCACGCGCCCGACGCGCACGTCTTCTTCCACGGCGTGGCGGAGGGCAGGCAGCGCGCGCTGGCCGTCGAGGCTGCGGTCGGCCAGATCTCGGGCGCCGGCTGCGTCGCGGGCTCGCCGGCGATGCGGATGCGTCCGCCGCTGCTGGTGCTCGACGGCCCGCTGCAGGGCGTCGAGTTTCTGCCGGCGCAGCTGCGCGAGGCGGCAGTGCTCTTTTGGCTCGTGCTCGAGAGCGAGACGCTGGCCGACGCGTCGCCCGCGCTGCTCGGGAGCGCGGCGCTGATGAAGGTCGACTTGCACGACCACGTGGCCAGCGCCACGGCGACCTTCCACACTGCCGGGGGCGACGATGTTGCGGAGGGCGAGGCGGAGTGGGGCCCGACCGAGGCCGCGGTCGCCTGGCTAGAGCGCCAGGGTCTGCCTTTCGTCGAGTGCGGGCCCGTCCTCGAGCGCTGTGTGCGCGAACACCTCGGCCCCGCGCTCGCTTTCGTCGCCGCCGAGTGCACGGCCGAGGTGCCGCTGGCGCCGATGCAGGTCGCCTACTCGTTCGCGGCACTCCTCCACTCGCTTATCTGCTCGAGCGCCTCAAGCCTCGCGAGCGAGGGGGCGTCGCGCGAGCTGCTGCCACTGCTCTTTTCGTTTGCGCTGGTGCAGGCGATCGGCGCTCCACTACGCGAGGCGGACGGCTCGCGCGAACGCTTCTCGAGCTGGCTCCTCCACCAGGACTCGGCGCTCACCTGCCTCCGCGGCGAGCCGGACGCCAAGTCCGTGTTTGAGCTGCTCGTCGACCTCGACCAGAAGCGGATGGTGTGGGCGACCGACGTGCTCGACGCGCCAGCGCAGCTCCGCGCCTTTGGACGCGAGGGCACCATGCTGTGGGTGCCCACGTCGGCGACGGAGGCCGCGGTCCGAGCTCTGCGTGTGTTGGCGCCGTCGGGTGCCTCGGCCCTGCTGGTGGGCCCCCGTGGCTGTGGGAAGTCGACGCTGCTCGCCAGGGCCGGCGCCCTGGCGGCGGCGGCCGTGCCGGCCGCGGCGCTCGGGACCGTGCTGGACGCGAGCACCACAGCGAGCGCTCTTCTGACCAGGCTGCAGGCTTACGTCGCAGGCCAGGGCCGCAAGCTCTTCGGCACCGACGCGCTCGTGCTGGTCGTGGACGACGTGCACACACCCGTCGCCGTCGGCCGGGGCGCCGCGCCGCCTCCGCTCGAGCTGCTGCGCCAGCTGATGCAGCGCGACCTGCCGCTCTCGCGCCACCAGCATGGCTCGGTGCTCGGCCACCTCTCGGGCGCGCGTCTCTTGGGCGCGTGGACCCTTGGCCGCGCGGGCGACAATCCGCTGCCGGCGCGCCTGCTGGGCTCTGGCATGTCGCTGGTGCGAGTCGGCGCGCCCTCGTCGCAGTGCCTCCGTGCGGTCTTCGCGTCGCTGCTGCCGCAGCTGCTGCCCGCGGCCAAAGCCGCGATGCAGTGGGCCGACGCGAGCGTGCGCCTGCACGACGCCGTGGCGGAGTGGCAGCGCGCGGCGGTCTCGACAGCGGACGACGTGCCACGGCTGCCGGAGTGTGTGAGCTTCCACGAAGCGCTCCACTCGCTCGTGGCGCTCTCGCTGCTCAGCACCGCACGCGAGCCGCCGCCCAAGGCGCGCGCGCTGCGCCGGCTCTGGCTCTCAGAGGCGACGCTCACCTACGCCGCCCGCACGCTGTGCGAGGCGCACGAGCGCGTCGTCTGCGGCTTCATCCGCGCCGCGCACTCGTGCTTCACCGATCAAAAACCGCCGCCGCTCGCCCTCACCTTCCACGCACCGCTTCACGGGCCGATGCTCACCGCCGCCGCACCGGATAACGGTTCTGTCGTCGCCTCGGTTTCCGGCGAGAAATCTGCGGTGGGTTCGTCCGCCTATGCCGAGCTGCAGTCCTTTGCGATGCTCTGGCGCGTGGGTGAGCTGCTCGACGCCGCGAGCGCGTCGGCGGAGGGAGAGGACGACTCGGCTGCGGCTCCGGACCTGCTCGCACCGATGCCACCCGCGACACTCCTGTCGCACATGGAGCTGCCGCTGCATACGCTACCGGCGCTCGCGCTGCTGCGCCGCTGCTTTGCCTCCACGGGCGGCGGCCTCACTCTCGCCGGCCCGTCGCGATGCGGCAAACGATCCATCGCCCGACTCGCCGCCGCCATGAACGGGCTACCTGCCATCGAGTGCTTTGCTCCCACGAACGCGCTGCTCAGGGAGGCACTCGCACGCGCCACATGCGCCGCGGCGGCAGAAGGCCACGTGGCCCTGATCTTGGGTGTGCTGACGGCGCGCCAGCTGGCGACGGTGCAGCGCCACCTGATGGAGGGACCGGCGGACGACCTGCTCGACCAAGCTCAGCGCGACGCCCTGAAGGGACGCGTCGCCAAAAAGGTCCGGCGAATGGTGGGTACCACGTGGAAGGACGTGTGCAGGCGAGCGAGCGAGCGGATGCACATCGTCCTCTGCTTGCGCGTGGATCCCGTTGCCGGCGGGCATGTCCGCTCGCTAGTGGCGCCTGCGGGGCTGGGTGCGGTGTCTCCCGTCTGCGTGCTGCGCGGCTGGGGCGTCGAGCCGCTGACCGCGCTCGCCAAGGACTCCTTCCTCGACCGCGGCATCGCGCCCGCCGACGCCGCGACGCTGACCCAGGCGGCGGTCGCGCTGCACCAGATTGCCGAGCGGGCGGCGCGGCGGTTTCCCGCCGTAGACGCCATGGAGGCTGCCTGCGGCATGCTGAATCTCAGCGCCCCGGGCCTCATGCAGCTCGAAGACACGCTCTGCGTCTTCGCTGCGCTGCACGCGCCCCAGAGCGAAGCGCTGGTCCAGAGCACCAAGCTCCTCAACGGTGCGGCCGACGTGTTTGAGGCGCTCTGCGAGGCGGTGCAGGCCGGGGCGGGCGGCGAGCACACGCCGCGCCTGCGCGCGCTGTGCGACGCGGTTGGGCCGAGTGTCGACGCATGGAACACTGCACTCGACGAAGCGCCGGCGCTCCAAGCCGCGCTCGGGCCAAAGTGCCTGCTCGCTGCGGCCGCGCTCACCTACTTGCCCGCCTTCTCCGAGAGCAACCGCGCCGTCCTCTTGGCCGAGATGGCCATGGCGATTGAGCACGCTGCTCCGTCGATTTCGCACGGCCTCGCGGCGGGGCCCGACGGCAAGGCGCCGCGCTGCGTCTTTGACGTGCTGCCACTCCAGGCGTTGCTCGCCGAAGGCGAACGCGCCGCGCATGGCCTCGCGCTCGATGAGGCGTCGGATCGTCTGGCGCCGCAGCTCGACCTCGTCGCAGCGGTGCGCGCGCCGCGCCGCTGCCGCCTGGTTGTCGCCTTGGATCCGGACGGCAGACTCGCAACACTGCTCCGCCGCTCGGCCCGCTCGAGCGCCGCCAAGCCGCAGCGCACGCGCGTCGTTTCCGGCCGAGCCTACTCAATGCCGGCCCCGTCCAGCGACGAAAACGAGCCCGAGCTGCACCTCGGAGCCGCTGCCAACTCTCCACTCCTCAGCATGACTTCGTCGCTTTTTCCACGTGCCTCTCCCTCGCCGCCCGAGTTTGAGGCGCGCAAGTTGCCGCGCGAGACGGCGCTCCTCGCAGCAATGGCCGATGCCATGGCGTCCGGCTCGACCCTGGTGCTCCGCGACATTGACGAGGCGGGACTCGAGATTGTCTGCACGCTCGCCGCGCAAACTGCGATGCGCTCTGCGGGTGCGCAGACGGTGCGGCTCGATGGCGAGTGGTGCAGCGTGCTGCCTGGGTTCCGCCTCGTGGTCTGCCTTGCGGACTGCGACTCGCCTTCGCTCGCGCGGCTCAGCGGCGATGCACTCTGGATCAACGCCGCCGACGACTCGCCCGCCGCAGAGGCTGCGCTGCTAGAAGCGGTGCGGGGCGGTATGCCGCCGGCCAGGGTGGCTGCGCCGGCGTCGGCGGCGTCCGACGATGCGCTGAAGCGTGCGCTCGCCGGGGCGCCGCTGACCGTGCCGGAGTGCGGCGAGGAGGAGGTGCTTGATCTAGATAGCAAGCGCCTCGCTGGCTGGATCGGAGTGATGCTCGCAGCAGCGGGATCTGCTTCGGAAACGCACGACGACGGAGCAGAAGAGGCACCAGGCGGCTCGCCCATCCACGACGACGGTGCGACGGTTGAGGGCGAGGACGGGTCTTCTCTCTATGATGAAGGACTGTCGCTGGATCTGCTCTTCCCGCCCTCGCCTCGCAGCGAGAGCCTAGAGCGGCAGGACAGCGCACGCCCCGTGTCGGAGGCTCAGGCGAAGACAGCTCGTCAAGCAGCGGCGCTCTGGCGCGCGGTCCCCGCACTGGGCCTCCTTGACCAGCGCTACGCCCGCCTGCTGCCCCTCTCGTCGTTTGTCCGAGCCGTCGTGCCGTGTATCGCGCCTCCGTCGTTTGGTGCGTCTCCTTCGTTGGATGATGAGCAGGGTGAAGCGGCGGAGGACGGCGAGACCTCTTGCGCCCAGCTGATGGTGGACTGCCTTTGCCCGCAACTCTTTCCGCTCCTCGATCCACCGCACCGGCTTCCAGCGCTGCTCCTGCTCATTGCAGCCGTTATGGTGCACGACGCGCCGGGCGCGCATGACGGCGGCTTGGCTCTGTTGCGTCTCCTCTGTGCGGGGAGGGATGCGTCGGCTCTCGCGCCCGGCGAGCTCACTAGTGCGCCAGAGCTCAAGTGGGCCGTGCTCGCTCGTGCGCACCTCGCGGCGACGCACCAGCCCTCGCTCGAGTGGCTCGTCGACGAGCTCAAGGCCAACGCGCCCGTTTACAACAGCCTCGCGGACACGCTGTTGGAGTGGCCGGTCGCGTGGCCCACGGAGCGCGTCGCCGCGTTGCCGCCCTTCAATCAGCTGCTGGTTAGCATTGTGCTTGAGCCGCGCTCACTCCTCGTCTCCGCACTCGCACTCTCGCGGCAGGTCCTCGCGCTTGACGAGGCGCAGGCAGGTCGCTTGGCGGCGCTGGTTTCGCCTGTTTCGCCTGTCGTGGCACCGGCTGACGCGCCCCGCCTGGATGCGACGTCCTCGACTCTGTTCGCGCAAGCCCCCCTTCATTGCACCGTCGGCGACGACGCGTGGCTGGCCACCGTGGAACCAGACCTCCGAGCGACCGCCGACGCCTTCCAGGCTGCCTTCCCGGAACAGACCGAGCGGCTCCTGTTGGCACACACGCCGGCCGGCCGCGTGATTGCGCCGCGCGGCACGGTACGCACCAGCCGCCGGCCCTCGCGTCTCTCCGAAGCATCGCGCGCCGCCTCGAGCCGAGCAGCGTCCCCAGTAATAACCGACACTTCGATTGACGATGAGGCTGCGCTCCTCGAGGCGCTCGGGCTGCGTCCCGCGCTTCCTTCGGCGGCGGACCTCGCCCAGGCGCTGGGCGAGGCCGTGCGTGCGTGGGCAGTCACGCTGGATGCGGTCGCCTCGCTCGGCCCGTGGGCGGCGTCCCGCGCCGCGATTGGAGGTGGCGGGCTCAGCGCGGCACTCGCTCCTACGGCAGGCGCGCTGCTGGCCGGGCTGGGCGACGCTTTCCTCGACGCGCTCAAGCAGGCAGAGGCCCCCGGCGCGCCGGGCGTGCCCCCGGGCGTGGCCGAGGTCCAGGCGGCGTGGACCGAGCTGGCCAAGACGCACGGCTTTGCGCCGAGCGGCGAGGTGTATGTGGTGCCCAAAGGAAACCACCGGCCCTCGCACGCTCCTCCGCTGGTGGTGCCGCTCGAGCAGCTGATGCGCGGACTCGTGCAGCTCGGCTACGACCCTACCCTCCCGCTGAGCGCTGCGGTGCTGCGCGGCCTGCTCGGACAGCCGCCGCCTGCCGAGGCGCGCAGGGAGCACTGGCAGCAATCGGCGATCGGCCTCGCACGGCTCGCGCGTGGCACGCTGCGCCGCGCGCGGCTGCGCTTACTCGTTGAGGGCGTGTGCGACGCGGTGCTAACCGCGCTGGCCGCAGGCGCCCACGCGCCTGACGCGGTCCGCGGCGTTGCGGCGCGCCGCTCCCTCCGCAAGCTGGTATGCGCCGCGACGCAGCACCAGTTCCTGACGGTGGCGAAGACGGTGCCGGTGGAGACCGCGCTCGCCGGCGGCGCCGCGTTCTTGCTGTTGCCGCTTTGGCCCACCTTCCGGCTGCTCGCGCGAGAGCGGCGCCACGCCTCACTCCCGAGGAGACTCGGTTTGGCGGGGGAGCCGCCACGCGATGGGCTGGGGGACTGCATCGGCGCGGTCCGCCGGTGGCTGCCGGAGCCACCCGCGCGCTTCCCACAGCGCGAAGCCCTCTGGCGGCGGCCGCCCGCCTCGCTTCCTGCGGTGGAGCTTGTTCTCGGTGGAGAAGTGGAGGTGCTGCGCGCGCTGCTGTCCGCTGTCGCCGCCGACCTCACCGCGCTTGCCAACGCCAACGCCGCCTGTGGATGCCGCGAGCTGCCTTTGGAGCTAGCCTCCGTGGCGCGCAGTTTGCTCTCCTCGCGCACGCCGGCCGCTTGGGTGGCGCTCGCCGGCTGGCGCGACTGCCCGCTGCGCGAGTTCTTGCTGCTGGTGCGCTCGCGCGCTCGTCTAGTTGTCGGCTGGCTGCACCACTCTACTCCGTCCTGCTGGCCACTCCACGCGCTACGCCGGCCGCACGCCTTTCTCCGCGCCGTGCTTTGCGACTTCGCCAGCCGATGGGGCCACGTGGCTGGCGACTGCGCGCTCCACTTCTCTACCGAGTTGGGCGACAAGCCGCGCGCGCTCGGGTTGGCCCAGGGCGCCGACACCGACGCCAAGGACGAGGCGGTGCTCCAACTGCTACGTGCGCCGGCGGCAGGCGCCGCGCGAGGCCATGTCGCGCGGGTTAACCCGAGCTGGCGTGCTGCGGCGCGGGACGGTACTAATACAAAGGAGGCCCCTTGGTTGGAGGAGCAGCGAGAGGTGAGCAGTAAACTTCTGCTGACCGACCTACGCGTGGTGGGCGCCGTGTGGGACGGCGCGACCAAGCAGCTTTGCGTCGCGAACGAATGTCTCGGCTCGCCTATGCCCACGCTGATCATCGAGCCACGCCCCGTCAAAGCGCCCGACGCCGGCTGCCTCTGCGCGCTGTACCACCTCCCGTCCAACAGCGAGCCGTTGCTCTCGATCGCGCTCCCGTCGAGTGCGGACGTGGCCGCTGGCTCGGGGGCTTGCTTCCTCGCATTGAAGCTGCCCGGACTGCCGGAGGGGGAGCATCCTGTTGCGTGGTGTGGGTAGCCTCTCCCGTGTCGGCACCAACACAAGGTCTTATGGGGGGCTGAATTCTAGTGTTAGCTTTGATGTATAGTCGTGATCGCCTCGTATCTCCCATGTCGGCACCAACACAAGGTCTTATGCGGGGGGGTAGGAGCTGCATTCTAGTGTTAGCTTTGATGTATAGTTGTGATCTTTCGTTCGCCTCGTGTAGATATAAGGTAGGTTTCTAGTCACTATGGGTGCTGTTACCATCCCAGTTGGTTTGCATGGTGCATAGGCCACTGCCACTGCGCCAAAAGGGATTGCACTTGTGCACACGGGGGGGTAGCAGCTGCATTCTAGGGTCAGCTTTGATGTATAGTTGTGATCTCTCGTTCGCCTCGTATAGATATAGGGTAGGTATCTAGTCTCTATGGGTGCTGTTACAATCCCAGTTGGTAAGCATGGTAACATAGGCCACTGCTGCTGCACCAAAAGGATTGCACTTGTGCGCACAAGTGCACTCCCTTTTGGCGCAGTGGCCCGTGTACCACGAAACCCATCTGCGATTGCAACAGGATATCATAAAAACGCGGGTACGTAGAGATTCTGTTCATTATATCATTAGTGGTAGTCGTCGTTTTATTTGAACATGCTCAAACACTATCGCCACAGAGGCCTGCGGCGCCTTTAGCGTATGGCCTCAATACCATTGGTTCATTTACTTGAGTGGAACGGCGATGCAATGCCTCGGCCGCAGACGTGGATAGGAGAGCATGTCGTGTCCTCGCCCTCCATATATCTCTGTGGATATAGTTTCGAATCGCATATCGCATATAGTGCGTAGTGTCGTCATTTGAAGAGCAGCATACCTTAACTGTTTATTTTTAGCTAATATTCAGCTGTGCACCATCAATTATTTATCCTCCTGGGGTAGTACATATATTTCAATATTCGTGTGCGCTACGACTACGATATAACTATTCGTAGCCTAACTGTGAGTACACTGTGCAACGTGATAATCGTGTGACGAATAAAACTAATATAATAATAAGAATTTTTAAACATCCTCGTCAGCCAGAGTCGTCAATGCAGAGCTTTTATTTTATGAAACTACTATACGCTATTTTCGATAAGACTCTAAGCTCTGGGGTATTGTGTGGGGGAAGGGGAAGGGGGGTGGCGTGTCGTGCGTGAGGTTCTATATTCTCTGCAATGTTAATTCTGTTTTTCTTCGCCCAAAAACGAGCACAAACCAAAAATGTGTACGCTTATACTCATCCTCATCGTCGTCGTGTCGTGTATAAGTTGTCGTAAGCTTATTTTACGAAGATTCCGATTATGATTATGACGAAAAAAATGCGTATCGGCTCGAATTGCTGTGTGCATGGAAATAAGCTGATTGATTGTGTAGGTGTATGTAAGTGTAAGACAAGACAAATAGACGCTACGCGATGCAGAACGAGATGAGGAAGATATGACGCGTCATAAGAAAATTAAATAATGAGAGCGACCCATAATACTCTGGGCATACGAGAACACGATACTATGTATATATATAGACTCGAACAGATTTAGATCGACGCTTATTACTATTACGCACATAGTATGTACCATACACCATACATACACATACTATGATTGACATACATACGGAGATATACGGTAATAGAAATAAGAATTATAGGCGCGAGGCACGGGAAAGCGCCTAGCTAGATAATAGATGGGATGGAACATGATGGAAGAGAAGTACATATTATCCGTCGGGCACAGATAATACCCCTACGTTGTTAACACAGCCTGTTGGCGGGTGGGAGGGACCCCCCTGTGTGCTGGTGCCCCCCGCGGTGTGGTGCCCCCCTGCGGGCCCCCCGCGGTGTTGTGTGCCCCCCTGTGGTGGGCGCGTGCCCCGTGTGCTGCCCCCCCTGCGGTGGGTTCTTGCCCCGTGTGCTGGTGCCCCCCCGCGGTGTTATGGCCTCGACCAAGACCATTGCTATGACCGCCTAGAGGCTACTGCGCCACATCGCATTCATTCGCTCGCTCCATGGAGACACCAGGGGAGCGGCCACCCACACCCCTACGGGTCGTGTGTCAGGAGGGCTGGGACGGTGCACGCCGTCATCCACAGCCCGCAGCAGGCATTCAGTCAGCAGAGCAGTGGTGCAGCAGCCAGTCGCAGCCGCAGCCACAGCTCCGCTACCAACACAGCCAGTCGTGCGTCGTGCGAGACTCAATCAACGCCACACACACACACGAGACTCTCGAATATCAAAACGTCACAGCACACAGCACACACACACGTACCGCTGCGCTGAGCGCTCATCTTGTTCTTGTACCTTGTGATGCATACGGATAATACCGCGACTTGTGTGTGTGTGTTGCGTGTCGTTTTCCGTCATATACAAATTCACTTTTTTTTCTCCGACTCCTAACCCTGCTGACCCCCTGCTAACTATTTTAGCATCATGTATAATCATGCCATGCGATATGTCCCAAAACCCTGCTAACTACACTACTTACCACACCTCACTACCTCGCTTTTTCTGTTCATTCATCATTTAGTCAAATCAATTATCTTTGCACCGTGCATCCTTCGTCTCTTCGTCGTCACGATCACGAGTCCATTCCTGCTACCAAACAAACCCACTTATGCTATTCCTCTGGGTTCCCACGACGAACGAAAGACGATAAACACGCACACAATAATAGACACAAAATACAAGGAGGCTTTTTAAATAGTCTCGTGTTTCTCTCCCGACACGACTCGAGCGCACATGCGCATGTGCGCGGGTTACCCGCACCGCCGTGCCCTCACGCGCGGTCGTCACAAGCCGACCGCCTCTAGCGCCACCAGAGCGCTCACCCCACAAGCTCTACCTGGTAGCGCTAGCACACCTAGAACCTAGTCTCCCTCTCTGCTCTTGGCCTTTACACGATAGTGGCATCAACAATATTGTATGGTGTATATTGCATTAAAGGGGGGTCGGGTAAAACAATATATTGCGCAATAGTGTGTGCGAAGAAGGGGGGGGGAGGGGTGCCCAAACAAAATTGATGTTCGCAAATAATATCATTGACTCGTGCACATAACGCCTCGAAGTAACAGACTATCTTGTAAAAGGCCAACTCTGCTCCCGCGCCCTCCCCTGGAGTGTATTTTTGGTCATATCCCGTTTTCGAGGCGGTGGGATACGGTGGGATACAGCGGGATACAGCTAGATACAGCTAGATACGTACGGATGCAGCGGGATACAGTGGGACACGGCGGGATACAGTGGATCTGCTGCAAAATTGCTATAGATCGATACACAGGGATACACGGGATATACCAAGCATACGGTGAGATACAGGCGGGATGCAGGTGAAATACAAATACAGGCGGGATATCCCAAAAATATACGCCAAGGGAGGGCTGCTCCCGCGCCCTCAGTCGCGCTTGGCTCTTTGCGCTTTCCCTCCCGAGGTCTCGCCCCAAGCTCCAGCGCTAGCGCCCAGAACCTGGTCTCCCTCTCTGCTCCCGCGCCCTCAGTCGCGGGTTAACCCGAACGAGACTGTTTGAGAGGCCTCATTATGGTTGCTGTCAATTAGCAATATTGTGTGCGTGTCTATCGTCTTTCGTCCTTCGTAAGAACCCAGGGGAATAGCAAACGCGGGTTCACCCGCTAGCTAGCGCTAGCACTCAGAGCCTAGCCTCCCTCTCTACTCCAGACGCCCTCAGTCGCGCTTGGCCCATCGCGCTTTCCCTCCCGAATCCGCACCCGTCTTGCGGCGCACACGCCTCCACACGCACCTCAGCAGGAGAAAGGCGAGCAGCGGCTTCGGCACAAACGCGACCGCCAACAGCAGCACGCCGGCGAGCGCGTAGCCCGCGGCGCGCAGCGCGCGCGGCGGCTCTCCAAAATAGGGCTCGCAGACGAGGTCGTTCCAGTCGGCCGTCTCGTTTCGGTGCATGTCAAGGTCCGTGAGCGGCCATCTGTACAGGATTGATGTAAAGAAGTCACTCAAGGGGAGAGGTATAGAGAAGTGTAATGAGCAGAGAAAGCTGGTAGGTGTGTGCGGTCCGGGTTTAACCCTCCGTCCCAGTCTACCGCCTACCCACTGTGCATGTCAAGGCCCGAGAGCGGCCACCTGTACGGGATTGAAAACGTCGGGGGGTTTAACCCGGTGGTAGGGTGTGTACGGTCCGGGTTTAACAACTTTAACCCTGCCCAATAGGGCTCGCAGACGGAGTCAGGCGACTCCCCACTGTGCATGTCGAGGCCCGAGAGCGGCCACCTGTACAGGATCAAAATGTCACTCAAGGCGACAAGTATAGAGAAGTGTAATGGCGAAAAAAGCTGGTAGGGTGTGTGCTGTCCGGATTTAACCCTCCACAAAAAATAAGGCTCGCAGACGGGATCGGCGTCGGCCACCTCCTTTCGGTGCATGTCGAGGTCCGTGAGCGGCCACCTGTACGGGATTCAAAAATTTCTTCAAGCTCTAACGACATCCCCTTACTCAAGGCGACACGTGTAGAGAAGTGTATGAGCAGGCCCTAGTTTGCCTTTCTAATAAGTAAATTCGGGTTAACCTCCTTTCGGTGCACGTCGAGGTTCGAGAGCGGCCACCTGTACGGGATTGATGAAACGAAGTCACTTAAAGGTGCTCTGCAGCTACTAATGAACCGCTATGGTTACATTCGCGTTGCTTAGGTACCTGAGCGAGTTTTGACCAAGAGTTTCGTCGTTTTGATTATAGGAAACTCGAAGTCGAATCACTTAGGCGCACAGGGCACCTTTAAGGCGACAAGTATAGAGAAGTGTAATGAGCAGGCCCTAGTTTCCCTTTCTAATAAGTGAACTCTCGACGCGAGCAGACGTCAGCCACGGTTAACCCGACACCTGTATGGGATAAGCCTTGGTGAGGAACCCTAAATAGTGACCTTCGGGGGGGGGTGGGGGGGGTCGCTTTGGAGTTCCTTCAGACACTTTAACAGGACAAATACCCTTTGTTAACCCACATTAACCTTGGGTAAAGCACCACACCAAGTTTGATTGAAAAGTCACTCAAGGCGACACGTATAGACAAGTGTAATGGCAGAGAAAGCTGGTAGGGTGTGTGCTGTCGACAAGTATAGAGAAGTGTAACGGTAGAGAAAGCTGGTAGGGTGTGCGCTATCCGGAGGCTAAGAGATTGAAAAAGCCACTCAGGGCGACAAGTATAGACAAGTGTAATGGCATAGAAAGCTGGTAGGTGTGTGTGCTATCCGGAGGAAATGCTTTTGAGACGCTTCCAGCTTGAGATGTGGAACCGGTCCCCGCGCGCGAGGCAGTGAGGAATGATATATATATAGATAGATATAGATATATATAGATGGATAGACAGATAGAAAAATATATAGATGGATAGATAGATAGATAGATAGATAGAGACGTCTGCTCGAAGGAGAGGGAGCCGTCCCTGGCATGCCGCGCGCAGGGCAAGAAGTGTAAAGTGTGTGCTGTCTGGAGGCAAGGCGTTTGAGACGCTTCTAGCGGAAGATCTAAAACTGTCCGAGATTTAAAAAGTCACTCAAGGTGACAAGAATAGACAAGTGTAATGGCAGAGAAAGCTAGTAGGGTGTGTGCTGTCCGGAGGCAAGGCTTTTGAGACGCTTCCAGCTTGAGATGTGGAACTGGTCCCCGCGCGCGAGGCAGTGAGGAATGATATATATATATAGATAGATATAGATGGATAGACAGATAGATACATAGATAGATAGAAAGATAGGTAGATAGACACGAGGTAGTGAGGGATGATATATATAGATATAGATATAGATATAGAGGGATAGATAGATAGACAGATAGATAGATAGATATAAAGATAGATAGATAGACACGTTTGCTCGAAGGAAACGGAGCCGTCCCTGGCATGCCGCGCGCGTAGGGCGAGCAGTCCCGTGGCCCAGTCGAACTCAAGCTCTCCGAACGTCTCTCCCAACTCGAGCATCGGCGACCCAGCGGCGTCTATTAGCCTGTGGACCAGCGAGGCTGGGGTGAGTAGATGTGAGGGGGGTCCTGAGCCTCTGAGTCTCACGGCCAGGGTGCTCGCCTCATTTTTCTCTCCTCCCTCATCTCTCGCCGGTGGACGTGTCTGAGCCTACTTGCTAGCACCAAGCGGGATTCGGCATCAGGAAAGCAGCGGTTTTGCACGCACAGAAATCAGCTATAGTGTATATAAAGGGTGAACTCGAGCTCTCCGAACGTCTCTCCCATCTCGAGCATCGGCGACCCAGCGCCGTCCGTTAGCCTGTGGAGCACGCAGCGGGATTCGGCATCAGGAAAGCAGCTGCTTTGCACGCACAGAAATCAGCTATAGTGTATATAAAGGAAAGTGGGCAAGAGGGTGCGTTCACGTAGGGCGCGGCGCGTTTACTACTAGTCTCGAGCACGAGACGGAAACAGAAAGCGGCGGGTGCGCTAAAGTCTATTTGTAGCTCGTGAGAGTGGCGTGCTAATTAAGGGAAAGTAATTCAAAGTCGGGTTAACCCAACTCGAGCTTCGGCGACCCAGCGGCGTCTGTTAGCCTGTGGAGCACCAAGCGGGATACGCCTTGGTGAGGAACGCGAAATAGTGACCTTCGGGAGGGGGGGTTCTTCGGGTTAAGGGTTAACCCGAGCACCAAGCGGGATGCGTAAGAAGAGAAACTGGTCACACACAATACAAACAGCCAAGAAAAACACAACACACGACACGACACGAACAACACCACAAACGACCACACGAAGAACCACCCCCCTCGCATAAACGATCGAAGGTGGCGCGGCGACGGTGCGTACCACCTCCCACACCCGGGTGGGTGGCCGCACCGAAGTCAGCGATGGAGGTAGGGTCAAAGTCCGACGCGCCCTGGGGCGCGCTAGGGTCCGGCGCGCCCCGGCCGGGCCCACTGCAGCACGCGCCAGCTTGAGGCGAGCCGTAGCCATGCGGGATTTGGCATCAGGAAAGCAGCTGTTTTGCACACTCAGAAATCAGCCAGTGTATATAAAGGAAAGCGGGCAAGAGGATGCGTTCACGTAGGGCGCGGCGTGTTTACTATACAACTAGTCTCGAGCACGAGCGGAAATAGAAAGCGGCGGATGCGCGTAAGTCTATGTGTAGCTCGTGAGAATGGCGTGCTAATTAAGGGGAAGGGTAATTTGAAGTCGGGTTAACCCAACTCGAGCATCGGCGACCCAGCAGCGTCTGTTAGCCTGTGGAGCACGCAGCGGGATTCGTCAGCAGGAAAGCAACTGTTTTGCGCACACATAAATCAGCTTTACATATATACATATTACACAGTCGTTCTCAGAACACAGCCTAACACACTAGGAAGAGGCACCCTGGCGGCGCTCAGGCCGCGCGTTTAATTAACCCGGAGCACGAAGCGGGATTCCGCAAGTGGTTCACTCTGCGGCATTCAGGTGAGCGCCTCTCTAGGAGCCGATGTTTTGAAGAGGAAAAGTGCCGTATTCCTACTGTACCAGTTATGTCACTTTTCCTCTAGGCGCTTAGAGGAAAAGTGGCATAACTGGTACAGTAAGGCGCTTTTCCTCTACAGATTCGTCATCAGGAAAGCAGCGGTTTTGCACGCACAGAAATCAGCTGTATCAGACACAGCGCCGTGTGGACGGGCTAAAATCAGGATCCATGTGCCTTTGGACTGACCCCCGGGCCCAGGCCCTCCTTCGGGGGCGAGCTTGGGTGGCCCAAATTTGGGCCAAATCGATTGGGGCGGTCCGTCTACGGGCCCTACCCCTCCTTTGAATTGTAGTGGTGTCTCCGTGTCGGTGTGAGCCGCTGCGGGCGTGCTGCTGTGGTGGGGAGGGGGTGTTAGGTGTTTCGTAGGGGTAAACTTATCAGCATCAATATATGATGTGGGTTAACCATATATATATATATATATATATATATATATATATATATATATATATATATATATATATATA
>Ga0335398_10005092_pt1 | contig 17674 bp, 16 predicted proteins | sample BON03_FD_205742 | JGI IMG/M metagenome (GOLD analysis project Ga0335398, IMG submission 205742) | Freshwater microbial communities from Lake Bonney liftoff mats and glacier meltwater in Antarctica - BON-03 (spades assembly) (version 2) | ecosystem: Environmental > Aquatic > Freshwater > Ice >... | reverse complement strand
CATCTGTTTTCCTATACTCCAATCACCTATTATTATTATATGTTCTTTACTATATTTTTTTTCTATTTTATTTAATAAATTATCTTCTGCTCTTTTTTTATTAATAAAAGAGTACCATTTATACTGTTTAAATTTATTATTATTATTATATAAATCATGTACGCTTATTTATTAGAGGATAAGCCCATTATAATTATATATTAAAATTAAATTAAATAAAACTAAAACATAAAAATTTAAAAAATAAAATTTATAATAATATACTAAATGACATTGTATAAAATAATGTATTTAAAATGACTTAATTATCATTATTTGAGTTTGAGTTTGAGTTTGTTTCAGAAGTTTTTTGTGCTCTTTTAAATGTAAAATTTTCTGTATTCGCACGACTACGACTAACAAATTCATTATTTTGATTATCTTCTTGATAACCTCCACGAAAACCACCACGACCACCACGACCTTGATAACCACCACGACCTTGATAACCACCTCGACTTTGATATCCGCCACGACCTTGATAACCATTACCTTCCTGAAAATTATTTTCACGAGGGTGTTTAGGAATTTCACACTTTAATAAGTCATTATTCATAGCAGAAACATTAATTGCTTGTTTAGGATGCTTTTCATTATTTGTAATAGATACTTCAAAATTTACATTTTCACCAGCAACTAAAAAACGATAACAAGGCTCTTTTGTATTGAGATTAGATTGATGAACGAAAATATCTATATCTTTGTTTTCTCCTTCACTAGTAACAGTAATAAAACCATATTTTTGTTTGCTGTTAAACCATTTAACACAACCTGATACAACATTATTAGACGCCATCTTATATGTTTAAATACTATAAACTTAAAATGTTATTTTAAAATAATACTATTCATACTATTATACTTATTTTTTAAATTATATTTTTTAGTTATTTTAATTTTATTTATTTTAATTTTATTTCAAAAATAAAATTATATTTATATTATTATTTAATACTCAATCCTAACATATAAAATGTAAAACAACAGGTTAGGGTTTATTAATAGAGATAATAATAGATGTTATAATATTAAAAAACTATTTGTTACTTATATGACATTAATCAACAAACATTAACTTTATAGCAGAGGTATTAATATAGATTAATAAAAGAACTTAACCATTATTACATAGTATATATTTTATTGTAATATTAAAATATAGTTTGAAATTAATTATTTAATTAAATTAAATAATTAAAAATAAATATCTACTTTAAATATAATAACTGTCAAATAAGTTCAAGGCTTTTAAAAGCTCTTTTGGGTTTATCAAGTTATAAACACTCTAGTTTATTTAAGGATAAGCCTAATAAGAAAGTAAATAATTAAAAATAATTATGGATTTTGAATATATATATTTATTTATTTTTATCATCATCATTATAATTTTATTTAGTATATTTTATTATTATTATTGGACTCCAAGTCAATCTAATATAGTAAAATATAAAATATCTTTATTAAATGATGAAATCGTATTTGATGACACATTTACACAAACATTAAATATGAATACATTAGTAGCAAATCGTAAAACTCTTTATGTTCCTCAACTAGGTTATGGTTTATCTTTTGTATGGGATATGTATATTCCTACATTAAATGGGAATGATAAATGGCAAACCAGTTTTAATCGTATAAAACCAATTATATCAATGATGGATTCACCAGTTATATCTTATCATCCAAAAAAAAATTATATATCAATTGTGTTAAAATATAGAAATAATCCTTTTTATGCACAATTTGCTGAAGTTAAATTTGAAAATGTAAAACCTCAGAACTGGTCAAATTATATTGTTATTATTGAAAATCGTAATATTAAATTATTTATTAATAAAAAATTAGTAGCACTTAAAATATTACCAAGTGTTCCAGTAGTATATGATATTCAAAGTGAAATAGTTTTAGGAGATATTAATAATAATTTTCAAGGTAAAGTTCGTAATATGGCATTATATCCTTATCCATTATCTATAGATGAAGTTGAATTAGTTTAATTTTATTTTTTTTTTTTTTTTTATTTTTTTATTTTATTTTTCTATTTTATTTTTCTATTTTATTTTTCTATTTTATTTTTCTATTTTATTTTTCTATTTTATTTTTCTATTAATATTATAAATAATAAAAATAAATAATATATAGTTATAGTAATATATAATTATAATTTATTTATAAAATGAATAATAATAATAAATCATCAAGTGTTGCTTTAAAAAATAATAATATGAATTCAAAAAAGAATGGCAATGTTAAAATTGAATATATACAAGTTCCTACTCCTAGTGTAGGTGGTTCTACTAGTTTAGGCATTATATTATTATTAGTAATTGTATTAGCACTTATAAGTTCTGCTTATTGGTTATATAATTATTATAACCAACAAACATTTATTAAAACACAAGAAGTAGATGTTATGCCTGATGTTAAAAACGCCAGCAGTAAATTTATTGTTGGGTCTGGTTCTATTCCAAATTCAAACTATAGTAATGAATATTCGGTGAGTTGTTGGATTAATGTTCAAGATTATAATTATAATTATGGTAAAGAAAAAGTTATTCTTCGTAGAGGTGAAAAAGGTTCTGGAAACCCTGAAATTTTTCTTGCTGAAAAAACAAATGATTTAATTGTCAGAATTAAATTACAAGGTGAAGATAATTCTATCTCTAATTTTGAAGATGTTTCTTTACCTCTTCAAGTAAATAACTCAACTAAAGAAAATTTTAATATTTCTAGCGAACCCGCACCTGCAAACTTTGTTAAAAAAGAAACTACTAATAATAATAATATATCTAATAATGTTTCTAATGATTTATCTAATAATTTATCTAATGATTTATCTAATGATATACCTAGTGAAATTCTTAATAAAAATGAGGAAATGGGTGATAATACAGTAAATTATCCTACTGTTGAATATATTTCAAATGATGATAAAGATATGTATTTTAATATGATTTCTGGCAATGAAGTCATTAATAACACAAATACTGTTGAAACTTTTGAAAATAATGAAGAACATAAAGAAGAACATAAAGAAGAACATAAAGAAGAACATAAAGAAGAAGATAAAGAAGAACATAAAGAAGATAAATGTGTTGAATGTAACGATAGTTCATATGCTATATATCCTAATACAGATACTTGTGTTGCTAAAATGATACCTTTACAAAAATGGGTTAATATTATAGTAAGTGTTTATAATCAAAATGTTGATATTTATGTTGATGGACACTTATCATCAAGTTGTGTATTAAAACGATTCCCTGATATTTCAGGAGATGATGTTAAAATAACTCCTGATGATGGTTTTTCAGGTATGATTTCAAGAGTTAAATTTACTAACTCAGCAATGACAACACAACAAGCAAGACAAATTTATTATGATGGACCGATTGTAAAAGATACATTATTCTCTATTATACCTGAATGGGTTTATTGGACTATATTTATCATTATTATATTATCATTAGTTTATTCTATGCTCTAATAAATAAATGTATTTAAAAAATAACACTCTTTATTCTTATTACTTTTTAATTTAATTTCTAATTTAATTTATTTTTTTATTTAATTTTTGTTTATGATTATAAATAAATAATATATTATAATATTAATATTAATAATATTTAATTATTGTAAATAATTATTAAAATAAAATTAAATAATAATATAAATTTATAATATTTAATAAAATGTCAAATAATTCTATTAAAAAAAATAATGCTAGCGCTACTCTAGAAACTAATACCCCATCAACTAATACCTCATCAACTAATACCCCATCAACTAATACCCCATCAACTAATACCCCATCAACTAATACTAAAACAAATAACAACAATAATAAGAATAATGATAACAATAATAATAACAATAATAACAATAATAACAATAATAACAATAATAATTTATTTAGTATTTTTGATAATAATAAAAATAAGTCAAAAGAAAATACTACTAAATCAAATAATGAAACGACTAAAACGAATACTATAAAAAACAATAATACTAAAAAAAATAATGAAGAAAATAATGAAAGTATGATAAGTAAAGGTATTGATAGTATAGGTAATAGTTTAACAAATATTAAAAATCAAATACTTGGTAATGACAATGATAATAACAATAATAAAAATAATTCAAGTAAAAATGAAACTTCTAAAAATAAAATAGAAACTAATAAAGAGAACAATAATAAAGAGAACAATAATAAAGAGAACAATAATAAAGAGAACAATAAAAAAGAAAATCGTGTTATTAAAGTTTATGAACCAGAAGAAGATTCATTATGGGATATGCTTTTAAAAATAATTATAATGATTATTGTATTAGCATTAATATTTTATGTTGCTAGATATCTTATTAATAGATATAAAGAAGAAACTACAAATGCTCCTTATTTATTAAAAGGAAATAAAAATGGAAAGCATGCTTTAGTAATAAGTCAAGACCCTTATAGTATAAATTATATTCCTATAAATAAATCAGATGGTAAAGATGGAATACAATTTACATATGGGTTCTGGTTTTTAATAGATAGTTTTGATTACAAAAAAGGCGAATGGAAACATCTCTTTCATAAAGGTAATGCTTCTAGTTATCCTAATCGTGCTCCTGGTGTTTGGATACATCCTGATAGAAATGCCGTTCGTGTCTATATGAATACATTAGATAACATTTTAGAATATGCTGATATTGAAAATGTTCCTGTTCGCAAATGGATATATATGAATATTATTCTTAATAATAAAAATTTAGATTTATATATTAATGGTTATTTAAAAATAAGAAAAGAATTAAGTTCATTACCAAAACAAAATGAAGATGATTTCTGGATAAATATGTTTGGTGGCTTTGAAGGTTATCTGTCTAATATTAGATATTATTCTTATGCAGTTGATTTTAATGAAATTAATAGTATGATTAAAGCAGGACCTAGTATTAATAATTGTATTAATACTGGTGAAATACCACCTTATCTTGATGATGACTGGTGGTTTGATTATAATATTTAATATAATGGGCTTATCCTCTAATAAATAAGTGTAGTTTGTTTTTTATAGTGTATTTTTAATTAAATATAATGTAGTTTAAATTTTATTTTGAAAATAAAATTATATTTATATTATTATTTAATAATATATTATTTCAAAATTTATGTCTAATCTAATAATTGATACTATGATTAAATATTAGTTAAAAATATTTTTAAATTTATTTAAATAGGTGGTGCTATTTTTGTTTGTATTTTTGCGATTTGTTTTTTAACATCAGTATTTTTATCATATTTATAAAAATTTAATGTTTCTTTAAACTTTTTAATTTCACTTTTTGACATAAATATATGGTCTGTATTATAAAATTCTTCTAAATCCATTAAACTTATAACAGATATTTCATCATTATTTTTAAAATAATTTTCTCTAGAAACATAATCTCCTAAATAGTTATAAATTAATTCTAGAACAGTAGCAACACGTAACCATTGTGAATTATTATTTCTATATTTATATAACATACGTGTCATTATTATTAAAGAATAAGGTGTAATTTTACCATTAAATCCTCTATCACTATATTTTTTACTTTCACTTAATATTTCATAAAAAGTAGAGTATTCTGTTAATCTTTTTTCAGGTAAAAGAGGGACATCACTACCTCTTTCACCCATTTTTTTATCTAAAATTGTATTAAAATCAACATCAACCCATTCACCTATTTTATTAAAAATACTATCAGGATTTGCTTTTAACATTTTTTTAGATTTAGGTTTATATGCTTTTTTTTCTGAATCAACAATCATATCACGAAATGTATTCATTAAATTAGCAATATTTACACCTACAAAAAAACTCCCTTGTGTTCTTTTCATATCATTCAATAATGTTTCACTTAATAATGGTGAAAAAACATAACCATATACATTTGTTTTTTGTGATTGTGTTTGTTTTGCTTTTTCTTCTTCTTCTTTTTTAACAGTATCTTGATATGCTTTATATTCAGTAGAATTCATCATTGTAGGATATTTTTTAGAGTTTAAAGGTTGTTTATTTAAAAAATTATTATTTTGTAATTTTAAGTCTGTTTGTGTTGCTTCTTTTTTTAATGATGATAAATTAGATATATTTAAACCTTGTTGTTCCATCATAGAAATAACTAATTGTGGTATAGGTTTTCCTTGTTCTTTAGCAATTTGAGCAATTTGGTCTAATGTAATACCTTGTTTTAATAATTCATTTAATTGTTGTTCTGTCAAATCTTGTAAATTTAATTTATTTGAATTTTCTATATTTTGTTCTTTTTTAAATTCAGGTATTTTTCTTCCTACTTTTTCTGCGCCTTTCATTTTTAATTATTATTCTATTTATTTATATATATTTATTTATTATTTTTTAATATATTATTTCTATTTATTAGATATATATTATTTCTATTTATTAGAAATAATATATATCTAATAAATAGAAATAATAATAAAATGAATACAGAATTTTGGGGACCAAGCGGATGGATATTTTTACATACTTTAACATTTATCTATCCTGAAAAACCATCCTATAATGATAAAGTAAAAATAGAAAAATTTATGAATAATGTATCTTATATATTACCTTGTAAATATTGTCGTGCTAGTTTTAATAAGTATACTCAATCATTACCTATAACTGATTTTTTAGATAATAGAGAAAAAATGATAGAATGGTTATATAAAATACATAATAAAGTGAATAAAAAATTAAGAAGTCAAGGATTATGTAGCCATAAAAATCCTGATTTAAAAGATGTTAAAACACAATATAAACCAATAATAGACAAAATTAATAGTCTATGTAATACTAATACTATAAAAACAATTATTAATTATATTTGTAATTTAGGTAAAGAATTTTTAGGAAGTATAATATTTAATTACCAAGGTTATTTTAGTAATTGTCATACACAAGATGAAAAATTAAATATAGTAGATGTCTATCATGTTTTTTTTAATTCTATAATGCCATTAATTTCGTCTTATGTAAGTAAAATATCTAAAAAATGTCATCAAGAAGTATCTAGACACTCTATTTATTTAAATACTAATTTAAAATTAAAAAGTATATTAATACAAAATGAAGCCTATAGTAAATTAATAAAATGGTTTTATAAATGTAATCATTTATGCACTTTAAATACTAAAGATGAAACTAAAACATATGAACATTATAAAAGTTATTTTAAAAAACATATTATATTATCTTGTAATAATCCACTTACATTGAAAACTAATAAAAACATAACTAAAAGTTGTAGAAAAAATACAGCTAAATCAACAAAAAAAAATAAAAAATAAAAAATAAATAAAAAGTATAATTAAATTAACATTATTAAACTATATGCAAAAGAAGATATATAATGTATAATTGAATGTCAATAACATATATTTATTAAATCTTTATTAAATACATATTTTTTATTATGCTTATCATTAAATAAACGAGCGTGTTTATAAATTGATAAACACGATCGTTTATTAAAGGATAAGCCTAATATATATATATTAATTTTATAAATAATTAAGCATTTTATAAATAATTAAGCATTTTATTAATAATTAAGCATTATTTAAAAAAGAAGTAGATAATGTTTTTTGTATCGTTGTTAATCTTAAACCAAATATAATACATGAATTAGATGTATCATTTTTATGTGTTGTCCCAAAATTAAAAGGTGTTCCGTCAGGTAATAATAATCGTGTTGTTAATTTTGTTAAATTTATTCTAGGATTATACACTTTACAAATATTACTTTCTGAACTATCACCTAATAATTTATAATATTTATAATTACCTGTTTTTGTATAATCTGTTAAAATAGCAAATGCTTTTGATAAATTTGAATTTGTTCCATAATAATTAGTTTGTAATTCATCAAATTGTAATAATAAATAAGGAAAACTAGAAGGTTGTGCTACACTAGAATCACTCTCACCACTTGTATCTAAAATAGAAACATTTAATAATTCACATGCTTTTATATTATGAAATGCTTTATCAATATAACCCGATTGAGGACTATCTCCCGAAGGTGCAGGAGCAAATTCAATAACAAACTCATTAGGATTAGGTGATTTTACAATATTTCTATCATTAGAATTAATAACAACATAATAAAAAAATTCACGTGTTTCAGAATTTAACATATCTGTTTGTTTTTCTCTATCTCTAATTGGAAAATCTTCATTAAATGGTTCTGGTTTTTCAATCTTTATTGTATCATACAATGGTGCCATAGTTTTAGGCAAATCAGCTTCTAATGCATTTTTACTAGTAATACCATTATCTGATAAAATTGTAACCTTATTTGTATAATTTTCAAGATATTTATCAACTGATATTTTACTTTCTTCGTCCATTGAAAATGAATTTGTATTGTATTGGGAACCTTTTCTATTATCACTATTAATTGTCATTTTAAACTTAAGGTCAATAATTTCAATTATTTTATTAATAGATTTTTCATTTAAAGGTGCTTTTTTAATAGATTGATTAATAATAGTAGTTATAGTATTTTTATTAAATCCAGAAGCATTTATTGTTGATGGATATTTATTTTTAAAATGTGTATATATTTTATCACTTACTTTAGTTATAAATAGTGTATTTGAATTAGGATTTGAATGAGCGACTTGATTATTATTTGCTTGCCTATTTTGACCATTTTTTATAGTTTGTTCATTTTGTACTGATGGTTTTTTTTGATTATTACTAATAATATCACTAGTAAATCTAGTGTTATGTAAATTTATATTTTTATTATCATAATTTAATCTAGTATTATCTGCTTTTAAATAGTGTTTTGTATCTTGTTGTGTCTCTAGAGAATAGTTTGGTTGTATTGAATCAGTATTAGAATATGTATTAACTTTTTCTAATTGATCATTTAAATTGGTAGAATATTGTTTTAAATAAGGTTGTTGAGATAATTGTTGAGGTTGATTTGGTTGTTGTTTTTGGTTTATTTGTTGTGATTGTATAAATGATGTTCTATAATCTTGTCTATTTGACATTTTATTATTTATTTATATAATTATATTAAATACTTATTAGGATTATCCTTAAATAAACGGGTGTGTTTATTAAATGATAAACCTAAAAGCGCTTTTTAAAGCCTTGAACTTATTTGACGATTTTTATATTTAAAGTAGATATTTATTTTTAATTATTTAATTTAATTAAATAATTAATTTCAAACTATATTTTAATGTTACATTAAAATAGATACTATATAATAATGGTAAAGTTTTTTTATTCTTGACTTGTGTCCTAGTATATGTGGTGTTACTTCTGTCAAATTAATAATATTTAAATTACTACTATATTAAGGAACTATATACTAATTACTTTATCCATTTCATTTCAGTTTTATACCTTAGGATTGAAAGCATATAAGTTTTATAAACATTAATATATGTATTGTGTGTCGATTTAACGTTTTAATGTTATATATATCAATGGAAGATAGAAAAACAGTAATCTAACCTAATATTTATTAAGTTATTATCTTTAAATTAAAAAATATATAAATTTATGTTTTGTGCAAATTAAAATATAAATTATATTATTATCTAAATAAACTATACTTATAATATATAAATCACGCTTATTTATTAGAGGATAAGCACATTATACTAAACAACGATTATATAATAATAATAATTGTCGAGCATGATTTTACAAAATAATAATATTAATAATTAATAGAAATTAAGAATATAACTAAAACAAAATTATAAAACTAAAACCAAATCATAAAACTAAGATGAAATTATATAAAAATAAATCAGGAACAAAGGTGTTAATTATGCCAAATAGAAAAGATACAGAGTCTGCGTCTTTATATTTTTATTTTAAAGTAGGAAGTAAAAATGAAACTCCTGATGTCTATGGTATTAGTCATTTTATAGAACATATGTTATTTAAAGGTTCTCCTAAATTTCCTAATTATCTAGATATATCTAAAACATTTGATTCAAATGGTATATCTTTTAATGCTTATACAAGTAAAGATACTACTGCTTATCATTATAAATTTCTTTCTACTAAAGAAAATGTAGAGTTAATATGTAATATTACAAGTGATATGGTATATCATTCTTTTATGAGACAAAAAGATATTACTCCAGAAAGAAATGTGATTATTCAAGAATACAATGATGGTTTAGATGATATAGATAATGTTGTTAATGATATTGTTGAAGAATATATATTTAAAGGTCATCCATTAGCACATACTATTATAGGTAGTCTAGATACATTAAATAATATAAATAAAAAAGAGATTGTAAAGTATTATAAAAAATATTATATACCATCTAATTTACTTATTAGTTTTAGTGGTAAATATGATACTAAATATATGACAATAATTAATAACTATTTTAAACCTATTAAATCTAAATGTATCACAAATGATATATTTATTAATAATATTAATAATAATACTCTAAATAATACTCTAAATAATACTCTAACACGCAAAAAAACTGATTTAAAATCAAAAAAAACAAAAAAAACAAAAAAAATAACTCATAATAATTTCATACCTATTTCAATACCTATACCGATGAATTTAAATAAACCTAAAGTATCACATATAGTCCCTTTTGTAGATAAAAATCCATATTATTCAATAAAATGTATTTCTCAAAAATTAACTCAAGATTATGTTAATATTATATTTAAAACTAAAGGTTATTTTGACCCAAACAACTATTATTATAAATTACTTAATAATATTTTAGGTAGAAATATGAGTAGTCGTTTATTTGTAGAAATTAGAGAAAAACTAGGATTAGCCTATACTATTAGTTGTGATATAACTAATTATGAAGAAGTAGGGTATTTTAATATTTATACACAAAATGAACATGATGATACATTAAACTGTCTAGAACATATTTTTAAAGAATTAGTTAAATTTAAAAAACACGGCACGAATAAAACCGAACTTGAAAATAATAAAAAAAATTATTGCGATATATATAAAACATCATTTGATGATATTGAAGATCAAAATGAATATTACTCTAATCAAATTTTATTTAATAAACCTTTTGAAACAATTGATATGAGAATAAATAAAATACAATCTATTACAGAAGAACAATTAAAATTAAGTGCAAATGATTTATTTGAATTTAATAAAGTTCAAATTATTACATTTGGTAAAATAAAACAAGATAAAATAGAAAAAGTCTTAAAAAAATTTATGTAAAATACAATAAAAACTTTATTTAATATTGCAAAGATGTAAAACTATTACTAGTAAATGGTTTAGTTATTTCTTCTAATAACTTTGATTGTTTAAAATTTATTTCATCTTTTTCATCAAAATAAAGATAAATCCCTATTAATAAACTTAACCAATTTATAATTGTATCATCATAATCTATTTCTTTTCTCATTTTTCGTTTTTCTTTTTCTCTTTTTATCATAAAATCATATAACTTACATTTTATAATAAAAATACCTTTTTTTATAGTAGAATTAATAGTAGGATTAATATCACAATTTATTTTTTTAATCATATAATTATAAATAAATCTATTATTTTCACCTCGTAAAGCAGTTTTATAATGTATTGCTTCTGATGCTGAATAACTAATTATAGAAGGTGTATATAATTCAATACTATTACATACTTCAATAATATTTTTTGAAGATGTAATTTGATTTATTTTTTGTATTAACTCATTTATTGGTATTTCAATATTTTCATCATTTTCATTATTTATAACTGTATAATCTTTAAATAAAAGTATAAGATTATCATTATTTTTATCTCTAGTAGACATTTATTATATTATTTTATTGATATAATGTGGAAAGTAATTAGTATAGAGTGCCTTGATATAGTAGTAATTTAAATATTATGAATTTGACAGAAGGAACACCACATATACTAGGACGCAAGTCAAGAATAAAAGAACTTAACAGTTATTATATAGTATATAGTTTAATATTACATTAAAATATAGTTTGAAATTAATTATTTAATTAAATAATTAAAAATAAATATCTACTTTAAATATAATAATCGTCAAATAAGTTCAAGGCTTTAAAAAGCTCTTATAGGTTTATCATTTAATAAACACACCCGTTTATTTAATGATAAGCTTAGTATTGTATATAATTATGAATAATACAATTGATAGTTAATGAATAATATGATACATATTTAATAAATAATATTAAATACTATGATTTATATTTAATTAATTACACTATAAATATAATTAAAAATAATTAAAAACAAAAAAATAATTTTAAAATCAATTTTTAATATTAATTTTTATATCAATTTTTATATCAATTTTTATATCAATGTTCATCTTCACATATTTCATTATTTTTACTTTCTTTAATAATTTCATCTATTTTAGCATCAACATCGACTTTAGCCTTATCAATTTGAGAAACACCAGTACTATCGACACATTGACCTCCTTTAACTGCAGAAACGTCATTGTTATGTTCAAATTTACCCCAACTAAATTTACTACGCCCAATATTAACATAGAATACATAATAGGATACAAAAGCAATTGTAGCAATTAAAATAATAACTGTAAGAACTAAGCACGTTGTTTTAGGTAAAATACCAACAATACATAAAGTAATTACTGCTAAAATTGCTAGTTGAATAAATACAAGTAATTTATAAAGGAATAAATAATACTCCATTTTGTAATAATTGTATTTTTCGTTTTTTAATGATTTACTAAATGTATTTTGCTTACTTTTATTAGTTTCTATTTTATTTATTAATTTAGTTTTTTCTTTTTCTAATTCTTCAATATGTGTATCAACTTTACGGATTTCACTAAAATAATAGGCTCTTAAATTTGAATTTTCTTCATATTTTTGTGATAAAAAGTCCCAAATTTGTGTTCTTGCTTTTTTTAAATCTGTCACTTGTGTATCTATTTTATAATTTAAAAGATTGCTAGAATAAGAACCTGCATCTGGATAATTTGCTTTTTGAATTAATTTAAACAATTCATCATTTTTATCTATTGTTTTTTTTATATCAGATAATAATATTTCATAATCAGCATTACTTATTTCCATTTTTAGTTATTAGGCTTATCCTTAAATAAACTAGCGTGTTTATAAATTGCTAAACCTAAAAGAGCTTTTAAAAGCTTTGAACTTTTTTGACGGTTATTATATTTAAAGTTAGATATTTATTTTTAATTATTTAATTAAATTAAATAATTAATTAAAAACTATATTTTAATATTACATTAAAATATATACTATATAATAATGGTTAATATCTTTTATTAATCTATATTAATACCTTATCTATAACGTTCATTTCTATTACCTAGTGTCATATAAGTATCAAATAGTTTTTTAATAGTATAACATACATTATTATCTCTATTAATACACACTAAACTGTTGTTTTCCATTTTATATGTTAGGATTGAGTGCATTTTATAGTTTTTACCTGTTATAGGTGATGGTAATATTAAATTAATAAATTTCTTTTCTATTTTATAATTTAAACATGATGTTCTAAATTTATCTATGTTATAAACTTTAAATCTTTCTTTTAAATTACGTTTTAAAGTTAGATTTGATGTTGATATAAAATTAAAATGAATAAAATTAAAATGAATAAAAATAATTAAATAGGTTTAGTTATTTCTTTTAATATTTTTATAAGTAGAATTAATTAAATTTTGATTATTATTTGTTATATCCGTATTTGAATATACTAAATAAATAATAAATCCTACAACTAATATAACTAATAATATATTAAAAGCCATATACATATGTGATGTAAATTGTAATTCTTCTGTCCCTACTTTAGTAGTGTTTAAACTATCATTACTTGCTTTTTCAGAAATTGTACTATCTATTTGTTTAGATTTTAACATTTTAGTATTATTTAATAATGTATCAATTTGTTGTTGTTTTTCTTCCAAATCATTTTTTTGGTCTAAGATTAAATCTGTATCTCTATTAACCGATGCTATAAGTTCTTTACTAAGATTTATAATCTGTGTATTGTATGATTCTGCTCTTGGTTTTAATATACCCTCGGCATCTTCTCTATCAGATATTATGGCGCTATTTTTATTAGTTGTATATTCTGTATAGGATTTGGTATAGTTATCTAATAATTTATTATAATATGTTTTTATTTTATCAATATTATCTTTTCTTAAACTACTATAGCTAGGAGGAGTCCCACCATTACATTTTGCTAATGATGGGGGTGGATTAGAGTTAGTAATATTAGGATTTGTAGAATTAGGGTTTGTAGAATTAGGGTTTGTAGAATTGGGGTTTGTAAGATTGGGATTAGTTGATGTCATAATGATTAAATTATAGTTTTCTATTTATATTTATTAATATATTTATTTTATAAATAATATAGTTATTTAAAATAATCTTTAAAATAATTATTTATTACTATTTTAATCTAATATTAAAATTTACACATAAATCATTTATATAAAAGAAAAATTAAAATGGTTAAATAGTTAAATAAACTAATAAATATTAAGTAATGACTTCACATTTATTACATTTTACCAATGGTAATAAATTATTATTATTACTAAAATAAATATTTGAAATATTGAATGTAAAATTATAATTTAGAGTGTCTTTATTAGTTTCGATTTTTGTAATCATACTTGGATCTAAATAAGATTTCATATGAAGTTCAATTATATTATTATATTTAAATTTAATAATCTGTTCATAATTAAAATTTAATAAACTACGATAATCATTATAATATGTTTGTAAATTATTTTCAATTTCACTTGAATATTTATTTATATAATTAGAAATATATTCATCAATACTTCTTAAAATATTAATAAATGACGAATGCTCTTTATAATTTAATAATAGTTTAAGTGTTGGATTATTCAAAGAATTATATTTAGTATCTTTATAATAAATAATAATATCTTTATGAGATATTAATGGTGTTTTGAAAAAGAGACCATCTAGAAAAACAGATGGGGATTTATAAATAATTTCTATAAATTTCTTTTGTTGTAAACTTAAATAATTTAAATATACCATTGATATATCAAATTGGTCTTTTTTAATACAAATATATTTATATTCCACAGATGTATTCTTTTTTTTAAAAGATGATACTTGATATGGTTGTTGTATTTCCAATTGTTGAGATTGTTGTTCTTTTTCTTGATGATTAGTTTCTTCAACTATTTGTTGGTTTTTTAAAATAGTAGTTTCCATTTTAAATTGGTATTATTATGTTTTATCAAAATTATCAATGTGTTATTTTTTATGATATATGAATTATATATTTTGTTTTTATATTAAAATAAAATTATTATTTAATTAATTTAATTATTTAATTAATTAAATTATTTAATTATTTAATTAATTTAATTATTTAATTATTTAATTATTTAATTAATTTAATTATTTAAATTAATTAAATAATTTTAAGAAATTTTTATTCTTTGTATAATATAATATATTGTAAAATATAAATATTCAATTTATAAAACTATTTAAACTAAACTAATTATTCAAATGGATTCTCGCGAACTTTGCAAACGTGTTGTTAAATACATACTTGAAGGGTTAATTGTTGCTATTGCTGCCATTATCCTTCCTAAAAATAAATTTGACTTTGAAGCCGTCATTGCACTTGCTCTTGTTGCTGCTAGCACTTTTGCAATTATTGATACTATGATGCCTTCTTTAAGCTACCCCGTTAATATGGGTGTTGGTTTTGGTATTGGTGCTAACCTTGTTAACTTCCCTGGAGGTATGTAAATTAATTTAAATTAAATTAAATTAAGTTAATTTAATTTAGACCCTTGAATATTTAAACCTATTATTTTCCATAGTTTTGTTTATCTATTTTATTATTTGTATAATTTACGTTGTATATTGTTAATAGTCTTCTGTAGAGATTTACATTTTGAATTACTACATTTATTATAGTTATTCATAATTTTTTTATAATTATGAGTTTTAGAGAATAGTTTTGTACACTTAGTATATTTCTTAAGTGATAATAAGTTATAAGGACATGCTTTTGTTCGGTTCTTAAAATATAAATCAGCTTCATTACGCACATTTTTATTTTCAGAAGCACATTTTTTGTTTTTACATCTAATAAATTTACTATGTACGCTCTTGCTTTTGTTTAACAAACTATCCACTTTTTCTTTTAAAGATTTACATTTTGAAATACGACATTTAGTATATTCATCTCCTGTTTTTTTATAGTTAGAACTTTTAAATAATTTAGCTGAACAAACTGTAAATTTCTTCCTTGATAACTTCTCAGGACATACTTTAAATAATTTATTGTAATATAAACTATATTGTCCTTCAGTGTTTTTATATTCTGAAGGACACTTTTTTTCACTACATGTTTCATACTTACCAACAATATTAAATCCATTTTTTACTTTTTTAGATTTGTATTTATATTTAGATTTAACTTTTGTTTCTTTTTTTGAAATTGTCATTTTAAAATTTAATAAGTTTTTTTATTAATATATAAATAAGTTTTTTTATTAATATATAAATAACTTTTTTTATTAATATATAAATTAATTATATATTAATATATTAATATATATTAATATATTAATATATAATTAATTTATAGACAAAAATATATAACTGTAATATATAAAGAATGGAAACTGGTCTAACAATGGTATTACATTCTTTAATAATTGGCATTTTATTATACCTTTTTATGTGTTATATACTTGGTCAAACACAAATTGTTGCTGAAAACAGAAGTATTCTGTTAGCGTCTTTGATTTTGATGTATATGATTTTATTTGGTCATGGATTACCAAATACAATAAACAAAAATTTATAATATATTTTAAAATATAAATTATCTTAAATTCAATACTATTAAATTGCTTTATAAATGTATAAATGTACTTATGTTAAACTTTATATAAGAGATTAAAGTTATACAAGTAATACCTCTGTACGTTCCAGATATTTTAAATCTTCAAGGGTGTAAACTAAAAAATTTAAAATTTAATCAATTATTTTTTTCTTATTTTTATTATTTTATCTTTCAAAAGACAATTATTTTAATATATTGAAAAATTGATTTTGTTAGTTTATTTTTAAATATAAATAAACTAACAAAATCAAATATAATATTTATATTATTTATAATATTTATAATGGGCTTATCCTCTAATAAATAAGCGTGGTTTATATATTATAAGTATAGTTTATTTAGTTAATAATATAATTTATATTTTAATTTGCACTAAAAAATAAATTTACATATTTTTTAATTTAAAGATAATAACTTAATAAATATTAAGTTAGATTACTGTTTTTCTATCTTCCATTGATATATATACCAGTAAAACGTTAAATCGAAACACAATACGTATATTAATGTTTATAAAACTTATATGCTTTCAATCCTAAGGTATAAAACCGAATTGAAATGGAGAAAGTAATTAGTAATTAGTATATAGTGCCTTGATATAGTAGTAATTTAAATATTATTAATTTGACAGAAGGAACACCACATATACTAGGACGCAAGTCAAGAATAAAAGAACTTAACCGTTATTATATAGTATATA
>Ga0335398_10005083_pt1 | contig 17706 bp, 19 predicted proteins | sample BON03_FD_205742 | JGI IMG/M metagenome (GOLD analysis project Ga0335398, IMG submission 205742) | Freshwater microbial communities from Lake Bonney liftoff mats and glacier meltwater in Antarctica - BON-03 (spades assembly) (version 2) | ecosystem: Environmental > Aquatic > Freshwater > Ice >... | reverse complement strand
GCCCCTGCGGAACGGCCGCCGCGCCGATTTGATGGGCGTCGATCCGAAAGGCAGGATAGTGATCGTGGAGATCAAGGTCAGCCGGGCTGATTTGCTGGGCGATGGGAAATGGCCTGATTACCTTGACCATTGTGACCGATTTTACTGGGGGCTTCCGCCGGAACTGGATCGCAGCGCGTTGGAGGGGCCAGACTTCCTCCCTGACCGCTGCGGAGTAATTGTGGCCGATGGCTATGATGCCGAAATCTTGCGTCCCGCCCCGTCACAGCCACTGGCCGCTGCCCGCCGCAAAGTCGAGGTGGAGCGGTTGGCCCGCACTGCGCTGCGGCGGCAGTTGGTTTCGCTCGATCCCGATTGCGCGCCTTGGGGCCACTGCGAATAGTCGGCGGGAATAGCTGACGCTAATAATGGCTGATGGTGCCATGCGCCCACAGAAGATGCGGTTTACGTCTGTATCACCGGGCCAGCTTGCGCCATAGTACCGAGATGATCGCCGCAATCCTATTGTCTGCCCTCGCCATGACCGCCATTGTGGCCGTGCGCTATATCGTCACCAGCGGCCTGTTCGCTTGGGCGACGGAGCGGGTTTTGCCCGGGCACTATGCCGGCCTGGGTCCGCAAATCCGCAAAGAGATCACCTGGTCGCTGCTGTCAGCCGCGATTTATGGAATTCCCGCAGGGGTCATCGCATGGGGCTGGAACGAGCGCGGTTGGACCTTGATCTACACCGAATGGCAGGCATTTCCGCTCTGGTATCTACCGGTCAGTCTGTTTGCGTTCCTTTTCGCCCACGACACATGGTTTTACTGGACCCACCGCTGGATGCATCGCCCACGCATTTTCCGCGCGGCCCATGCGGTACATCATGCCAGCCGCCCACCTACCGCCTGGGCAGCGATGAGCTTCCATCCGCTGGAGGCTTTGACCGGCGCGATTGTCATCCCGTTGCTGGCGTTCCTGATCCCGGTACACGTTGCTATGTTGGGGACCGTTTTGGCGATCATGACCATCATGGGCGTTACCAATCATATGGGGTGGGAGATTTTTCCCCGAAAACTCGTTCATTCTCGATTGGGTAATTGGCTGATAAGTGCCAGTCATCATCAACGGCATCACGAGCAATATACATGCAATTACGGTCTATATTTTCGGTTTTGGGATCGGTTATGCGGGACCGATCGAGGCCTGTCCGATGCATTCGTGCCAGGGCCCGCACGATGAGGCTGGATATCCCGGCGAATGTTTTGCGGCTGCCCTTCGCAGCGGTTTTGGCTGGCGGGATCGCAATGCTGGCGGGCGGAGCCATGGCAAATGGCACAGTGCCGTCCAGCAACATCACTGTGACAGTTACCAATATGCGGTCAACCGAAGGGGTCGTGCGCGCATGCGTCACGACCGGCCCGCACAAGTTTCCCAAATGCGACGATAAGGCGACCAGCATGAATATGGTCACCCCGGCTGATCATAACGTCAAGTTCACTTTCAAGAATGTCCCGACCGGCCGCTATGCCATCGCTCTGCTGCATGACGAGAATAATAATGGCAAGGCAGACCGGGCTTTGTTCATGATGCCTACCGAAGGGTTTGGTTTTTCACGTGATGCCAAGGTGCGGATGGGTCCACCTAAATTCGAAGCCGCAGCATTCGATGTGGCAGGCAAGCCCATCACCCAAACGATAAAAATGCGCTACATGCTGTAACTGGCTGGGCTGGCCGCGCGGGCCCAACGTGGCTCTGGCGCGGTGATGACGTCAATTGTGGCGTCAATCTGGCCACAGCCTTTCTGGCGCAACTTAACGGTATGTTTACCATGTCGCGCCAGAAGGCACTTAACACGTCGGTAATTTGACACGGGTTAAGGGGGCTATGACAGCCATGGATACGCTTCGCGGTAATTTTGATGCTGATGACTTTGCTGATGATCAGAATGATTATCTGCGCGATTGGGATTTCGCTGAAGAAGATAATGTCAGCGAAGCCCCGCCGGTAGCCATCGGTACGGATGAACGCCGCATGCAAGTGCGGGCCTATAATCATTGGGCCAGCTTGCTGAACGACCGCAATTTTCCGTCTATCGAAGATCTGGAACCCGACAATCTGCCTGATTTCGGACCCTATAGCGTTTTGCTCGACTTTAGCCTCGGGATGGAAAATCCCGGGATCCAATATCTGGGCGATCAACTGGCGGTCGAGTGCGGCACCCATGACGAAATCGGGACTCTGTCCGATGTGCCAAGCCGCTCATTGCTGAGCCGCATTACCGATCATTATATGCAGATTCTGGCCAATCAGGCCCCAATCGGCTTCGAGGCCGAATTCGTGAACCAGCGCGGCGCAACAATCCTTTATCGGGGTATCTTGCTGCCATTTTCGAGTGATGATGAAGGCATTGATTTCATCTACGGCGTGATCAACTGGAAGGAAATGGCCGACCAGCAGACCACTGACGAACTGATGCTCGAAATCGATCAAGCGCTGGAACAATCTGATGATGATGACGATGGGGAAGAACCAACCCCGCGCGGACCCGATCCGGTTACGGATTGGGCTGATGGCCCCAGCGCCGATGACATCGCCGCGAATATCGGTGGCGAACCCGCAGATGACATCTTGGGCCTAGGTGCCGAATCGGCATATTCGCCGCTGATCCACCGCCGCTCTCAGGCCCATAGTGATTTTCCTGCCCCATCTTTTGGCGCCCAATCTTTTGACGGCCCCACCCTAGACGAGGAGCAGATAGAGCCACTCGCGGATGCAGAAAACACGCCCCTCGACTTCACCGGGGCGATGATGGCACCGTCAAGCTTAACATCGCTCGATCTGTCCACGAAAGCAGCTACGGTCCCGGTCATTGAAGATGCCAATCAATCTGATGAAGGCCAAAGCGAAGAAGGCCTATATGACTGCCTCGCTGCGGCCCGCGACTTGGCCCATGCAGCACGCAGTTGTGAGGATCGCAGCCGTTCCGCGCTCTATGCAGCTGTCGGCCGTGCTTATGACTTCAGTCTTGTTGCGCAAGAATCTCAGGATGAATTCGATGAGCTAGTGACCGAAAATGGTCTGACTGTTCAGGAACGCGCGCCGATGACCCCGGTGGTGAAATTGGTGTTCGGCGCCGATTATGACAAGACTCGCCTGACTGAATATGCAGCCGTCCTGACCCATGCCCATCGGATGGAAGTCCGGCGCGGCGCGTTGGCTGACTTTCTGGCTAAGGCCGAGGGCGGCCTGAAGGGAGTAGTCCAGGCAGAGCGCCAATTGCGCCGCGAAGAAAGCGGCAAGCAAGGCGAAGCAATCGACGGCCCGCAGGAACGGCTCGCCCGCAAACTGCGCGCCATTGAACCGATGTCCTTCGACGCTATCGAATCTGACGGTGACGAGTTTGGCTTGGTAATGATCCGCCGCTTGCCAACCGGCGAAGTGGTGATGCTGGGCGAAATTACCGGCGATATTCCACTGGTTGAACGCGCTGCCCGCAAACTGATCGGCTAAGACCTTCATGACAATCCTTCCCAGCGGAACCGGCATTGCATTGTGCATTTAGGCTTTCGCCTGCCGTCCTGCTCCCCTAGCGAGCTGTGACACAGGGTTTTGCCGAGGGCTGGATGAAAAAGAAGGGATTGCGCCGGATGGGCTGGATTTTGCTCGGCGTTGTAGTGGTAGCTTTAATCACCGGAGCCGCGCTCCAGTTCGCAATCAAACGTAACGGCCCCGGGGTGCTCGACAATGTCGACCGCATTACCGGCGGCGCGCGCAATACTGAGCTGATCCACCGCGAGACAATCGGCGATTCGCAGCAGCAAAAGGTCGCGGTCTACCGTGCGGCAAACACTGATAATCCCAAACCAGTGATCATCTTTTTCCATGGCGGCAGCTGGCGCGACGGCAATCCGGACGATTACGGCTTCCTCGCTCGGGCGCTGGTGCCCGAGGGCTTTACCGTGGTTCTGGCCGGTTACCGGTTGATGCCAGGCGGCGAATATCCCGCCATGCTGGAAGATACGGCCAGTGCGATCGCATGGACCAAGGCGAACATTGCCCGCTACGGCGGGGATCCTGAAAACATCTTCGCAGCAGGCCATTCAGCGGGCGCATATAATGTCGTTCAAGTCGCGCTCGAACGCCAATGGCTGGGCCGCGAAGGGCTGGACCCCTCGGTGTTAAAAGGCGTGATCGGCCTGTCCGGTCCGTATGATTTCTATCCCTTCGATAGCGAATCGACCAAGGCAGCTTTTGGCGGCGCGTCTGATCCTGAGGCGACCCAGCCGATCAATCATGTAAGCGGGGACGCCCCGCCAATGCTGCTCATCCATGGGGGAAAGGACACGCTGGTGTATCCGCGCAACACCCGGGCTTTATCCGAAGCGATCACCGCTGCGGGCGGCAAAGCCAGCCCGGTGTACTTCAGCCAGATGAACCACAACGACCCGCTTCTCGCGCTGGCCAGCCCGTGGCGGCGCAACCGGAATCTCATCGATGCCATCGTGAATTTCACCGCAGAAATTCGGAAAAACCCTTCAGTTCCAGTTCAGCCCTAAACACGCTATGAAGATGCCCATGCGCATCCTGACCCGACTGACTGCACTGCTGGCCGCGTTTTCGCTGGTTTCCCAGCCTGTCGCTGCTCAATCCATCTTGCGCGATGCCGAGACAGAGGCCCTGCTGCAGGAAATGGCCGAGCCGATAGCGGTGGCTGCTGGGCTGGCGCCCGGAAATCTGGAAATCGTGCTGATTAATGATCGGTCGATCAACGCCTTCGTGGCGGGCGGACAAGTCGTCTATTTGCACAGCGGTCTGATCGATGCCGCCGATACGGCTAATGAAGTGCAGGGCGTGATCGCCCATGAAATCGGCCATATCACTGGCGGCCATATCATTCGCAGCGGCGAAGGTATTGGCAAGGCCACCAACATCTCGATCCTGTCCATGGTGCTGGGCGTTGCCGCCGCGCTGGCCGGTGCGGGCGAGGCGGCGATGGGCGTGATGGCAGCGGGGCAACAGGCTGCGATGGGCAGCTATCTTGCTTTCTCCCGGGTCCAGGAATCTTCGGCTGACGCGGCTGGCGCTGAATATCTGTCCAAGGCCGGGATTTCAGGACGAGGTTCGCTGGCGTTCTTCAAAAAGCTGCAGAATCAGGAATTTCGCTATGGCTACAGCCAGAGCGACGATGCCGCATTTACCCGGACCCACCCACTTTCGGGCGACCGGATTGCCCGGCTGCGTGAAACATATGTGATCGATCAGGCATGGGACGCGCCCGATGATGCTGCGATCCAACGGCGGTTCGAGCGGGTGAAGGCGAAGCTGTTCGGCTATTTGACCGAACCCGCGCGGACCCTTCAGGCCTTCCCCGCCAACCGCTCCGATGTTCCGGCACGCTACGCCCGGGCATATGCCTATCACAAGAATGCGCTGATCGATGAGGCATTGGCGGAAACCTTTGCCCTGCTCGAAATCGATCCCGATGACCCCTATTTCCTCGAGTTGCAGGGCCAGGTGTTGCTGGAATCCGGCAAGCCGCAGGAAGCGCTGGTTCCGCTGCGCAAAGCCACGGCACTGACCAATAATATGCCGCTGATCGCCTCGATCTTTGGCCATGCGCTGATCGCCACAGAAGACCAGAGCAATTATGCCGAGGCAGAGCGCGTACTGCGTCTGGCTGTTGCCAAAGACCGGTATAATCCGTTCGCATGGTATCAGTTGGGCGTGGTTTATGCTGCATCCGGCGACATGCCGCGCGCTCGGCTTGCCAGTGCTGAACAGCAAGTGATGAGCCGTCGATACGAAGAGGCGATGCGCAGCGCGCAAGCCGCCGAAGCCGGCCTGACCGCCGGAACGCCGGACTGGATTCGGGCACAAGATATAGGGATGCAAGCGCGCGCCGAGCTTGAAAGACAGCCAAAGCGCCGGTAGCGCAGGACTATCATGCAAACTTCCATCCGCACTTTCGCCCTGACCGCAACCCTGTCGCTCATCTTCGGCTTTTCCGGAGCGGCGATCTGGTCGATAAGCGGGCTTGGGCACAGTAACACCCGCGAATATTTGCTCGAAAATCCGGAACTGCTTCCCGAGATGGCTGATCGCTATCAACAACAGCAAAGCGCCAAAAAAATGGCCGGGATTGAAGATCAGATCGAGGTTCCATTTCCCGGCGCAGAATTCGGCAACCCGAATGGATCCGTCACCTTGGTCGAATTTACCGATTATGCCTGCGGTTATTGCCGGATGAGCGAAGAACATGTCGCGCAATTGGTGAAAGCCAATCCGGATTTGCGTGTAGTTATCCGCGAATGGCCGATTTTCGAAGGCAGCGACAAGGCCGCATTGGTGGCTCTGGCTGCTGCGAAACAGGGCAAATATCCAGCTTTTCATAGTGCAATGTTTGCCAAGGGCACACCGTCGGAGGCGACGATTGCAGCCTCCGCCGCAGAGGTCGGGTTGGACATGGAACAGGCCCGCGAATTTGCGTCTTCGGCCGAAGCGCAGGCGGAATTGGCCAAGAATATCGAGCTGGCGCGGCAAATCGGGTTCGGCGGAACTCCCAGCTGGGTGGTTGGCGGACAAGCCTTCGAAGGGGCGATCGGCGTCGCCGCGTTACAAGAAGCAATCGACGCCGCGAAGGCGCGGTGACGAGGCAGGCTATGCGCTGCGTACTGCCGAAAGTGCGGGCCTTTTGGGGCACGCCGTTGATAGCCGGGCTAATGGCCGCGCTACTTACCAGTCCAGCCCTAGCATCAGCGAAAACCGACATGCTCGGCGCTTTGGCGTCAATTCAGCAGCGTGACGAGTTGGTGCAGTCGATTGGCTGGAAACTAATTACCGGCAACGCCCGGCACTGCGCCAATCCGCGCCCGGCCATTGGATTATTGCTGCAAGATGTTGCTGCTTTTTCAATGCCTGATGCTGTGCGCCAAGCCATGGGGCTCGGCGGAGATATTGCGGTTCAGGCGCGCGCTACCAACTCTCCCGCGCATTTGGCCGGATTGCCGGTCTATGCGGAGGTGCTGGCCATCGGTGAACAGCAGATGCGCGATCTGCCTCCGATTGGAAAGGAGCGTTGGCGGCGCCTGGCGGATTTGCACCGGCAATTGGACGAAACGCTGACAGTCAGCGGTTCAGTCAAGATTGATTGGCGCGGCCAGGATGCTGCGGCGAACACCGCAACGCTCGTCGGTATCACGGCCTGCCCCAGCCGGTTCGAAGTCATCTCCGAGTCGAAGCGCGCATCTGCCAATGGAAAACGGGTGGCCATTGGCGAAGACTTTGTCGGCTTTACCTATCCAGAGGAACTGCTGGCCGCCGTGATCGCGCATGAGCTGGCGCATAATCTGCTCGGCCATCCGGCCTGGTTGGACAAAAATGGCCGCAAACAACGCAATATCCGCGTAACCGAGCGAGAGGCAGACCGGTTAATGCCGTGGCTGCTCGCGAACGGCGGCTATGATCCAGCCGCCGCCGAGCGTTTCATGCAAAAATGGGGGCCCGGAAACGATGGCGGATTATTTCGCGGACGGACCCATGACGGGTGGGATGAACGAGCCGAATTTATTGCTGCAGAATTGCCCCTGATCCGCCGCTCCGTTGCGCAAAACGGAACCGCAGATTGGCCGCTATACTTCCAGCGCGATATTCAGCCCGCAGCTTCCGTCTCTTCCCCCATCGAATAAAGCGTCGCCAGTGGCCGCGCCATAACACGGTGCACCATGGGCTCGAAAAATTCCAAACTCTCGCTTTGATAGTCGGGGTCGAATGCCGCCTGATCATATTTCTCGCAAAATTCTGCGCAGGCTTCGAAATGGGGATTGTCCCGGAATTGCTCCCGAGTTTCGCGGTCCATCCCGAGATAATGGAAGTAATAATAGCCCTGGAAATACCCATGATGCTGGCAAATCCAATGCAGTTCTTCGCTTACGAACGGCTTGAGAATCGCGGCGGCCACATCGGGATGATTGAAGCTGCCCAGCGTGTCACCAATATCATGCAACAAGGCCATCACTACATAGGGTTCGTCCCGCCCATCCCGGTGGGCGCGGGTCGCGGTTTGCAGTGAATGCTGCAGCCGGTCGATCGGGAATCCGCCAAAATCGCCGTCCAGCAGGCGCAAATGATCGAGCACCCGGCCCGCGACTCCGCCCGCAAATTCACGAAAATGTCCGGCGATCAGCGCCCAGTCTTCGGCCGTCCCTTCTTTCATTTCGCGGAATTTCGCACGCGCATGAGCCGGACCTTCCGGTCCATGCGTCAACTTTTGCTCTACACCCATCGCCACTCTCCTCGGCCAGCCTGATTTTCGGCCATCATACCGCAACCGGGCATTTACGTAAAACAATCTGACGAAATCCGGAAAAATCGGCTAAGCCCTGCTGATTATGGCTATGCTGCCCTTCAGACCGACCCCGTTTTTCCGAAACAAGAACCGCGCCTTCTGGAATCTTCAGATTGGCGGCTGGATCGGAGTGACGCTGTTTCGCAGCGCATCCGCACTGGCAAATTCGCAGCCGTGGGATTTGCTGATCCTAATCCTGATTGGGTCAATCACCGGCTTTTCAATCAGTCTGCTACTGTCGGTGGTCTATCGCCAGTTGATCAACCGCAAGCCGCTGGTGACATGGGGAATGACCGGTTTGGTCCTGGCGGTCGGTGTCGGGTTTTATGCCTTCCTCGATAGCTGGGTCATCGGCCTGTACTATCCCGACCGCGAAATCAGCTTGTTGCAACGCTTCCTGAGCTATTTCTATCTCGATCTGACATTGTTGGGGGCATGGTCTTCGCTGTATTATGCGATCAATTACTTCCTACAGGTGGAAGAACAGACCGACCGGTTGGAACGGTTGGAGGCGCAGGCAACGGCTGCGCAATTGGCCATGCTGCGATACCAGCTGAACCCGCATTTCCTGTTCAACACGCTAAATTCGATCAGCACCTTGGTGCTGCTCAAACAGACCGAGCCGGCCAATGCAATGCTGACGCGCCTGTCGTCATTCCTGCGCCACACTTTGCTGACCCAGCCGACCGGCAAGGTCACGCTGGAACAGGAAGTGGAAACGCTCCAGCTCTATCTCGGCATCGAACGGATGCGATTCGAGGAACGGCTGCGTACCGATTTTCAGATCGATCCCGCCGCGAAGACGGCCATGCTTCCAGCCATGTTGCTGCAGCCCTTGGTCGAAAACGCGATTAAATATGCGGTTTCCAAGCAGGAGGAAGGCGCCGAAATCAGCGTCAAGGCACAGCTCGTCGGACAAAGGCTACGGGTCACCGTTTCCGACACTGGCCCGGGATTGAATGCTGGCGCGCCCAGGCACAGACTGCCTGGAGCAATGACGGGTCAGGGACGCACGGAATCCACCGGCGTCGGACTCGCCAATATTCGCGATCGGTTGGCACAGGCCTATGGTGATGAACATCTGTTTGAAATCCGGACCCCGCCTGAAGGCGGATTCACGGTTGTGATCGAATTGCCCCACGAAAAACTTGAGGACGAAGAAGCGGGACCAGCTGCCTCGCACCCCCCGCGCACCATCACTGCGGAAACCACAGCGTCATCACTTCAAAAACCCGAAATCAAGAAACCTATCGCCATTTCAGCCGTTGAAACGGTAACCGGCGCCCCGCAACAGGCAACCGCAGAACCTCTCCCCGGGTTCGGCGGAGGCACGATTGGATCGAAATTATGACAATCCGCACGATCATCGTAGATGACGAGAAGCTGGCCATCCAAGGCCTGCAATTAAGGCTTCAAGCCTTTGATGATATTGAGATAATTGACACCTGTGCCAATGGACGCGAAGCGATCCGGAAGATCAAGACAGAGAAGCCTGACCTGGTGTTTCTCGATATTGAAATGCCCGGTTTTGACGGGTTCAGCGTAGTCAAGGGCGTGATGGAAATCGAACCGCCGCTATTCGTATTCGTGACCGCCTATCAAGAACATGCGATCCGCGCATTCGAGGCCAATGCGGTCAATTATCTGATGAAACCGGTCGATGTCGATAAGTTGGCCGACACGGTGGAACGTGTCCGCGTGCGATTGTCGGAAAAACGCTCCGCCGAGGAAGCGATCAATCTGATGAACGTGCTGGCAGAGGTCGCCCCTGATGCAGCCGAAGAATTCGCCGACCAAGACACCGAGACGACCGAACGGTTCGAAAAACTGATCAATGTGAAAGATCGCGGCCAGATTTTTCGGGTCGAAGTCGGTTCAATCGAACATATCGAGGCGGCGGGCGATTACATGTGCATTTATACCGGCGATAACTCGCTGATCCTGCGCGAGACTATGAAGGACCTTGAGCGGCGGCTGGACCCCCGCAAATTCCAGCGTGTCCACCGGTCGACCATCGTCAATCTGGATCAGGTCCGACAAGTAAAACCGCACACCAATGGTGAATGCTTCCTGGTGCTGGATTCCGGGGCCGAGGTGAAAGTATCGCGCAGCTATCGCGATGTAGTCGCGCGGTTTGTGCATTAGTTTTCTCTCGCGGCCAGTTCGCTGCGCTCACGCCTCCGAGGGGCGGGCTAACCGCCCGGCGCGCGGTTGCGCTTGCGGTCCGCTGGTCGCGGACCGACCATTCCAAGCCAACAGTAAAATGCGATAAGCTTGGTCGCGGCAGCCAAAGGCCGACCGGCCGCCGGGCGGTTAGCTCGCCCCTCGGAGGTATTTGCGCAGCAAATAACCGTGAGAGAAAACAAAACCCCCGCTCGACACAATCGGAACGGTTTGCGAAAGACTAACCCATGACCAATTTCACCCTCACCGGCTTCGATCTTCCCGCATTTGTCCGCAGCACCATCGCTGAAGATCTCGGCGAGGGTGTGCCCGGAGGCGGGCGTGATGTAACCTCTGAAAGCGTGATCCCCGCCGATGCACGTTTTTCCGGTGTGATGGACAGCCGCGATGCGATTGTCGTCGCGGGCCTGCCTATCGCAGAGGCATTCTTCCGTGCGTTACAACCAGACATGAATATCGAAATTCTGGTCGAGGAGGGGGCGAGGGTGCCGGCAGGCAGCGATCTGATGCGGCTGTCTGGCAATGCCCGCGCAATGCTGACCGCTGAACGCAGTGCGCTTAACACGGTTCAGCATCTGTCCGGCATCGCTACGATGACACGCGAATATGTCGATGCGATGAGGGCGAATGGCGACGCGGGTGATTGCGTACTGCTGGATACGCGCAAAACAATCCCGGGGCTTCGGCATCTGGAGAAATACGCTACCCGCATGGGCGGCGCGCAAAACCACCGGATGGGCCTGTGGGATGCCGCGATGATCAAGGATAATCACGTTGCCGTGGCAGGCGATGTCGGCACTGCGGTACGCCGTGCCCGCGAAGCCGGGGTGCCCAAAATCATTTGCGAGGTCGACCGGATTGACCAGATCGAACCTGCCCTGACTGCTGGCGCAGACCATTTGCTGCTCGACAATATGGACCCAGCCACCTTGCGCGAGGCAGTGGCGCTGGTCGCCGGGCGCGTGCCAACGGAGGCGTCGGGCGGCATCAATCTGGATACGATTGCCGCCAAGGCTGCCACGGGTGTAAACTTCGTATCAGTCGGCCGGCTGACGCAAAGCGCGCCCGCTGCGGATATCGGATTGGATTTTACGCCGCTGTAACAGTCTGCCGGGCCCGATTGTTTCTGGCCCATTGTTTGCGCGACGATTTTCGGTCACACAGCACCAGAATTGTCATTAGGGGAGGGCGCGACATGCGGCCAAAATCAATCATCCTGTTCGAACGTTTGTTTCTGATCTCTATCATGCTGACAGCAGTCAGTGCCTATCTGTCATACGGACAAACCTTGGCTCAGATTGAAACAAATGCTGATTTCAAGGCGCTTGGCTGGGGCGGGGCGGCAGTGACAATTACGTCAATTCTGTATGTCGGGCTTCTGCTGCTGTTATACTACCTGACCGCGCACCGCGCGAGCGTGATCGCGAAATGGATTCTGGTCCTGGTTACAGTGCTGAGCATGACCACCCTGCCGGGCGCAATTGCGGTGCAATCCGGCGTGCCGCTGATCTTGGCCGTGTTGACAAATCTATCCGCTTTGGCCGCAATCATCCTGTTGTTTCTCCCTGATGCACGGGCTTGGCTCGGATCTAAACCAGAGCCCGGGCCAAAGGATGTGGATGCTGAATAGGGCTCTATTTGCTGCCGCAACCATCGCATGTTCGGCAATTGTCAGCCAGCCTGCAATGGCCCAGGCCTATCAATGCCGCATGCCAGCGCGGATATATGTGCCGGTCATTGCTCCGGAAGGCCCGGCACGGCGTATGCCCGTCACTGGCTATACGCTGGCGCTCAGCTGGTCGCCGGAGTTTTGCAAAGGCCGGGAGACGCAGGGGGGCAGCGGTACGCAGTGTTCCGGTGCTAACGGGCGATTCGGATTTATCGTGCACGGACTATGGCCCGAAGCACGTGGCAGCTGGCCGCAATGGTGCCAGTCCCCAAACCGCCTGAGCCCGGCAGAGGCGCGCCGCAATATGTGCATGATGCCCTCCGCCAATCTGATCGCCCGCCAATGGGTCAAACATGGCAGCTGCATGGCGCGCAAGCCGGAGACCTATTTCAAGGTTACGCGCATCCTGTGGAATAGCCTGCGTTTCCCCGACATGGATAGTCTTTCGCGTCAAAAAGGCCTGACTGCCGGGAACATTCGCACCGCGATTGCCTCGACAAATGTCGGGATCGAAGCGAAACATATCGGACTTGATCTGGACCGCAACGGCTGGCTGGAGGAAGTGCAGATTTGTTACGGCAAACGCTTCCGCCCTACGCCTTGCGACAGACGCAGGTTTGGCGCAGTCAATGGGAAGTCGGCCAAGATCTGGCGGGGAGGTTAGCGGTGCTTACCGCCGCGCCGCGAAAAAGCTTCGCAGCAGCCCCCCCGCTTCTTCTGCGCCAATGCCCGAATAGACTTCGGGCTTGTGCAGGCACTGCGGTTGATCGAACACCCGAGCGCCCTGTTCCACACCGCCGCCTTTGGGGTCAGAGGCACCATAATAAACCTTGGCAAGCCGCGCTTGGCTGATCGCACCGGCACACATTGCGCAAGGCTCCAGCGTGACCCATAATTCGCAATCTTCCAACCGTTCGCTGCCCAACGCTTTTGCCGCTCTGCGAATCGCCAATATTTCCGCATGAGCAGTCGGATCGTGATCATCTCGCGGAGCATTATGCGCACTGGCGATCACCTCGCCGCCCCGCATAATCACCGCGCCCACCGGCACTTCGCCCGATTCGGCCGCAAGGCGCGCTTGTGATAATGCCTGTTGCATGGGTTGGGGGAGCGGCCAGCGGGTCATCCCGCGCGAGCTACCACCCTGCAAGATTGGCCGCAAGAAAGCTTGGCCGCATCGCTACAAACCATTGACGATTCGGCAAGCCGGCGCTAAGCGCCCCCCTTTCCGTAAGCACACGGACCCAATAACTCGCCCTGAGGCTTTAAGCTGACGGGCCCGCAATCGAACGAGATTTATCATGTCGCGCATCTGCGAACTCACCGGCAAGGGTCGCCAAGTTGGCAACAACGTTAGCCACGCCAATAACAAGACCAAGCGTGTGTTCCTGCCCAACCTGCAGAATGTCACGCTGATGAGCGAGAAGCTCGATCGGAGCTTCAAGTTCCGCGTCTGCACCAATGGCCTGCGTTCGGTTGAACATGTTGGCGGTTTGGATAATTGGCTGATCAAGACCAAGAATGTTAAGCTCAGTGACCGCGCCCGCAAGGTGAAGCGTGATCTGGTCAAGCTTGAAAAAGCAGCCGAAGCTGCCTGATTGCTGCCAAATCTTTGGCGGTCTTCGGACCGGCGCAATTAGATCAAGAAATTCAAAAGGCGCGTGGCATCAGCTGCGCGCCTTTTTGTTATTCTGCTGAGGCCGCAATGCCGTTGGCGCTCGGATCCCAGAGCATTTTCAACAGATAGGTGTTTTGAAACCCGGCGCGGTTATCGTCCGAAATCATCCATAGGTTGATCAGGTTATCATCGCGCGGCCACATCGCCAACCCTTCGTAATTGTCAGTCGGGATGGGGGGCGCAAAATCCGCGATGATTCTGCCTGACCACATCTTACCGGCGACAATCTCGGCAGGGTCTGCAACCATCAATTTGGCCGTGAAGCGCGGCATGAAGTCCCAATGCACCCGGCGCGCGAGAATCAGGACCCGTCCATCGGGTATCTGGACCATATCGACGGGGCGATAACCAGCCGGTGGAGCGAATCGGAACTCCTCCGCCACCGCCTTGGAAAGCGGGTCAGACGGAAACAACAGCCCGGCGAAGGTTACCCTGCCCACCCCGCCCGAGCCCTCTGCCATCACAATAAACCGGCCGTCATTTAACCTTGCCAGCGCCTCGGCACCCTTGTTCTTCGACCAGCCTTTCATTTGCTCGGGCCGGGTTCGTTCAGGCTGCTGAAGCTGGGGATTCAAACGCTCGACCGCGTTGACACCTTCATAGGCAACCCAAAAACGGCCAGTGGCGGGATCACGGGTCATGGACTCCACATCAATCAAACGCTTGTTTGGCTGCACTGTGCCGGCGAGGTAATCCATTTTCTGCACCCGCGGCGCGTCGCCGCTGATATCCAGCCGCATGATCCGCCCGCGATCGCTCGCCGCAATCAGATGCTGATCATCCAGCGCTACCAAAGCAGAGTATCCGCCAAAATGATCATTGCCGCTGACCATTCGCCACCCGGCCAGCACCTGAACTTCGCCTGCAATTGTTTGTCTATCCAGAATAGTGAGCGGAGTTATGGTGACCGTCCCGTCCAAATCGAGCGGAGGAAGCTTTGAGCGAAGCCAAGTGCCCGGCGCCAGTGCCAACACCACCAATACGATTAGGATCAACCGCTTCATTTAGCGGCCATCACACGCCAATTCACACCGCCCCAGTGAACAATAGGGGGTCGAGCCGGCTATTGCGCCATTTCAGGCTCCAATGCAGGTGCGGACCAGTGGCGCTGCCGGTGGAGCCGATATTGCCGATATATTGGCCCTGTTTTACAATATCGCCTTCGCGCACGACCAGTTTGGAATTGTGCAGGAATGCGCTGTTGAGGCCCATGCCGTGATCGATGATCAGCAAATATCCCTCCAGCGAAAACGGCATCTGCGTGGCCAGCACCACTACTCCGGCAGCCGGGGCGACATAGGCAGTGCCGGTTTCACCCGTCGCAATGTCGATGCCCGAATGATAGCCGCCCGGAACCCCGGCATAGATACGCTGCGAACCGAAACGGCCGGAAATCCGCCCTTTGACTGGCCAGATGAAATTCTGGCTCCACCCGTCGCTATTCGCATTTACCGCGCGCGCTGCATTGATCTGGGCCAATTCCGGTCGGCGGCGCTTCATGAATGCCTCGCTCGCACCGGCGCGATCGCGCGCCAGATTGACCCGCTCGATATTCCAGGCGCGGGGACTGATAGTCAGAGGGCTTTGCAGAATTTTCCCGTTAGCCAGCCGCGCGGACAAGCTCGCGCTTTGTCCTGCGTCACGGTCAAATGCGGCAAAGAAATATCCGCCATAACCAAGAACCAATTCCTGATCTCCAAGGCTGGCAGACACAGTCCCGGCGGGGGCCTGTCCGCGAATCCAGCCGCCTTGCGTTAACTCGCCTTCGAAGGTGAAGGTGGTTGGCCCGGCAGGAACAGTGGGTGTCGGTGCAGGGGTGGCTGCGGCCATCGGCTTGGGTATCGGCTGGACCACCTCGACCGTTTCAGGTGAGGGGATCATATTGCAAGCCGCCAGCAGGGCAAGGGACATTGCGGCAACAACACGCTGCCAGATCATCAGCTTGCTTCCAGGGCGCGCTTGGTGGCGATCTCCGCGCTGGCATAGGGTTCCTGCAAATCGACGCTCCAATAGCGCAATTCCTCTAGGGGAACTTGCTGCGCGGTTACCGCACACAGCACAAATTCGCCGGGCCGCATCACGCGAAAACCGTTGGGGCCATAGATCAGTTGAGCGGCACTATCGCCAGAAGACATTAACATGGCACAGCCCCTAGCAATTTTGGCTCAGCCGAACAAATCATCTTGTCGGCTTTGTGATGAGGGTGAGTGCGGCTTTTTAGCTTTGGCCGCAGGTTTGGCGGCAGGCGCGCGCCCGGCAGGCACCGTTTCCAGCACACCGTCAGAAAATTCAATCGACAGCGCCGCCTGTTGTGCCGCAACCGCGCGGCTGCGGAGCAGTTCGCCGTTCTCCCCTGTCACCAGCACAAATCCACGTTTCAGCGGAGCTTTGGGATTGAGCGAGAGATACAATCGTTCCAGCGCGGAAAACCGCTCCTGCTCCCGCATGGTTCGTTTTGTGACCAGGCCGGGCACCAATCTTGCGGCCATCAGCCGGTTTCGCGCCTGATCGAGCCGCGAACGAAGCAGCGGCGCGGACAGACGCGCCTTGTCCGCCATCAGCAATGCGCGGGCCTGCGCCGCCCGTTCAGACAAGCCCCGCCGCAAACGGTCGGACAAATCGTCCAGCCGCTGGGCCTGTGGTTGCAACAGCACCTGCGGCTTGGGCAAGCGCTGGACCCGCGCCTCCAGCCGCTCGCGCCCCAATGCGATCGGGCGCGGTGCGGCGCGTTTTTGACGCAGGGCGAGATCCTCGACCGCCGCCAGCAATTCAGCACGCACTGGCACCGCCATTTCCGCTGCTGCGGTGGGCGTAGGCGCGCGCGCATCGGCGGCATAATCCGCCAGGGTAGTATCGGTTTCATGGCCAACAGCCGAGATGATCGGGATCGAACACTCGGCAATCGCGCGGACGACGGATTCCTCGTTGAAGCCCCACAGATCCTCCACCGAGCCTCCGCCGCGGGCGACAATCACCAAATCGGGGCGCGGAACTGAACCGCCGGGCTGTATCTCGGAAAATCCCCGAATCGCCGCTGCGACCTGGTCGGCCGATCCCTGCCCCTGCACCAACACTGGCCAAACCAATACATGGCTGGGGAATCGGTCGGACAGCCGGTGCAGAATATCGCGAATCACTGCGCCGGTGGGCGAGGTGACGACACCAATTACCCGGGGCATGAACGGCAAACGCTGTTTGCGGTCCGCTGCGAACAGCCCCTCCGCCTCCAGCCGAGCGCGGGTTTTTTCGAGCAGCGCCAGCAGCGCGCCCTCGCCCGCGATTTCCAGACTGTCGATTACTATCTGATATTTCGACCGGCCCGGATATGTCGTCAGTTTGCCGCTGGCGACCACTTCAATTCCGTCTTCGGGCTGGAAAGACAGCCGCTGTGCATTGCCGCGCCACATCACCCCGTCGATGACCGCTTTTTCATCCTTCAACGCGCAATACATATGGCCAGATGCCGCTCGCTTTACGCCCGAAAGCTCGCCGCGCAGCCGGACAAAGCCGAACCGGTCCTCCACCGTACGCTTCAGCTGGGTAGAAATTTCGGTGATGGTCAGCGGCTCGGAATTGTCGCCTGCGCGCGTTCGCGCTACCAGCCCGCCACCACTATCGTTGATATTGTCATCACTGTCGAAAGGGCCGGGCATGAATATCCTGCTGTTGGGATCGGGCGGACGCGAACATGCGCTGAGCTGGAAGCTGGCGCAATCCCGCTTGCTGTCTGACGCACAGGATAGGTTCTATGCCGCGCCGGGCAACCCCGGAATTGCCGACCATGCAACTTGTGTCGAACTTAATGTGGGCGACCATGCCGCCGTAATCACCTTTTGCGACGAGCACCGG
>Ga0335398_10005082_pt1 | contig 17712 bp, 14 predicted proteins | sample BON03_FD_205742 | JGI IMG/M metagenome (GOLD analysis project Ga0335398, IMG submission 205742) | Freshwater microbial communities from Lake Bonney liftoff mats and glacier meltwater in Antarctica - BON-03 (spades assembly) (version 2) | ecosystem: Environmental > Aquatic > Freshwater > Ice >... | reverse complement strand
TTAAGCGCCCAATATTTCTGTCTAAGTTCTCCACCATGGTGGCATATTTCGCATTGTCCTGGCCATTGGAAGGTGATTTTCCAAGGTACTTCTCTAGTAAACCTGGTATAGGTTGGATGGGAGTATGTACGGCATAAGGTGAATAGTTAAGGAAGAAAGGTTGCTTGTGGTTGCCTGCAATAAAATCAAGTGTTTTGTCCATCACCACATCTGTAAGGTAAGCATCGTTTCCTGCGGCAAGGCCTGGTACATTTTTGTAGGGAGGATAATAGCTCCCGGGATTTCCAGCATCAGAGCCTCCAATATTGATATCAAAACCCTTGGTTAAAGGGTTTTGGCTGATGTGCCATTTCCCTGCATGGCAGGTGGTATAGCCGTTTTGTTGCAACAATTCCGAGAACAACAGGTGATGCGCTGCAATGGTTGCATTATTGACGATGGGAACAAGCTTACGGTTTTCAGTTTTACCTCTATCCGAGTTAGCCACAGTATATACCCCATGTCTGGGCGTGTTTTCACCACTCATCATACAGCCCCTGCTTGGTGCACAATTTGCCGCTGCAGCATAAGCCTGGCTGAAAATAATTCCTTGGGAAGACAAATCGTCCAGATTAGGGGTTTCATAAAATTGACTGCCCATAAAGCCGGTATCTCTCCAGCCCATGTCATCAACGTTTATTAAAATGATATTAGGAAGTGCTTTTTGAGGTTTTATACCTTGATTTCCCAAAACATTTAAACAGAGGGTTAGCAAAAAGCAGGATAGGGTCAATTCTTTTTTCATTTGGATAGGTTTACATTTTGTAAAGAATAGATTTAGGTTAAATCTAGTTGCTAAAAGAAGTTAAATATTGGTATAATCACTGATTTTATAACAAGCCTGCATTACTTTTCTACTATCTTAGGATGAGAGTTAAATCTAGGAGATGTTTTTAGTAGTTATTGTATTCTCACAAATTTAATGGAAGAATAGCTAAATAATAGAGTAGTTTTTCAATAGACTAAAGAACCAATAAAACAAATACCAGAGCTTAGAAAATAGACCTTCACACAGCGTATTCATCCTATTAATGCGTTTAAGTGGAACCGAGAATCATATGAGACAAATAACATTTCTAGTAATTTTAAGTGTTTTAATTTCCTGTCAATCCAAAAATAATGATCAAGGGAGTCATGATGTGTCGTATTCGGTAGATACGGTCATCATTGATTCCAAAGATCGGATTTTAGACATCAATAGTCGTTTATTAACTTCTGATTTAAATGATGAAGAAAGTTCGATTTTTTTGTTTAACAGCTTTGATCATTCGATAGATGAAGTAAACCTGGATAAACTTGCCTTTGTGAACAATTATTCATTTGAAGCGGAGGGGCCTAATGGAACAGGTGAGCATGTTAATTATATTAATTTAATAAAAGAGGACTTAATTTTCATTAAATCATTTGGAAAGTCTGCGGTGTTCGATAGAAATGGACACTTAATAAAGAAAATAGACTGGTTAAATGCTATTGATTCAAAGGGTTTGAAATATGGTGAAATCCCAAGGAATGAGGTGGGTATTGGTGCTAGTGATTTAAAGGTATTTGGATTAAACTATAACAATGCCAAGAGTGAAGTTTGGCTAGATATTTTATCGGTAAAAGACAATTCCATAGAGCGATTTGATATAGATGCGGAAAAGTCTTATCATAATTTTGTTATAAAGATAGATGATCCACAATACTACACTTTTCTGGATCCCATTGTTTTCCTTTCGTCCGAGAATGATTTTATAATGGTTAGCCATCAATTTTCAAATGAAATATACCTTTTCAATGCTGAAGGCGAGCATGTGAAAACTGTCAATTATCAACCTAAAAGCACTCCAAAGCGTGTCAAAGATTTTACTAGACAAATCACTTCCTCTGAACAAGTTCAGGAGGAATACCAAAAGTTTTTGGAACAAGTAAGGTTTGGGCCTCCCATATGGGACAAAGTTAAAAAGCGTTATTTGCGTTTATCAAAATCAGTGGTATTCTCGGACATTCCAAAAGAAGAAAGTGCATTCCTACCTGAAACTAAAGAAGAGAATATATACCTGTCCGTTTTTGATAACGACTTTAATTTAATTTCTGAGATAGCTATTCCAGAGTTAAGTTCTGAATATGTAAAGTATTTCGCCAAAGATGGGAAACTATGGGTTTTTAAAAATTTCTCAGATGAATTGGGTTTTATAGTTGTTGATATTTAACACTGTGATGAAATCTCTTTAAAATTCCCAAGTAACCTGATTTTCCTGCGGTTGCAACAGCTTACAATGGAAATCCTATTAGGTAATTCCATCTAGCTCTTTCTAGCTTAACATTACTATCTATGTTAATTGTGAAATTTTTGTAGCCAGAGGTGTGAGCCTCTGGTAAAAACAATGAGTACAACACGATTTTGGCGGTATTGTTGCTTTTTTTTGCAACAATACTGACAAAATCTCTACAATCATAAGGTAGATTCCAAAATAGGGAATGTCAGCCCCTTTTTATTATGACCTAAGCCTAAGCAGGGTATAGATTCGATTTTTTGATATAAAGGGAGGGTTTTCTAAATTTTATCATTAAATTAATAGATTAGTTAAGGGATGTAGAGATTGTCCTCATCTGAATTTCAGGCTTTCTTTATTCTTTAAAACCCACAATTGCCATGAAATACCTGAGACTCTTCCTTCTGTTAATGCTCTGTTTATCTTCCTGCGGAACAAAGGAGGTTCAGGAAAGTGCCGAAACCAGCATTAAATCCGTCACTTTTGAAAAGCTTGACAGTATTCGCATCGATTATTTGGGGAATCCAATTGTCCATGACATTGACCCAATATCAAATACGGTACTTTTTATGGAATTCATGGAGTTCTCAAATGATATAATGTTGGCGGATTTTGAGGGGAACATTTTGAATTCCTTTTCGAAATCTGGGGATTTTCCTGATAGCTACGGTAGCCTTATTTCTACCCTTAGAATTGATAGTGACAGCTCATTTTTCGCTTATGGTTCAAATGGATTATTAAGATATGATTTTTCAGGAAAGCTTTTATCCAAGGTAGATCACCATGATTTTCAACCACCAATATTCAAACACATTGCTATGAGGTTTGGGATGGAAAAAATTGGGGACCGTTATATTTTTGAAGAACAGGACTATCGAGGCCTAAACCCACGCGACAATGACCATTATAAGAATTTATATTTGCTCTCCTGGCTTGATCCTGAAACAGGAGAGAAGGAACCTTTTCTTCAGGTCCCAGAGAAAAGTATCTTTCGAAATGGGAAATATTTCTTTGGAAATTCCTGGAAACCAATTTTCACAGTTTCGGAAGACGTTATATATGTAGCATTTGGCATAGAACCAGTTATTTATGCTTTTAAAAGTACACCTCCCTACTCCTTGGTTAAAAGAATTCCACTTGATCTTGAGCAATATGAATATTTTAAAGGTGGAAATGATTACCGTTCAATCGCTGACTTTATGCATTTGCGTAATAGTACTGGAAGAATAGAAACCATTAAAAGAATAAATGGATATTATGTTGTGGCCTATTTTCCAGGATTTAATAAAGTGGATATAGACCAGAGTTTAATGAATAAATCATCAGAAGAGGCAAAGGTTTTTAGAGAGCGAATGCAAAAAAAATATCCGAATAGAATTGCCATTCTTGATTCATTGGGTAATAGGTTAAACGATTTTGTTCCAATGGGATTGGTGGCAGAAGAAATGTTACTCCGAAACGGCGAACTCTGGATGCTTGAAAAACCGGACGAAGAAGTGGAGAATGATTATTTCCGGCTGTTTCGGGTGGGCTTGAAGGTTGTTGAATAGGTTGGTTATTTTGAACCCGAAATATAAAATAGACAATCTATTACGTGATGGAATCACTTTAAAATATCCGGTCGTTGTTATTTTCAATTTCACCATTGTGGTACTATGCTGAAATCTTCCAACAGCCAGTATTTCTTGTGATCTAAACACTTTCCGATGGAAATTGTGAAATCCTATAGTATAATTCCATCTAACTCTTTAAGGACTTATGGTAATCATAGAAGAGTGAGGGTCATTGTTTCTATTTTACCAGCCCAGAAAGGGCGTAATATCACAGCCACGGGTGTAGCCCGTGGTTCAGTAAATGCACAGTAAATGATTTTGGCGGTATTGTTGCTTTTTTTTGCAACAATACTGACAAAATCTCTCAAGTTAGCTTCATTACATTTTTCCATTTCTTCGAATCCGGGTTTAATGATTGGGAGAGGTGTTGATCCTCTTTTTGGTAAGCCACAATCATAAGTTAGATTCTAAATAGAGAATGTCTCCACCCTTTTTGTAATATTATGCCCTATCTTTTAGCAGGTTATAATTCGATTATTTTATAAAAACAAAGGGTTTTCTAAATTTTATTATTAAATTAATAGCTTAGTTAAAGACTTTAGAGATTGTCATTATTTGTATTTCAGGCTTTCTTAATTCTTAAAAAACCCTTATCCACTATGAAATATCTGGGACCCTTACTTCTTTTAATGCTCTTTTTATATGCCTGCGGTACAAAACAGGATAAGAACAATGCCGAAATCAGTAATAAATGGGTCACTTTTGAGATGCTGGACAGTATTCGCATCGATTATTTGGGGAGCCCGACCGTTCATGATCTGGATCCAGGATCCAAAAAACTTATTTTTATGGAGCATAAAGAAATATCCCAAATAATCAATATAGCCGATTTTGATGGTTCTATCCTCGCTTCCTTTTCGAAATGGGGGGATGTGCCTGACAGTTATGGAGGGCTTATGGCTTCATTAAGAATTGTTGACTATAATTCATTTGTTGCCTATGGAACAAAAGGTTTTTTGACCTACGATTTTGAAGGAAAGCATCAATCTTTGGTGAAACATATTAATAGTCCTTATCGAGGTTTTGGACAGATAGGGTTAGGCTCTGGGATGCAGGAATCAAAAGGCCGGTATTTGTATATTAATCAGGTACCTCAATCCATTACCAAAAATGAAGTCAATTTTTACGAAAAGCTTCGGCCGTTAACTTGGCTAGACCATGAAACTGGGGAAAATGAGCCAATTATTCAATTTCCCGAAAATAGTATCTTTAGAAGTGGCAAGTACTTTTTTAGAAATTCCTGGGCCCCAGCTTTTACCTTGGTGGATGACTTGATTTACGTTGCTTTCGGGATAGAGCCGGTCATTTATTCGTATGAAGCTTCCCCTCCCTATTCTTTAGTTTCCAGTATTTCACTTGATTTGCCTGATTACCGGTATTTCAAGGGGGCTGCTACCTATTCGACGACTGATGTAAGATTCTTTGGTCAGGCCAGAACTTCAGGAAAGGTGCTTAATATTAAAAAGATTGATAAATACTTTGTAATCGCCTATTTTCCGGGACATGATGCTTTGGATACAGAGGAAGCTTTTACCAATAAGTCACCTGACGAAGCCAGGGCTTTTTATGATAAAATACATAAAAAATACCCTCACCGCATCGCCATTCTGGATTCTCTGGGAAGGATGGTCAATGATTTTGTCCCTGAAGGATTGTCTCCAAATAGTATGGTGCTCCGAAACGGCGAGCTATGGATGATGGAAAAACCGGACGAAGAAGTGGAGCAGGATTTTTTCCGGCTGTTTAGGGTGGGACTGAAGTCTATTAAATAGGTAGCTTTGATTTAAAATTTTAAAAACATAAATAGAAATGACACATTCTTTGATTTTAAAAACTGGTAATTGGAGTGTTTTCAGCCTTATAGTTTTAATGATGGCAATTTCCTGCAAGGAAAAATCGGAAAAACAGACTCGGATTATTTTGCCAATATTCAGTTTTCCTTGGATACCGTTATCATTGACCCAGGTGATGAAATTCTCTTTTTGAAGCATCAACTATTGAATGGTGACATGGGCAAGGAAGGGAAATACTTTTTTAATTTTAATGGTGATGACCATACACTTGAAAAAATTAATTTGGATGAGTTACGCCCGCAGATGTTCTACCATAAATCACAATATCGTATTCTGGAGCATTGGATTGCTGACATGAACTTCAGCACAGCACAAATAAGACAGCAGTTGCCAGTAAATACAATAAACAGCTTTTTTTTGTTTCAACACAAAATATAACGTAATACAGAATGAAATCACCCTGCCTAAATGTTCCTGAATATTGGCTGGAGATAAATTGAATCATTTCCAATTCCATCCAATTGATTGATTTTTGACCCCGGTGAGGATTTGCTCAATTCTTGCTATCTTTAACAAATAGGTTCCTAATTAGCATAGCAAATGATGGAAAAGCAGCAGGATAAAATCAAAGAACCCATCGCCGGTTATGGCCCCTACTCCTATGCGGATTACCTTTCCTGGAAGTTGGATGAAATGGTGGAGTTGATCCGGGGAAAAGTTTTTAAGATGGCGGCAGCAGCACCAAGCAGAATACACCAGAAACTTTCAGTAATCCTCTTAAATATGATGTTGTCATGATGGTCTTTTAGGACACAGGCCAAAATGAAACATTAGATAAATGTCAGGTATAATCAACAAAATTTATATATATTTGTAGTTTATCGGAGACAATTTTATGGATATTTTGTATACATTTCACGACAATTTAATCAGACAGGTAGGTGATGGCTTCTTTAGGTTTCTTATCAAAACCATTAATTGGGAACAGCGAATGCTCGCTATAAAGGGCCCAAGAGGGTCAGGGAAAACCACCTTGATGTTGCAATATATCCACTACAAACTAAAGCAGCCAAGAGAAAAAGTTTTGTATGTGACTGCGGACCACTATTGGTTTTATACACACAATTTGGTCGAAACTGCGGATGAATTCTATAAAAATGGGGGCAGGTATTTATTTATCGATGAGGTGCATAAATATCCAAATTGGTCCAGAGAACTCAAGAATATATATGACGGATATCCTGATTTACGAGTGGTTTTTTCATCCTCTTCAGCACTGGATATACACAGGGGGGAATCTGATCTGAGCAGGCGGGTTATCGTGTATGAATTGCCGGGGCTTTCTTTTAGGGAATTTTTGAATTTGGAGGGAGGCTTGGATATTGCAGCCATCTCATGGAATGATCTGACGAAAAGTCCCAATGAAATTGCTTCGGACATTGTCCATCGCATACAGCCGTTGGCATTTTTCAAGCAGTACCTTAGGTATGGTTATTTTCCGTTTTTTAAAGAAAGTACTCCGGAAGAGCTCCCTATACGCTTGAGTCAGACGATTAATACTGTCGTGGAAACAGATCTGGCATTTATTCAGGGATATAGTCAAGGAACTGCATTCAAGGTAAAGAAACTTCTGGGTGTACTGGCAGAGTCAGTACCGTTCAAGCCTAATATCTCCGCTTTGGCCAGGAAGCTAGACGTAAGTAGAGAAACTGTTTATGCCTGGTTTATTCATTTGGAAAAAGCCCGAATGCTGAATTTGCTTTTAGCCAAAGGGAAAGGTGTGTCCTCCTTACAAAAGCCTGAAAAGGTTTATTTAGAAAACACCAATTTGGCTTTTGCATTAAAACAGCATCCTGACTTCGGTACCATCAGAGAGACATTCTTGCTTAATCAACTTGTGAATGCCAAATTACCGGTTACCCTGCCTCAATCGGGTGATTTTTATGTTAATGAAATATTTATTGAAGTGGGGGGAAGGAATAAAAATGCCTCCCAGGTAAAGGGGGAATCACAATACCTGGTAGCTGCTGATGAAATAGAAATTGGTTTTGGTACTAAAATTCCCTTGTGGCTATTTGGGTTTTTATATTAAAGTGTTGATTATCTGTATTTTGTTGGTTATTTCCTGTAAAGGTAATATTGAAAAAACCAATTCGGATTATTTTTCCAACCTGCAATTTTCTGTGGATACGGTGATCATTGATCCTGATGAGGAAATTATTTTTGAAGTATTAGCTACTTAATGCAGATATAAGTATAGACGGCAGATACCTCTATAATTTTAATAATAACGATAATAAAGTTGAGAAAATAAACTTGGAGGAGTTGCGACTCGAGGAAAAGCTCCCTTTTGAAAGAGGAAGGCCAAACGGTATAGGGGCAGGCGCAGGAGTGATGAAAGTACTGGACAAGGACTTAAATATGCTGGGAGAGACATTGGTCCCCCAATTGAACAAAAAGCCAGGTAAACATTTTGCGAAGGATGGTAAAATTTGGATTTATGAAAACATGAATGATGAAATGGGGTTTATCCGTTTGGGGATGAGTCAATAGATTTTTTTTATGCATTAATCGAAAAAACCCTTTAAATAACCCAAAGTTTAATCCGGAATAAAGTTAAGTAGCTAACATGGATAGCCTACTGCCATTTCATACTTTCTTTCGATCCAAACCGTAAATATACCTGATTGAAATTAACAAAATGGTTTAGTTTTGGAGGCAGTATTACTCATCCGAAAATCCAGATAGAAAACACCCGATTCGATTATCGAATTTCTCTTTGAAAGCATTTTATATCAGGTTTTTTCCGGCCTTCAAAGGTTATGGTTTTTGGATCAGAATGGAGGGCGTTATAAAAATGAGTTAGCTCCCACAAGGAGATCCACTCATTTTTAGCCTGGAATCCTGATTCAAAAATCAAATGAAGGAAATGTAAATGGACTTTATTCCTCATTCATTATCCATCATTTGAAATAAGATTTGACAGCCTTGATTTTTTTGGTTCGTTTTTTCATCAAGGCCTGTCCTGAAGCGAAGCAACTCAGGGCCTGCCCTGAAGCGAAGCAACTCAGGGCCTGTCCTGAAGCGAAGCAACTCAGGGCCTGTCCTGAAGCGAAGCAACTCAGGGCCTGTCCTGAAGCGAAGCAACTCAGGGCCTGCCCTGAAGCGAAGCAACTCAGGGCCTGCCCTGAAGCGAAGCAACTCAGGGGAAAAAATGAACAGAGAAAACAAGCTTCAACTGCTTGTTTGTACTAATGATTCTCATTATAAGGTTAACTGTTAATAAAAAAACCAAAGAGTTAGATGGAATATGTAGTAGAATATCTATTGCATATTTCGGATTTAACACAGGAAATAGTATTATATTTGATACTAGGATACATTTTAAAAAGGCTGATTCATATCGTTATTGGAATAAATGAAACCGTGAATAGGTGTATTATCATTACATCCTATGAACCTGATCCCGATATGTGGGATGAGACTTACAAATTTAAAATTAAATAGCCATGGAATGTATGTTGTGTAAGGGCGGTACCACTTAAAAGGGACGGGGTACTATGACCCTGGAAAAAGGGAAAACCATTGTAATAATAAAAAATGTACCCGCCGAGGTTTCTACCACTTGTAGGCTTTCGATCTTTCTTCTGAAATGACCCAACTTGTACTGGAGAAAGGTAATGAAGCTTACGGAAAAGGAACTGAACTTGAAGTGGTTAAGCTACAAGTTGCCTGATCGTTTGAAAATAATTGGTTGAAGCAAATAGATCTTCTTTAGGAATAGTGGAAGTGACTGATTTTTATTACCTTTAGAGGTAGTTGATGTCAAAATAAGACCCTATGGAAAAGCAACCTGACAAAATTCTGGTCGAGGAACCCATCGCCGGTTATGGCCCCTATTCCTATGAGGATTACCTTTCCTGGAAGGTGGATGAAATGGTGGAGTTGATCCGGGGAAAAGTTTTTAAGATGGCGGCAGCACCCAGACTTATTCACCAACGGATCTCAGGAAAGATTTTTCACCTCTTGTACCAATTCCTTCAGGGAAAATTCTGCGAAGTATTTGCTGCTCCTTTTGATGTTCGGCTGCCCATTACTTCCAAAGATCATAAAAAAATTGACACCGTTGTGCAGCCAGATCTCTGTGTGGTCTGCGATTCGGAGAAACTGGACGAGCTGGGTTGTGTGGGAGCCCCGGATCTGATTGTAGAGATTCTCTCTCCCGGAAATAATAGAAAGGAATTACAATTGAAATACGAGGTGTACGAAGCATCAGGAGTGAAGGAATACTGGATTATACATCCCGACGAGCTCACGCTGTTGATTTACTCCTTGGATGAGGGTAAATACCGCCCTTCCCGTTTGTTTACCAGCGGCGACCGGGTAAGTTCCCAGGCGCTGCCAGGTTTTAAATTGAATTTGGATGATGTTTTTGGTGAATTGAGTTAAGCGTTAAAAATAGTTAAATCTAAAGGGCCGGAAGTGTCATGCTTATCCAAATCTATTATGTTTAATGAATCGAAATTTTGTCACGAGTATCTGGAAAAGATATCGGCTGGTAACATTTAGATGAGCTGGTTATTGCACTTTTTGTGAAAAGGAAATCCGAAGGACTACATGTTTTAACCAAGATTTTAATAGCTATTTATTCAACCTAAGTTCCTCCACATGCTCAACAAAAATTTCTTTGGTCTTTTGCTTATTGTAAGTGTTTCCTGTGGCAAGTCAGTGGATAATGCAACCGTCGAAACATTCAAATATAGTGTTGATACTGTCTCGGTGGATTCCAAGGGACATCTTTTATACTTGGACTATAATTTACGTAAATCGGATTATTGTCAGCAGGATGAATTTCTCTATAGCTACAATGGATTTGATCACAGCATTGACAAGATAGACTTGGATCGGCTAGAATTCGTGGAAAAGTTTCCTCTTCAGGTAGAGGGACCGGATGGTTTAGGTTCACGGATTTACACAGTCAAAAGCCTTGGGAATGGTAAATTATTCTTTGAAGGAGAGATAACTGGTATTATCACTTTAGACAGCACGTTGGTCGAAAAAATTGATTGGAATAAAATTTCCCGCTTAAATGGAGGAATTACTGATGAAGATTATTTACAGCAGCACGTGGTAAATCCTTACGTTGATAACAAGGCTTTTGCATTGGCTATTGACCATTCGGCTAATAGGGTATCACTAAAAAAGCTAAACACGACCGACAACATGATTTCTACATACGAGATTGATCCCAATGGGAATTATAAAAAATACATACTGGGAGATCTGACAAATTTTAACAAATGGGATCCTAGGGTATTTTTAACCAGTCAACAAGAGAAGATTATCGTATCCCATGAGTTTTCAAATGATTTTTATGTTTATTCTTCAGGAAGTGATCACCTTGAACAAATATCCTATTCCTCGAACTATACGCCAAGCAGGGTGACTATTACTACCGAAGGTGACTTCATTAATTCTACCGATGATCGGATCAATGCCCTGCAATCTTACCTCGAACAAGTAAGTTTTGGGATATTGACATGGGATTCTCAAAATAAGAGATATTATAGGCTTTCTTCCTCCAGTAAGTTTGGAGAAGAAAAAAGAGAAAATAGAATCCTGCATGAAACCATCAGCGTCAAAGTATTTCTCAGTGTGTTTGACGAACATTTCAGCCTGATCGGAGAAATTCCTATCCCTGAGCTCAGAAACGGATCATCCGTAAAATATTTTGTCAAAGACGGCATGTTGTGGGTTTTTGAGAATATAGATGATGAAATGGGATTTATCCGTTTGGCTATAAGTCAATAGATTTTTTATTGGTAAGCATTAAACAAAAGGTATCCTGAAATAAAATTAATTTATCATGAGGAACTGGATCAAGAAAAAAATTAACTGTTTAGGTATCAAAACTTTAATTTTAGCCATTTCATGGTATTGTCTGGCATGTAATGGAGACCCCAATTCTGGATCGGAGGTTAAGTCTCTACCCGTTTATTACCTGGAAAAAGTTGATTCTATTCGGGTAGACAGAGAAACCAATATCTGGATACTTGACGTAAATACGGCCAACGGAGGCTTTTTGGCATTGGATCAAGTCACAGAGGAGTTTTTAGTTTTGGATAAACGAGGTAAGGTGGTGGAGGCTGTTATTCGTGTAGGGGAAGGTCCCAATGAATACAACTCTCGTCTTCTTACAGCTTCGTTTAATCAGGAAGAAGGTGGATACTTTGCGCAAAGCTCTGTCGAGTTTTTATGGTTCAACGATGCCTGGGAAATTAATAAAAGAATACGTTTTGCCTCTTCAACAAGCATGTTCTTTTATCCAGGTCCTAAATTAAAAGTACCCTACTACAGGCTTTCCGATGCCTCAATCCCTTATTTCTTCACTAATTTTTTCTCAGGTTTTACATACATGGGCGGCAGTGAGGGAGAGATGGCAAAATATTTAATAGAGCAGTTCAACCCCCAAAAGCAGGATTTGGAGTGGGTATTGCCATCTGATCCCGAGTTGCTCCCGGAATTTGAAGTGGATCAGAAAAACAAGGGAACAAAGCCTACACCAATTTATGCTTTGAATAGGGAAGAAAAGTTGCTGTATTTAACCTTTGAGAGGTCTTCCGAAATTGGGGTCTATGATATGGCCAATGAATTTGAGTTGAAGAAAAAAATAAGTTTTACCCATGATAGTTTTTCTTTGACGAAAAAATCCAAAAATACAAAATTGCTTCAATTCAGCCCAGACCTCAATGGGATCCTGTATTTTGAAGGTCTTTCTGAAGCAGCTACTGAAGCGCGGAAATCTGCAGAGCCCAACTATTTCCCGTTTATGGATCCCTCTCTCTACCGGATGATTGTGATTCATGATGGGGTGCAGCAGGTTGAGGAAATTGATTTTCCGCTATCCTGCGATCCCAGATCGGAGATTTTACAGCTTCCCGAAAACCGTGTCCTTCTTAGGGACATCTATACTGGGGATAAGGAACCGGAGTACCATTCTTATTCCATTTATGAGTTAATAGCTGAATGACAATAAAATATTTTACTTCAGTATTATTTGGTTTTACCATCAGCAGACCCCAGTTTGACAGTTGTTATTTTGTGGTAGGCATTGATCAAAGGGAAATATTGAAACCCAGATTCCAAGACGTGGGAAAAGTAATGTTAGGCAGCTTACTTAGGTCAGGATTTTGTCACTCTTGTTGCTAAAAATAGGCAACAATACCGCCAAAATCCTAGGTTTATTATTCCCAATCCTACGGTTTGAAAACCGTGGCAATTGATGAAATAGCTCCATTGGTTTTTTCGATTAACCTCTAAAATTTAGAAGTTAAATCATATGCTTCAAAGTACCAAGTAGATGCTACAAATTTGGGATACCTGGTGCCTTTTGAGACATTTAGCAAACATTTCAATTTTATCTTGTTTTCTGAGAAACCTGTAGATCAAATGTGATTTGTAGCCACTACAACCTGCGTATTCAGCATATTTAGACACTTATGAGGAATATGAGTTAGGAACCAATCAAAAAAGCGTTAGAAGGAACAAGGTAGTATAGAGTGAATCCTTTATCTTGAGTTAATACTGGTTTTATACCACTTCATTTAAATTTATAAAACCTACAAGTTTAAAAGAGTTAGATGATATTACCCAATAACATTCGTGATAGATTTTTTAAAACAGCTGTATTTTTTTGATGACTTCCGAAATGTAATCGTTTTCGATAACGTTTACGAAATAAAAATATAAAATAAATCACCGGAACGGTTTTTTGTATTGTTTAATAAAGGTAAATTTAAATGAACTACAAGGTTCAAAATTAAATCCAAATATTCTGGCAGAAGGTTGGGTTTTCAGTTCTTTTTCGATCTTCTATTTTTGGATTTGGAGGTAAAAGTAGAGAGGGTTGGACAAGTGAAAGGGATGATATTAAATTCCTCAATAACCAAGAATATGCATGACCCAAAATAGATCAATTTATGTTTAACAGGAAATCGCAATTTGTTTTTATATTAACTTTTATTGGGATTATAGCTTCCTGTGGTGTAGATAAGCCTGTTGAAATATTGGAAGCTGAGTTGTTTATACCAGAAGAAATTGATTACAACATCCATGTAAAACCTATTCTATCAGACCGTTGTTTTTCTTGTCATGGCCCTGATGTCAATACCCGAGAAGCAGGACTTAGGCTGGATATAGCAGAAGGAGCCTATGAGCCCTTACAAAACAACAAAAGGAAAGTGGCTATTTCGCCTGGCAAATTACATAAAAGTGAAGTTTTTAATCGGCTTATTTCTGGAGATTCGAACCTGATGATGCCTCCTCCTACTTCAAACGTTTCGCTTTCATCTCAGGAAAAAGCCATTATTATTCGGTGGATTGAGCAGGGAGCCCCCTACAAGCCTCATTGGGCATACATTAAGCCAGAAAAAAGTATTTTGCCCCAAGTTTCTGATTCCACCTGGGTCAACAATGAAATTGATTTTTTTGTAATGGCCAAATTGGATCAAACAAATTTAAAACCCAGTGCCGCTGCGCAAAAGGAAAGGTTGATCAGAAGGGTAAGCCTGGATTTAACCGGTTTGCCTCCCGATTTGGATCTTCTGGAGAGGTTTTTAAATGACGCATCACCCAATGCATATGAAAAAGTAGTAGATACCCTGTTTTCTTCGGCTGCCTATGGAGAAAGAATGGCTTTGGATTGGTTGGACGTCGCCAGGTTTGCTGATTCCAATGGTTTACATGCAGATGGTTACAGGATGATGTGGCCCTGGAGAGATTGGGTCATTGAGGCGTTTAACGAGAACATGCCCTATGACCGTTTTATTCAGTGGCAGGTGGCTGGCGATTTGATGCCCAACCCCACCAAAAATCAAATTTTGGCCACTGCATTCAATCGGAATAACCAGACCAATTCGGAAGCTGGTATAATTGATGAGGAATACCGATTGGAATATGTACTAGACCGGTCAGAGACCATCGGAAAGGCCTTTTTGGGATTGACACTTGAGTGTGCGAGATGCCATGACCATAAATTCGACCCATTATCTCAAAAAGATTATTTTAGTATGGCAGCTTTTTTCAACAATATGGATGAGTTGGGCATGACTGGAAATGATGGAAATTCAGGGCCATTGATGTTGTATTTGGAGGATGAGGAGGAAAGGGACCTGGAAAGGCTCAAAGTGAAAATACGTGCATTGGAAGATGAAAAGACCAAGGTACAACATAAATTTCTACAGAGGGAGAACATGGGCAATCTGGCCCCACAGTGGTTACCTGAAAAGACGTTAAAAATGGGTTTGATTGCCCATTTTAATTTTGATGAATTTGGAGACGGCAGAACCCTTGATCAATCCGGAAAGATTTCTGCAAAGATTAAAGGCAGTCCGGAAATCATATCTTCTCCTGGGGGTAAGGGTATGCGTTTTAAAAATGAATCAGACTTTTTGGAAATTCCTGAACAGGGACTATTTGAAATGACCGATGCTTTTTCTTTTTCATTTTGGGCTAAACCGGAAAGCAAGGAACCCTACAGGTCTCTTTTAGCCAATTCCGGTAATAAAAACAATTTTTTCAGGGGATATGAGGTTTTTTTGGACAGTACCAATAGGATTCAGGTAAGGCTCATCCATGCTTTGCCGCACAATTGTGTCCATTTAATTACCAAAGATCCAATTAAAATGGAAGATTGGAGCCACATTGCTCTTACGTATGATGGTTCTGCGGCTGCTTACGGTACGCAATTATTCATCGATGGGAAACCAAGGCCTGTAGATGTTATGGTTGACAACCTTTATAAAAGTATTTTACCAGTAAATGATAGTAAGGGGATCCTGATAAACAGGCCCTTAAGGCTCGCCAGAAGTTATAGGCTCTATGGTGGGGACAATGGTATTTATACAGGAGGCTTGGATGAATTGTATCTTTATAACAGGGTACTGACTGGGCTGGAAATTGCTGAACTGCATCATTATGGTGCCTCTTCCCCAAATAAAGAATATGAACAATCTGATATCAATAGACACTTGGACTATCATACAAACAAGGAAGCCAAGGATAAGAATGAATCTCTGAATGTATTAAGGCGGGAGCAGCTAAAAATGCTGGAAGACAAGAAAGAAGTCATGGTCATGAAGGAAAGAGATCGTCTTCGGAAAACATACATTTTGGATAGGGGAGAATATAATTTGCCTACTGAAGAAGTACAGGCGGATGTTCCGTCGGTGTTACCTTCTTTAAAGAAAGAATGGCCCAGAAATAGACTGGGATTGGCAAAATGGCTTACCCATTCTGATCATCCGCTGGTAAGTAGGGTGGCGGTAAACAGGTATTGGAATCAATTTTTCGGAAGAGGACTCGTCCATACGGTAGGGGATTTTGGAAGTCAGGGAGAATTGCCTTCTCACCCTTTATTACTGGACTGGTTAGCTTTAGATTTTGTAGCGTCAGGTTGGGATGTAAAAGCCTTGGTGAAAAAAATGGTGACTTCTGCAACTTATAAGCAACAATCTTTGGCAACCAAAGAATTGGTGGAGCTGGATCCGGACAATGTTTATTTAGCGAGAGGTCCAAGACATAGGCTTTTGGGAGAGTTTATCCGTGACAGTTATTTGCATGCCAGTGGGCTGTTGGTGGAAGAGATAGGGGGTCCAAGTGTTAAGCCATACCAACCGGAAGGATTGTGGGAAGAAAAAGGAGAATTTTCCAATTTTTTACTCACCTATCGTCCCGATGAAGGGAAAGATTTATACCGCAGAAGCATGTACACCTTTATCAGGAGAACTTCACCTGCACCTGCAATGGCTACCTTTGATGTTCCTGAAAGGACGGATTGTATGGTGCAGCGACAGGAAACCAATACCCCTTTGCAGCCTTTGGTCTTGATGAATGATCCTCAGATCATTGAAGCTTCTCGTGCCCTTGCGGAAAAAATGCAAAAGGAAGGAGGCAATAATTTGGAAGATCAACTGGGATATGGATTTCGACGGGTCACTGGAAGAAGGCCCTCAGAAAAAGAAATACAGATTTTCCAAAAAATGTTTTCGGAGGAACTGCATCGTTATAGCCAGAATAAAACGGACAGGGAGGCATTGCTGAATGTAGGGGCGTCAAAGGTAGACCGCGGCTTGCCCCTGGATAAAACAGCAGCTCTTACGATGGTAGCTAATTTAATGTTCAATCATTTCGATTTTTATACCAAACAATAATGCTTATGTTAGATTTGTGTTCACATGTGAACCAATATTCCAGAAGAGAATTTTTAACCAAGGCAGGGTTTGGAATTGGAGGAATGGCGTTGGCTGGTTTGGCCAACCCCTTTTCTTCCCACGCCCTTCCGAATCCCGAAAATGGGATTTTGGGCGGTAGCCATTTTCCTCCAAAGGCCAAGAGGGTCATTTATTTGTTTCAAAGCGGTGGCCCTTCCCAGTTTGAACTATTTGATTATAAACCTGAACTGATCAGGAGGACCGGCGAACAACTTCCGGATTCTGTCAGGCAGGGCCAAAGGTTAACCGGCATGTCGGCAGGACAAAAATCCCTTCCTATGATTGGTTCAAGATTTGGCTTTGAAAAAAGGGGTAAATCAGGATTGTACATCAGTGAACTTTTGCCGCAGATCGCTTCGATTTCTGACGAAATCTGCGTTATAAAATCCATGCATACGGAAGCCATCAACCACGATCCGGCCATTACATTTTTTCAGACGGGTTCCCAACAGGCAGGAAGGCCTTCTATAGGATCTTGGGTAAGTTATGGACTGGGAAGTGAGAATGAGAACCTACCTGCGTTTTGTGTTTTGGTCTCCAAAGGAAGGTCGGGTGCACAGCCCGTTTATGGAAGGCTGTGGGGGAATGGGTTTTTGCCTTCGCTGCATCAGGGCGTTCAGTTCAGGTCTGGAAAAGACCCTGTTCTATATTTAAATGATCCCCCGGGAGTCAGTAGAAAAGACCGGTCTGCCTACATGGGTCATTTGAAAGCCCTTTACGAACATACATTTGAATCCAATCC
>Ga0335398_10005077_pt1 | contig 17724 bp, 22 predicted proteins | sample BON03_FD_205742 | JGI IMG/M metagenome (GOLD analysis project Ga0335398, IMG submission 205742) | Freshwater microbial communities from Lake Bonney liftoff mats and glacier meltwater in Antarctica - BON-03 (spades assembly) (version 2) | ecosystem: Environmental > Aquatic > Freshwater > Ice >... | reverse complement strand
GGGGTCACAGGGTTGTGCTCTGGTTTTGTTTAAGTTGGTTGGATGCTCCTGTGAACCGTGGCGGTGGTCACAGGGTTGTGCTCTGGTTTTGTTTAAGTTGGTTGGATGCTCTTGTGAACCTTGGCGGGGGTCACAGGGTTGTGCTCTGGTTTTACTTAAGTTGGTTGGATGCCCTCTGTACCGTGAACCCCGACGAGAAGTTATTACTTTATAGTTATTTTTAAATAATAAATCCTAGTAAAAAAAATAAAACACCTATAAAAGAAGGGTTCGCTAAACAAATTAAGAAAAGTTATAATAAAAAATATTAGAACTGCAATAAAGATTTTTAAGGACGAGGAAATAAAAAAACGTAAAATACTCAGACAATTAGTAGGGTCCGGGGATGAGCAACGAGTAAGTAAAAAAAGATATTAGGTAATAATACGAACAAAAAAAGTAGACGGTCAACCCATTAAGAAGAGTAACGAAAAGTCATAATGTAAACACGACCTAAAAAAAGTAGCTAACACACGCTTAGCCGTACATAAAAAAAGCCCGGCAAAATATTATAAGATAACTTTTAAAAAAATGAATAAATACAAAATAAAACTTTCCCTAAAAGGCGTAGGCTATAAATGGCTGAAAGAAGAAAATTACTTGTCCATGTATCTGGGTTACTCTCATAGCCTAAAAATTAAGCAACCAAAAGAAATCTCCTACACAATTACAAACGCACAAGAAATAGAAATGTTTTCATCCTCTAAACAAAGTCTCGGAGAATTTGCAGCTTTCCTGAGAGCACTTAAAAAACCAGAACCTTACAAAGGTAAAGGAATTTTTTTGCATTTTAAAAAAAATATTAAAAACCTAGAAAGAAAACAAAAAAAAGGAAAAAAGTAATTAAAAAATAAAAATGGCTCGAATAGTAAATAAAATTAATAACGCAAAAATATCGAAACAAAAGCAAATAAAACTACCATGCAATAAAACCAGTAAAATACTAGTGATTTTTATATTTAATGAAGGATATCTATCTTCTTATGAAAAAAAAAATAAAGATTTGATTATAAATTTTACTCTAACAAATCAAGGTTACGCATTTAATAGAATAATAGCTATTCCAAAAACACAAAATATCTCACAAATAAAGAAACAAGCCCCATATTTTTATACGGACTATGGAATAACTGGTGCAGGTTTTAGCACAAATAAAGGAATATTGGTCCTACACACAATAAAAAAGCTTAAGCTCGGTGGTAAAGCTATCTTGGTCATAAAATAAGATGAAAAATAAAAAGCTAGAAATACTAATATATAAGATACAAGAACATACGAATAAAACAAAAAAAGGAAATCTAGCTGCTGTGTCAAAAGAAATAATAAGCACACTAAAAGAAATAGTAAACCTAAAAAACCTACTAGAAGAAGTAAAAAGAAAAAAAGGTACAGTTCTTTTGGTAATTCAAAACGATGATAATAAAAAGTACATAGAAAAAAAGTATAAAGAAGGTAAGAATATTATTATTATAACAGAAAAATGGGTTGGTGGGCTTTTGTCTAATTGGGATCAATATCAAAAATATTTTACATCCCAAGAAACGAAAAAAAAAGGGAAACTACTACAAATATTTTATAAAAAAGAGAAACCTTCCTTGGTCGTCCTAATGAGTACAAAAAAAGAAGACCTCCTAGTAAAAGAATGTAAAAAAGGAAATATTCCTTTGGTAAAGATAATAGAAAAAAAAGTTAGTCACAATACGGATGAAAATAATATTTACTGGGTCAGAACAAACAAAAATATAAAAACACAATATATAATAAATAATTTTGTAAGTAAAGCGCTAGTAAAAGATGAAAAGATTTAAAACACCCAAAAAAATAGGTCTTAACCTAATAAAAGATACAAAACTACTAAAAAAAGTACTGGAACAAAAAGAAGATACTAGATGGCAAAATTTTTTTAAAAAAAGGCAAACAGTCAACCCACTAATAAGAGCAACGAAAAGCTACAGTGTAAAACAAAACCTAGAAAAGATAACTAAAACATCTTTCGCCGTGCGTAAAAATAAAAAATGGCGAAATACTGTAAAGCAGCTTAAGAAAGAAAAAAGAGAAACTATTAAAGTATTTTGGAAAATAAAGCTCGAAGTAATACTCTGGGAAAGTACCTTGTGTAGAACAATTAAAGAAGCAAGACAAAAAATTACAAAAGGGCACGTAATAATTAATGGACAGCAAATAAGATCCGAAACATACGTAATAAGACCAGGCGATCGTGTTACAACAACGAGAACAATAATAAAAGATAAAGTAAAAGTAGTTAAAAAGCTACCTGAATATCTAGAAATCAGTTTCACAACACGTACAATAATTGTAGCGTTTATACCAATAAAAGAAAAAGAGTAATTGGCAATTGACGCACAAAGGATGTGCATTTGTTTGTGGTACAAAATGAAGTGGGTTCGAATCCCATCAATTGCCCGAAAAAATAAAAAAATAAATGAAAGAAATCCTAATCGTAACAATAGGGACTCCACTATTTGGAGCAATTCTAACAATAAGCATACCCAAGAAAAACGAAGAAAAAGTAAAACAAGTAGCTCTAATATTTTCGATACTAACATTCTTTATAACACTAAATATTTGGGTGTTTTTCGATAATTCAGCAGCATATTTTCAAAACAGTTATGAGTATAATTGGGTTCAACCAAGTAATATTTATTTTACGTTTGGCGTTGACGGAATTTCACTATTTTTTATTATTCTAACAGCTTTGCTTGTACCTATTTGCCTACTAATTTCATGGCCAGTAACAAAAAATAGTAAAACAACGTGGGGAGTAAAAGAATTCTTTAGTATTTTTTTGGTAATAGAAAGCTTTATTCTTATTGTATTTCTGTCCCTTGATATTCTAATTTTTTACGTATTTTTTGAATCCGTGCTAATACCAATGTTTTTTATTATTGGTGTTTGGGGCTCAAGAGAACGAAAAGTACGTGCTGCTTATATGTTTTTTATTTACACGCTACTAGGTTCTCTATTTATACTTTTTGGTATTATACTAATTTATTTCGACGCCGGTAGCCTAAATTATGAAACGCTAATTAATTTTAATTTTGAGGAGGGTCGCCAAAAAATTTTGTGGCTTTCTTTTTTTATATCCTTTGCAGTAAAAGTACCTATATTTCCCCTTCATATTTGGCTTCCGGAAGCCCACGTAGAAGCGCCAACCTCAGGATCCGTAATCCTCGCTGGGATTCTACTAAAACTAGGAACCTATGGTCTAATTCGCTACTCAATACCACTATTTCCTGCAGCGACGAATTACTATACTCCTATGGTGTATACAATGGCGATTACCGGAGTAATCTATACATCTTTTGCCGCGATAAGACAAACGGATATAAAAAGGGTAATTGCATACGCCTCGGTAGCACATATAAATATAACAATTATCGGACTATTTACTTTGAACTTTATCGGAATTGAAGGGGCAATTTTGCAAATACTATCACATGGACTTGTATCGGGGGCTCTTTTTATGTGCGTAGGAATACTTTACGAACGACACCATTCAAGACTAATTACATACTACGGTGGAGTAGCCCAAATAATACCAAACTTTGTAATAGTATTTTTGTTTTTCACGATAGCTAATATTGCCTTGCCGGGAACATCAAGTTTTGTAGGAGAATTTATAATTCTTGTCGGAGTATTTATAAGTAACGGGTTTACCGCTATAATAGCAGCAACGGGAATAGTACTCGGAGGAGTCTATGCTCTTTGGCTATATAACAGAGTAGCCTACGGAAATGCGAAAACACACTACTTGAAAAAAATTTCTCATGACATAACGCGTAGAGAGTACATAGCAATGCTACCTTTGATTTTTTTGACCTTGGTAATAGGAGTTAATCCAAACATATTTCTTGAACCTATGCACATAACAACATTGATATTGATTCAGCAGAGTAATATATTAAGTGAAAAGTATTAAATAGAAAGTAAAAAATAAAAACATGATCACCGTATACGTAAATAAAATTAAAGTCAACATAGAAAAAAATTCTTCCGTATTTCAAGCTTGTGAAAAAGTAGGTATTACAATTCCAAGATTTTGTTACCACGAAAAACTATTGATTGCCGGTAATTGTAGAATATGCCTTGTAGAAATTGAAAAATCACCAAAGCCTGTAGCATCCTGCGCAATACCACTAATGGAAGGTATAAAAATTTTTACTGACAGCCCTCTAGTAAAAAAAGCAAGAGAAACAACCATAGAAGTTCTACTCATAAATCACCCACTAGACTGCCCAGTGTGTGACCAAGGAGGTGAATGTGATCTTCAAGAACAAGCGTGGGCTTATGGTACTGTAAATTCAAGGTATATGGAACCAAAACGAGCAACGGAGCAAAAATATCTTAGCTTTTTTGTAAAAACGGCTATAACAAGATGTATTCACTGTACGAGATGTATTAGGTATCTAGCAGAAAAAGCCGGTGAAGAAAATCTTGGAGTCACAAATAGAGGAAATACTATAGAAATTGGTCTTTATGTAGAAAGAAAGCTAAAAACGTACCTGTCTGGAAACATCTTGGACCTTTGTCCCGTAGCAGCAATAACAGTAAATAAATATAAAAAAAATGCAGACAATTAAAATTTCTATTAAAGTCCTATCAATAGTACTTCCATTGCTAGTGTCCGTAGCTTTTTTTACGGTTATGGAAAGAAAAATAATAGGTGCTATTCAACGTAGAAGAGGACCAAACACACTTGGGTTTTTCGGTATTTTCCAAGCTTTTGCTGACGGTCTAAAACTTCTAACAAAAGAAACCATTTTGCCCTCAAGCGCAAATAAAAAGCTGTTTATTATTGCGCCAATAATTACCTTTATACTAAGTATGATAGGTTGGGCTGTCATACCTCTAGGTCCAAATTCAGTACTATCCGATATAAATCTAGGTGTTATTTACCTATTCGCTATCTCTTCTCTTGGTGTATACGGTATTATTATTGCAGGGTGGTCAAGTAATTCAAAATACGCATTTTTGGGCGCCCTAAGGTCCGCAGCCCAAATAATTTCATACGAAGTATCAATAGGTTTTATTATGCTATCTGTACTTTTGAGTGCCGGAACAATAAACTGTCATGATATTATCCTTGCGCAACACAAAATATGGTACTGCTTCCCTATACTCCCAATATGTATTATTTTTTTTATTTCCTCCTTGGCAGAAACAAACAGGCATCCATTTGACTTGCCAGAGGCCGAAGCAGAACTTGTTTCGGGATATAACGTGGAATATTCTGCTATAGGTTTTGCCCTGTTTTTTTTGGGGGAGTACGGGAATATAATCCTAATAAGCTGCCTAAATGTAATACTATTCATAGGAGGGTGGCTACTTCCACAAGGTGGAGAAGGAAACACGCTTATATTTGGAATTAAAGTATTTATATTTCTAATTCTATTTATTTGGGCAAGAGCCGCTTACCCAAGATTTAGGTATGATCAACTGATAAGGCTGGGTTGGAAGGTGTTTTTGCCTCTTTCACTAAGCTGGGTAGTACTGTCGGCAAGTATTTTGATAGCATTTAATTGGCTTCCTTAAGAAAAAATAATATAAAAAATAATGACACTAAACATCACTTATTACCTCACAGTTTCAACCGTAATATTTTTTTTGGCTATTTTTGGAATCATCGTAAACCGTAGAAGTATTATTATGGTACTTCTATCTATTGAACTAATATTTTTGGCGGTGAACCTAAATTTTATTGTATTTTCTACATACATAGACGACCTAAACGGACAAATGTGTGCTCTTTTTATTCTAACGGTCGCAGCATCAGAATCCGCTGTAGGCCTTGCTATTCTAGTCGTATATTATAGAATTAGAAATACAATTGCAATAGAAACAATTAACTTGATACATGGGTAAAAAGAGCACGTAGCTCAGAGGTTAGAGCATACGGTTGATAATCGTAATGTCAGTAGTTCAAACCTACTCGTGCTTACAAGCAGTTAGCTCAAAAGGTAGAGCGCTTCGTTTACACCGAAATGGCTAATGGTTCAAGTCCGTTACTGCTTAAAAAGCCAACAAAAAATATTAAAATGAGCAAAGAACTAAATATAAAAAATATAATTTGGGTAAAAAGTAATATAAAAAACATAATTAAAATACTGGAAAAAAAAGAAAAGAGTATCGTAGTAAGAGTAAAAGAAGAACATCTAAAAAACGTAATACAATTCCTAAAGTACAACACGAACTGCCAATATAAAAGCTTGTCAGATATAACAGTAGTTGATTACATAGCGACTACGAAAAGATATGAAATAAATTACCATTTGGTATCAATAAGGTTTAACCAAAAACTATGTGTAAAGGTAAGTCTGAAATCAGGTAGGTCAATTAACTCGATTACGGATGTCTACAAGGCAGCAAATTGGTATGAGCGAGAAATTTATGACATATTTGGGATTTTTTTTAAAGAACACCCAGACCTACGAAGAATTTTGACTGATTACGGCTTCGAAGGACACCCACTACGAAAAAGTTTTCCCCTAACAGGTTACACTGAAGTAAAATACAGTGTAAAGAAAAAGCGAATTATAAACATACCAAAAGAACTGTCGAAAAAAATAGTGTAACTAATTAAGAGAACGAAAAATCGAACAAAGAAAAAAAAGAAAGAAATAAAAAGAAAAATAAAAAAAATAAAAAAAATAAAGATGAATACAAGATGGACAAAACAGCCTCAATTGATTATTGTAAATAATCATTTGATCGATTACCCAACACCTATAAACATCAGCTATTTCTGGGGGTTTGGGTCTCTTTCTGGAGTTATACTAGTCGTGCAAATTATAACAGGAATTTTCCTCGCAATGCACTATACAGCCCATGTAGATCTAGCTTTTATAAGTGTAGAACATATTATAAGAGATGTAAATAATGGTTGGTTGCTACGATATATGCATGCGAATGGAGCAAGTTTTTTTTTTATTATAGTATATATACATATATTTAGGGGTCTATACTATGGATCATACGCACATCCGAGAGAACTATTGTGGTGCTCTGGAGTACTAATTCTAATTCTAATGATAGCGACAGCGTTTATTGGATACGTACTACCTTGGGGGCAAATATCATTTTGGGGAGCTACAGTAATTACAAACCTAGTGTCGGCTATCCCAGGAATTGGAGAACCTATCGTTGAATGGCTTTGGGGCGGTTTTTCCGTGGGAAATCCAACACTTAATAGATTTTTTAGTCTTCATTACCTCTTGCCATTTGTGATTGCAGCAGTAGTACTAATTCATTTGGCTGTTTTGCACACTGTAGGGTCGAATAATCCTCTTGGTGTAGATGCAAAAACAGATAATGTGTCTTTTTACCCCTATTTTGTAGTCAAAGATATTTTTGGTTTTACCATGCTAATAGTACTATTTTCTTACTTTATTTTTTTTTCACCCAACACAATGGGACATCCAGACAACTATACCCCAGCGAACCCGATAGTAACTCCGGCGCATATTGTACCAGAATGGTATTTCCTACCATTCTACGCGATTTTGAGGTCTATTCCACACAAATTGGGCGGTGTGATTGCAATATTTGCTGCTCTGGTGTGCCTAATATTTCTACCGTTTATGAATACTGCAGAGACTAGGTCATCAACTTTTAGGCCCGTGTTTAAAAAAATATTCTGGGTATTTTTTATAAATACATTTATTCTAGGGTGGATTGGCCAAAACGTTATTGAATACCCGTATGTAGAGGTGGGACAATTTTGTACCTTTTTTTATTTTTTTTTTCTACTAGTAATGATACCAACCATAGGAAGGGTCGAAAGTCTTATAATACGAAAGATTAAAAAGTAATTCTAAGCGGCATAGTTCAATGGCTAGAACATAAGAATCATAATCTTATTGCTGTAGGTTCAATTCCTACTGCCGTTATGCGGAAAATAACGCAGAGGTAGCGTGCTTGCTTTGGGAGCAAGAAGTCATGTGTTCAAATCACATTTTTCCGATATAAGAAAAAGAAGATGGAAAACTTTCTATTTTATGTGTTTTCTACACTCATGCTACTAAGTGCAATAAAAGTAATCATTAATCAAAAACCAGTTGAATCTGTACTATACCTAGTTATAGTATTTTGTAACGCAGCAATACTGATAGTTCTTCTAGAAGCAGAATTTATGGCGCTTCTGTTTATTATAGTATATGTGGGAGCAATTGCAGTACTTTTCCTATTTGTTGTGATAATGCTAAATGTGAAAGAAGAAAAAAAAAAAAGTCAAGAAGCAGTCTCCGAATATTTGCAATACCTACCATTTATATTCTTTACCACACTAATTCTTTATTTTGAAATACTACTAATTACAAACCAAGAACTAAAAAAGATAGGTGAGGCAAGTTCAGAGTACGTAAAATGGATTAATGTGATAGATACGAACCACACAACAAATATTGAGCTTTTCGGACAAGTAATATATACATACTATGTTTATTATTTCCTCCTTTGCGGGATAATTCTACTCGTAGCCCTCTTGGCCACAATTGCGCTAACCCTTCAAGTAAAAGTAAAAGGAGTAGAAAAAAAGCAAAAAAATTTTCAGCAAATAGCAAGGGCACCAAAGAATGCAATTTTTATAGTGAGATAAATGGAACTAAAGCAACTGTATAAAAAATTGCTAAATGGAGTAATAAAAAAAGGAAAAAAACAAAAAGCAAAAAAACGGCTAAATGAATTTTTTATTGAAATAGTAAAAAAAAATAAAAAAAACCCTATAGAAAATCTTATAAAAACTCTAGATCAAATTAAACCAACACTACGACTAAGAACCATAAGAAAAAGCGGACAACTAATGCTCATGCCTCAACCCTTGGAAAAAGAAAAGCAAGTAAAAATAGTAATCGCTTGGTTTATACTAGAAACTAGAAAAGTAAAAAAAAAGGGTCTTGCCCACGGGATAATGACGGAACTACAAAAAGTGGAAAAAAAAGAAAGTAACCTTATGAAGAAAAAAGAAAATATTTATAAAAATGCAGTAAATAACAGAGGTTCTCTATTTATAATAAAATAAGATGGCAACTTTGCAGCAGCTGTGTAAACTTAAAAAAAGAAGAAAAAAAAATAAAAGCATAAAAAAACCGGCTCTAGAGAAAAACCCACAGAAAAAAGGGGTTTGTATTAAAGTCTTTACCTGCACACCAAAAAAACCAAATTCTGCCGTACGAAAAGTAACAAGAGTGAAACTGTCAAATAATTATCACGTAACAGCATACATTCCAGGAGAAGGCCACAACCTTCAAGAACATTCTTCAGTGCTAGTAAGAGGAGGAAGAGTAAAAGATTTGCCCGGGGTAAGGTATAAAGTTATTCGAGGATCCCTTGATTGCCTTGGGGTTAATAATAGAAAAGGATCAAGATCGAAATATGGAACCAAAAAAAAATAAAGGGAGAATAACTCAGTATGGTTAGAGTAACGGCCTGTCGCGCCGTAAGTCACGAGTTCAAATCTCGTTTCTCTCGGAATGAAATAAAAAATATGACACTAATACAAACAGAATACTATCCAATTTTGGTTTACTTGCTAATTGCAGCAGGACTAGCACTAGTAATTTTTATAATGTCATACTCGGTTGCAAAAAATACAGGAGAAACAGAAAAACTATCCGCCTATGAGTGTGGTTTTGACCCTTTTGACGACGCAAGAAGCCAATTTGATATCCGATTTTATCTTGTAGCTATGCTGTTCCTCATTTTTGATCTTGAAGCCAGTTTTATTTTTCCTTGGGTAATATCCCTAGGAAAAGTGTCAATACTAAGTTATTGGTCGATAATTGATTTTATTTTCGAACTAATCGTAGGATACATCTATGCCTGGAATATAGGAGCCCTTGAATGGGAATAAAAAATCGCGGAGTGGAGAAAAGGAATCTCATTAGACTCATGCTCTAAAATTACAGGTTCAAATCCTGTCTCCGCCTAAACTTCGAATAGAAGAAAAAAAAATAAAATAAATAAAAATGATCGTAACAGCAGCAAAACTAATCGGCGCAGGAGTAGCAACAGTAGGTCTAACAGGTGCAGGGATTGGTATTGGAACAGTGTTTGGAGCTTTTATCCTTGCGATATCACGTAATCCTTCTATGGAGCAAAAAATATTTAAGTTTTGTTTGATAGGATTTGCAATAACAGAAGCAATGGCTTTGTTCGTTCTTATGATAGCGTTTTTGATTCTATTCACGTTTTTATAGAACCAAAAAAGCTGTTTTGGTGGAAATGGCAGACACGATAGATTTAGGATCTATTAAAGAAATTTGTACAAGTTCAAATCTTGTAAACAGTATACAATTAGAAAAAAGCAAAAATTATGAATAAGATTAAATAAAAATAAAAAGTAATGATTTTTTTTGAAACCCTCGGGATACTAGCGATACTACCAGATTTTTTTTTGGGTCTTTCAATTTGTTTTATGACCCTAATATTTTCTTTTATTACAACGGCGGAGCAAAATAAAAAAGGGTCTTACGCGTCAAAAGCAGAACTCAAGTTTTGCGTAATACAAGTTCTAGCGTATACATTTTTTCTAGAGCAAAATAAACCCCTGCTCACAGGAACGTATTTTTACGGTGCACTTGCGCAAGATATTACAACAAAAATAGTGAAGCAATCAGTTCTTATTTTTACAATAATAACACTAGCAATAACTTACGGCTATATAAGAAGAAATCAAATAGTATTTTTTGAATACTGGATTCTCGTACTCCTTTCTAACCTAGCAATATTTTTTATTGTTCAATCCCATGACCTAATAGCCCTATACCTCAGCCTAGAGCTTCAGGCTCTTGCATTTTATACTCTAGCGGCGTTCAAAAGACAATCATCGTTTTCCACAGAAGCCGGATTGAAATATATAATTACAGGATCATTTTCTTCCGGGATTTTTTTGTTCGGAGTATCCATAATCTATGGATTTTCCGGGACGACGAATTACGAAGTGCTAGCGAGACTTTATGAGCTCCCGCCAGAAAATCCGTTGGGTATAACTATTGGTATTTTTTTTACTTCGTCAGCACTTTTGTACAAAATAGGCATCGCCCCTTTTCATCAATGGGCACCAGATGTTTACGAAGGATCTCCAACAGCCACAATAGTATATTTTTCTATTGTAACAAAACTACCATTGATGGTAGCCATAATAAAAATATTGTACAGTACTTTTATAAGTATAACTAACCACTGGCAAAATATTCTAGTGATATGTGGAATAATATCTTTGGTGGTCTCAAACGTAGGAGCTATATATCAAAAAAAAGTAAAGCGATTTTTTGTTTACAGTACTGTGGGCCATATAGGGTTTATAGTACTTGCATTCGCAACAGGAACGATGATAAGTCTTCAGACAATAATAATTTATATGTTTTGTTACATAAGTATAATAACCGTAACATGGGGTATTATAACATCACTAATAAAAAAGCAAACTAAGCAGCAAATAAAATATCTGGACGAACTAAAAATATTGGAAAAAGAAAATACATTTATAGCCATAACATTTACGATTATAATATTTTCTATGGCAGGAATTCCACCTATACTAGGATTTTACCCGAAAATACTAATTTTTGTATCCCTGGTGGAAGCGAAAATATTCGTTATACTTTTTGTAATAATTACAGCATCAGTTATTGGATCTTTTTACTATTTGAGAGTAATTAAGATGATATATTTTGAGAAAAAAGAGGAAAAAACAGTAATAAAAAGTCAGAATAAACTATCATCAAAAATAAATAAAATTACTAGTATAATGGTAAGTTTTTCTGTACTTGTAGTTGGGTTGCTATTTATAAATCCGAAACTGCTTTACATAACAACCCAACTAATAAGTATGAAAATATTAATATGTTTAAGTAGCTCAGTGGTTAGAGCAAAGGACTGAAAATCCTTGTGTCAGTGGTTCAAAACCACTCTTAAACACAAAATAAAAGCTTTAAATGGCAGACAAATATACACTATATAAAGAGGTAGAAGCAACCTCTAAAATAATAAAAGTAAAGCACAAAAAAATTAAGTCCTCTAGTTTTAAAAAGAAAAAAAAACTGCTAACAGTAAACAAAGCGACAAACATTTATAAAAAAGCGAAAAGTCAATATTTCTGGAAAATACCAGAAAAAGAAAAAACAGTTATAGTAATACCCGAAACTCTAAGGCAAGGAGGTAAAAAATATTTTTTTTACTCTTCCTCCATAAAAGTAATAAAAATAAAACCTCAAATAAAAGTTTATTGGTGTATCATAGAAAATAAAAAAGGAAAAAAATTACCCATAGCTTAAAAGGATAAAGTATTATACTACGGATATAAGGACTCTAGGTTCAAATCCTAGTGGGTAAAAGTCCTTTTAGTTTACTGGTTAAAACATTGCTTTTTCGTAGCAAAATAACGAGTTCGATTCTCGTAAGGGATAAACTGTAAGTAAATAAAAATAAATAAATTATTTACTTACCAAGAAAAATAATAAAAAAAATGACACAAAAACATCCATTTCATTTGGTCGATCCAAGTCCTTGGCCTCTCGTAACGTCTACAGCGGCGTTTATAACAACTATTTCCGCAGTAATATATATACAAGGATACAATAACGGAAATTACTATTTTTTTATGAGCCTTCTTTTTTTGGTAAGCTCAATACTTATTTGGTGGAGAGATATTATTAGAGAAGGGACATTCGAAGGACAACACACTTCTATTGTACAACTAGGGCTAAGATTTGGGATAATTTTGTTTATTCTTTCAGAAGTTATATTTTTTGTTGCTTTCTTTTGGGCTTTTTTTTGGTCCGCCCTCGCACCGACACCAGAGATTGGGTCTATTTGGCCACCTAAAGGAATTCAAACTATAAGTGCCTGGGAAATTCCATTCCTAAATACACTAATCCTGCTAACATCAGGGGCGACGGTAACGTGGGCTCACCACGCAATCGTTGTTGGAGGGAAAAAAGAAGCTTTCTATGGGCTAGCACTAACGGTATCTCTAGCTACGGTTTTTACAGGTTTTCAAATGTTTGAATACGTACACGCATCATTTACAATTGCTGATGGGATTTACGGGTCTACATTTTTTATAGCAACAGGATTTCATGGGTTCCATGTACTCGTAGGAACATTGTTTCTAATAGTTTGCCTTATAAGGCTAAATAACAACCACTTCACAAAACAGCATCATTTTGGATTTGAAGCCGCAGCGTGGTACTGGCATTTTGTTGATGTAGTGTGGCTATTTCTATTTATTTCAATCTATTGGTGGGGAAGTTAAAAAATAAATAAAAAAATGCAGTATAGCCCGTTGGAACAATTCGAAATTATCCCACTTATTCCTATAAGAATCAACTCTTTCGATGTATCATTTACAAATGGAACACTAATAATAATAATAGTAGTACTAATAACATATCTAATAACTAAAATAATAATAACAAAAAGTAAAGGAATATTTATTCCAAATCGCTGGCAAGCTCTTATGGAAGTTGTTTATAAATTTATTTATGGTATACTAAAAGAAAACGCAGGAAAAAAAGGAGACTTTTTTTTTCCTTTTATGTTTGCTATTTTCATGTTTCTATTGATTTGTAACTTGTCAGGAATAATTCCTTATAGCTTTACAGTAACAGCACATATCGTAGTAACTTTTACTATATCGCTTATAATTTGGATAGGAAGCCTAGTTATTGGTTTTCGAACCCACGGACTAAAATATTTTACTATTTTTGTACCTGCTGGAGTTCCTTTTGTAATAATACCAATAATAATCCCAATTGAAATTATTAGCTTTATAATTCCATTGATTTCTTTGGGAGTCCGTCTATTTGCAAATATAATATCGGGACATATTCTACTAAAAGTTATTGTGGGCTTCGCGTGGTCAATAATAATAGCGGGAGGTTTTATATTTATTGCCCATTTTATTCCCATAATAGTTCTTTTTATATTGTTGTTTCTAGAAACAGCCGTAGCCCTAATTCAAGCGTACATTTTTACTATACTATCGTGCCTATACATTGGGAATGCAATTCAAGGAGGGCACTAAAAAAATCTCTAGTAGCTCAGTGGAACGAGCATATGGCTGTTAACCATAACGTCGTTGGTTCAAATCCAACCTAGAGAGGAGCTTTTTTTTATTTCTATACGCTCTAAAAATTTAAGAAACGAAAAAAATAATGATAAAATCACTAAAGAAAGTAACTCTGATTAATTTTGTCCTCCTACAAATAATACTCACCGCTTACACAGACGCAGCAGTTACGTGGCAAAAAGGATTCCAAGACCCTGCAACACCCGTAGCAGAAGGTATTCTAAAATTTCATCATGATCTAATGTTCATTCTAATTTTTGTAGTCATCTTTGTATCATGTATTCTACTAAAAATTATCCTCCGTTTTAGTGCGAAAATAAATAAAACACCAAGCTCCGTAGTTCACGGAACAACTATTGAAGTTGTTTGGACCCTAATTCCAGCAATTATTTTGATAATGATTGCCGTACCATCATTTGCTTTGCTATATTCAGTAGATGAAGTAGTAGATCCAGCAATTACAGTAAAAGTAGTGGGGCACCAGTGGTATTGGTCATACGAGTACGGAGATTATCTTGCGGAAAATAATGAATTTATTAATTTTGATTCTTATATAGTTCCAGAAGATGAACTAGGGATAGGTGATTTGAGGTTGCTAGAAGTAGACAATAGAATTATTCTTCCAACAGAGACACACGTAAGGTTGATTGTAACAAGTGCAGATGTCCTTCATAGCTGGACAATTCCATCTTTTGGGGTAAAACTAGATGCTTGTCCTGGAAGGTTGAACGAGGCAAGCTTGTTTATTAAAAGACAAGGCATTTTCTATGGACAATGTAGTGAAATTTGCGGAGTAAATCATGGCTTCATACCAATTTGCGTAGAAGCAGTAACAATAGAAAACTATATTTTTTGGGTTTGTGAAAAATTGGAAGAACTATAAAACAAGTTTAAATGACAACAAGCGTTCCACAATTGCTACTACTAATAATCATTGGATTTTTTCTTTTTGGCAATACGCCAAAAAAAGTAAAACAATTGATAAGAAGTATTAAGATAATAAAAAAAGAATTTAAAAAAAAAAAGGAGGATAACTCAATAGGTAGAGTATTGGTCTCCAAAGCCAAAAGTTGAAGGTTCAAATCCTTCTTCTCCTGCAAAAAAATATTATTAAAATGACACTTTATCACTGGACATCTCGTTGGCTTTTTTCAACAAATCATAAAGATATCGGAACCTTGTACATAATTTTTGGAGGCTTTTCTGGTGTAGTAGGTACTATCCTATCACTAATAATTAGGATAGAATTGGCAGCCCCCGGAATCCAAACACTTGGAGGAAATAATCAACTATACAACGTAATTGTAACAGCACATGCCTTCATTATAATTTTTTTTTTCGTGATACCATTCATAATCGGGGGGTTTGGTAATTGGTTTGTACCTCTAATATTGGGCGCACCGGACATAGCATTTCCAAGATTGAATAACATTAGTTTTTGGCTGCTACCACCATCGTTGCTTCTACTGGTAAGCTCCTCTTTCGTGGAAGCCGGAGCAGGGACAGGATGGACAGTGTACCCACCACTGTCAAGCGTTGAAGCGCATTCAGGGCCTTCAGTAGACCTAGCGATTTTTAGCCTTCACTTGGCAGGAATTTCGTCAATTCTAGGAGCAATTAATTTTATTACAACTATTTTTAATATAAGATGCCCTGGTATAACGATACATAGACTACCCCTATTTTGTTGGGCGGTGCTAATTACCGCTGTACTCCTACTACTATCCCTTCCAGTACTTGCAGGAGCTATTACAATACTTCTAACAGATAGAAATTTTAATACAACATTCTTTGACCCTGCCGGTGGTGGAGATCCAGTGCTTTACCAACATCTATTTTGGTTTTTTGGGCATCCTGAAGTATATATCCTAATCCTACCAGCATTTGGAATTGTATCACAAATTGTATCAACATTTAGCCAAAAACAAACATTTGGTTACCTAGGAATAGTGTATGCATCAATATCAATTGGTGTACTAGGTTTTATTGTTTGGGCGCATCATATATATACAGTAGGACTAGACGTTGATACAAGAGCATATTTTACAGCAGCAACAATAATTATTGCCGTACCTACAGGAATTAAAATTTTTAGCTGGCTAGCTACGATATGGGGTGGCTCAGTACACTTTGAAACGCCTATAGTATTTGTACTTGGTTTTATTGTACTGTTTACAATCGGCGGTGTAACAGGTGTTGCATGCTCAAACTGTGGGCTAGATATTGCATTCCACGACACTTATTACGTAGTAGCTCATTTCCACTACGTACTATCAATAGGAGCTGTATTCGCAGTATTCGCTGGATTTTACTACTGGCTTGGTAAAATGACCGGTCTAGCTTACCCTAAAGGACTAAGTATTGTACATTTTTGGACTATGTTTTTTGGGGTAAATCTAACATTTTTCCCAATACATTTTTTGGGTCTTGCGGGAATACCACGACGAATCCCTGACTACCCAGACGCTTACGCAGGGTGGAATTCTATTGCTTCAGTAGGTTCAATAATTTCCGCGTTTAGTGCCCTACTTTTTATTTTTATTATCTATATTACTTTGACAGAAGGAGAAAAAGTAAAAAAGAACCAGTGGAAAATAGTGGAGTACCGAAGTAAAAAAAATGAGGTGTAGCTTAACCAGGTAAAGCAATAGTTTTTGGTACTAAAGAGTATAGGTTCAAATCCTATCACCTCAAAAAATCCTTATAGCTTAATTGGATAGAGCATTCGCCTTCTAAGTGAAAAGAGCTAGTTCAAAACTAGCTAAGGATAGCAGAGCGGGGATTAACTGGGCAGAGCGGGGATTAACTGGTGGTATTTGGTTTCTCATATATTACCCTATAACAAATTGGCATAGTAACTGATTATTTAAAAGAGGCCTAGTACCTCCTCCTCTCGTCGGGATCCTCCACCGACCCCTCTTCATCAAATCATTACTTGCCAATTTGTTATAGATGATCCCTTATGAAACCCGCTTTTTTTGCTTTTAATTCCCGTTTTTGGCCACTTTTTTGGCCTTTTTTGGGGTCTTTGAAAAAAAGTGGGGATTTTTTAATAAAGCCCATTTTAAAGGCAGAGCGGGGATTAACTGGGCAGAGCGGGGATTAACTGGGCAGAGCGGGGATTAACTGGGCAGAGCGGGGATTAACTGGGCAGAGCGGGGATTAACTGGGCAGAGCGGGGATTAACTGGGCAGAGCGGGGATTAACTGGTGGTATTTGGTTTCTCATATATTACCCTATAACAAATTGGCATAGTAACTGATTATTTAAAAGAGGCCTAGTACCTCCTCCTCTCGTCGGGATCCTCCACCGACCCCTCTTCATCAAATCATTACTTGCCAATTTGTTATAGATGATCCCTTATGAAACCCGCTTTTTTTGCTTTTAATTCCCGTTTTTGGCCACTTTTTTGGCCTTTTTTGGGGTCTTTGAAAAAAAGTGGGGATTTTTTAATAAAGCCCATTTTAAAGGCAGAGCGGGGATTAACTGGGCAGAGCGGGGATTAACTGGGCAGAGCGGGGATTAACTGGGCAGAGCGGGGATTAACTGGTGGTATTTGGTTTCTCATATATTACCCTATAACAAATTGGCATAGT
>Ga0335398_10005075_pt1 | contig 17728 bp, 8 predicted proteins | sample BON03_FD_205742 | JGI IMG/M metagenome (GOLD analysis project Ga0335398, IMG submission 205742) | Freshwater microbial communities from Lake Bonney liftoff mats and glacier meltwater in Antarctica - BON-03 (spades assembly) (version 2) | ecosystem: Environmental > Aquatic > Freshwater > Ice >... | reverse complement strand
AAACCCTGTAGGAGAATTATTCCGAAATAGAAACAACGACGATAAAACATTACGTGCATTTGGAAATATTTTTGCTGAAATTGAAGTTGTAGATAAGCTCAAGTTTAAAACCAATTATGGACTGACTCTGAGTAATTTTTCGTCAACGAATTTTAGCCCAACATTTGTAGAGCCAAACGTTCAACGAGAGTTAGCAAGCTTAACAAAAGGAGAACAAAATTTATTGGAATGGACCTTCACTAATACTTTAAATTATGCCAATACGTTTCGCGATAAACATAAACTAGATCTTTTAGGTGGTTTTGAAAGTATAGAATCGGAATTAGAAACATTATCTGGATTTCGCCAAGGATTTCCTGGAAATGACCCCAATTTTCAAATTTTAGCTGCTGGAGATGCTGGTACCCAACAGAATAATAACAATAAAATTGAAAGTTCCCTATTATCCTATTTTGGTAAAGCAAATTATAGCTATGATGACCGCTATCTTGGATCTTTCACGATACGCAGAGATGGAACATCTAAATTGGCTAATAACAAATGGGGAACTTTTTCAGCTGCTTCCTTTGGTTGGAGAATATCTAATGAAGACTTCTTTTCTAGTGAGACTATAAACAACCTTAAACTTAGGTTGGGTTGGGGTCAGAATGGTAATCAAGATATTCCTCCTTATGTTACTTCTAGTGGTTTTCTAAGTAATCCCTTGAATTCAAATTATGCCATAGACGGTGGTCAGAATAGTGTATTTAATGGGTATATTCTATCAAGAAATAGTAATGCCGATTTAACTTGGGAAACTACAGAGCAATATAATATTGGTCTTGATCTTGACCTATTGAACAGCAGACTTAGCCTTACGGTGGATTATTTTAACAAGGAAACAGATGATTTATTACTTGAACGTAATTTATCTCCTATATCTGGAGGTACTAATGGTTCTGTTTGGGATAATGTTGGCACCATGACAAATCAAGGTTTTGAGCTTGGATTAAATTATCAAAATGACTTTGAAAGAAACTTACGGGTAAATGCAAATTTTAATTTATCTGTGATCCGAAATGAACTTACATCATTGAACGAAGGTATCGACTTTGTTGGAATTGATGCATCTTCACTGAGGAATAACAACTTTGATCAAGAGGTATCCAGAACGGCAGTCGGTCAGCCTATAGCTTCTTTCTTTGGTTGGGTAGCCGACGGAATTTTTCAAAATCAAGCAGAAATAAATGAGCATGCTGTGCAAAGTACAAGAACATCACCAGGAGATATTCGTTTTAGGGATATCAATAATGATAATATAATCGATGATAAAGATCGTCAGTTTATAGGTAGTCCGCATCCCGACTTGAGTGCTAATCTTAATTTAAATTTTGAATATAAAAATATTGATATGACGATGTTCTTTCGTTCATCTTTTGGTAGTGATGTTTATGATTTAACGCGTTACTATTCAGATTTTTATAATCTATCCTCTTACAATAAACATTCCCGAATCGCAAATGCTTGGTCATCTGAAAACACAGGATCATCTATTCCTAGGTTATCTCTAAACGATCCAAATAATAATATTAGGCCTTCTAGCTATTACGTTAGAGACGGGTCGTTCGTAAGACTTCAGTCCTTACAAATAGGTTATAACTTCAATTCAAAAGTAATAGATGCTTTTTCCTTGAGTAGGTTAAGGCTATACGTAAACTTACAAAACGTTTTTACAATTACTGGTTATGAAGGAATAGATCCAGAAGTTGGTTTACAAAACTATTCTTCTGACAATCGTAATCTTGATATTGGAGTGGATCGAGCCATTTATCCGCCTTCAAGGACTTATACATTAGGTTTAAATATTGCATTTTAAAAAAAAAGAAAATGAAAACACTTAGAAAATTTTTTTACACAACATTAGCCATAGGGCTTACGTCTTGTTCTTCTGAATTTTTAGAAAAAGACCCATTTGGAGAATTGACTCGAGAACAAATTGCTCAGCAAGAAAATATTGAAGCATTAGTTATAGGAGCCTATAGTATCTTAAATGGCCAAATTGATAATGCCAGTAACGCCTTCAATTCCCCAGCCTCCAATTGGAGTTTTGGAGATGTAGTTTCTGATGACGCCTATAAAGGAGGCGGTGGTACAGGTGATCAAAATAATATACATCAATTAGAGATTTTTAACTCTAATCCGGCTCTTATAGATATTGAAAGAAAATGGAAGGCCCTTTACGAAGGAGTTAGACGATCAAATGCGGTAATAGGAATATTGAAAGATGCACCAGAACTTCCAGCGGAACTGAAATCACAACGACTAGCCGAGATGAAATTTTTAAGAGGCCATTTTTATTTTGAGCTTAAAAAAATCTATAATAGAATCCCATTCCTAGACGAAAGCGCTACGTCTTTATCAGACTTTGAAGTTTCTAATACCTCGCTTTCTAATGAAGAACTCTGGGCTAAAATTGAAACTGATTTTAGTGATGCCTACGCAGTTTTACCAGAAACACAGTCTGAAAAAGGAAGGCCAAGCAAATTTGCAGCGATGGCATATTTGTCAAAAGTATATTTATTCCAGAAAAAATGGAATCAAGTTCTTGGTGCAACCAAGGAGGTTATGGAAAAGGGAGGCTATAACCTAATGGATAATTTTGAGGACGTGTTTTTGCCGGAAAATGATAATGGTACGGAAATAGTTTTTAGCATACAGCAATCTATAAACGATGGTTCTCCAAATAATTACAACGGAGCAATAGGAGATAGATTATTACCACCAGGAGGACCAAGATATCCAGCCTATGGCTTTCTAAGGCCTACGCAGAATTTAATTAATGCATTCAAGACTAACGAAAATGGTTTGCCCTCTTTGACCAATAGAGAATTGACACAATCCGATTTTGTGGATCCAAGAATTGATCACACTATTGGTCGTCCTGGCATACCTTATAAAGATTTAGGAATTCTTTATCAGGCTACTTGGGCTAGAGATTTGGCAACCTATGGGCCTTATGGGCCAAAAAAACGAATACTTTCAGCTAATTCTCCTAATTACCTTTTAGTATGGCCTTATGTAAACGCATTGAATTATTACGTAATTCGATACGCAGATGTTTTGCTGTGGAGAGCGGAAGCATTAATACAAACTAATGCTCTAGAGGATGGAAGGACTATTATAAACAGCATAAGAAGGCGAGCGCAAAATGGAGGTAAAGTAATGACTCTTAACGGAACTGAAATGGCGGCTAATTACTTTATAGGAGAATATCCAATTTTTGCAAATTTTGATGAAGCTTTTACTGCATTACAAACTGAAAGAAGGTTAGAGTTTGCCCATGAAGGCCACCGATTCTTTGATTTGGTTCGTTGGGGTGTTGCCGAGAATGTTATGAATACATATTTAGCATCAGAAAAAAATGTTCGCTCTTATTTAAATGGAATCACCTTTATAGGCGGAAAACACGAATATTTTCCAATTCCTCAATCTCAAGTAGATTTGGGAGGTAAAGACGAAAGTGGGAATCCTTTAATTACTCAAAATCCAGGATATTAGGTTGAAAGAATTAAGTTTTTAGTTTGAGTTAGTTTTAATTGGGAGGGATAATTTTCCTCCCAATTTTTTTATAAAATCTTAGTATTGAAAATTAATTTAAAAAGTACTAGTCTTAGTTTAACTTAAATAAGAACTCCTTTTTCAAAACCAGCAAGAAAGCCATACTGGGTTGAAATTTATTGGTTTTAAATAAAAATAATTCTATGGTTCAGATTCAGAATTAAATAACACTACTGCGCACAACTATGAATATATTTTTGGATTTACTTGATCTCCTTGATTATAATCGGCTACTTGATATTTAAAATGCAGTTTACTTAATTTCTCCAAAATTTAATTTGTTAAAGACAGAAAATAAAAAAAGCTGATTGTTAAACCAGCTTTAAACTAACTCAAAAAATGTAGAAACGTCTCTCAACAAACGCAAAGCAAAAGTAGTTTTTATTTGAGTTGTGTAGGTTAAGATAATTTAAGCATTAGGTTATGATTAATCTATTCCAAGAACTTTTTTTATTTTATGAAAAATCTCGTTATTTTCATAAACACCAGAAAACAAACCTGATTGTGGCCCATAGGCAAATATGGGCACCATTACACCAGTATGGTCATAAGTAGTAAATTCACCCTCTATCATTTTATTTTTAATGTCACCTTGGGGCAGGCTTAGTCCCGATGTTTCGTGATCGGCAGTAATTAGCACCAAGGTTTTGCCGTTTTTATCAGCAAATTTAATGGCCTCCGTGATAGCCTTATCAAAATCAATACCTTCGCTTATAATTCCGCTAATATCGTTTTGATGCCCGTAACTATCGATTTGGGCAGCTTCAACCATAAGAAAAAAAGATTTTTTCTTTTGCTCTAAAAACTTCAATCCATTATGGGTTGCCTCAGCCAGCAAGTTACCTCTTTTTTCAAGCACACTCGGCACATTTTTATCTGATAAAAAATATCCTATTCTATCCTTTTTACTAACACCTATTTCATCCATACTATTTAAAATTGAAAATCTAGATTTTGAAAAAGATTGTTTATAATAATCCCCTCCTCCGCCAATAAAAAAATCAAGCTTACTCTCTAAAAGATCATTGAATATCCCATCAGTCATATCCCTATCCGTTTGATGGGCATAAAAAGCAGCTGGTGTTGCCCCTGTTATTTGATCTGTAGTTATAAAACCACTTTTAAAATTGTGTTTATACAGCATTTCTGTAATGTTTTCTATAGGTTTTTGCGTGGTATCCATGCCAATAGAACGATTATACGTTTTTTTACCGCTAGAAATTGCGGTTCCTGCGGCTGCCGAGTCGGTTGTAAAATCGTCTGTGGATTGTGTTTTTATGAATCCAATCGACTTTAATTGTGTTAGGGTAAGACTGCCGCCATTGGATAGGACTGCAGATGAAATTTGGGATAATCCATTTCCGTCTCCAATGAGTAATATAATATTTTTAACCGTTTTATTTTTTTTATCCGAGGCATAAGTTGGTTTATATATCTTAGATTCCATGGTATTAAAATAGACTCTTTTTGGTAAGGAATTTAAATATGTTTTTGCCTCATAGGGCATATCTGTATTTATAAAATCTACACCTAAATTAGTAAAGGCTTTCCATGCAGTTTTTGAATCTGGACAAGCCCAAAAGCGAAATGGTTTCTGATAACTATGTGCTGTTTTTATAGCATTTAGAACCAAATCATAATCGGTTTTAGTTAATCTTCCTTTCCCGTTCCAACTAGAAAATTTTGAAAAAGGTTGGCTTATCATAGCCACTTTTTCCCATTGTGCTGAATTGGATAAAATTTCTGAACTTTGATGGTCAAATTGAATATAACTTGGATAATTTATATATAATTCTGGTGGAGGCCTATTGCCCGAAATTACAAATGAAATGTTGTCTGAAGTCGTCAACTTAGGGTATTTTGCTAAAATTTCGATTAATTTTTCTAAAGTTGGTAAAGCATCTGATTTAATATCGATTAAGAATTGTATAATTTGATTTTTACCTAGTTTTAATTCAATTGCGCTTTGAACAGGTTCTAAATATAAATTTTCGATTGTTCTATCTTGTATTATATCTTTCTCATCATGGGTAGCGTATAACTCATTGTTTTTTAAAAAAACATCAACCTCTATAGAGTTTAAACCATTTGCATAGGCAGTCCAAAAAGGAACAGCTTGGAGATAATCATTATGCGAATGTATTTTTGGTGTTTTGTAAATTTGGCTATTTGCCACTAAGCAAAATGACAAAAAAAAGCCTGCCGTTGAAATATATTTAAACATATTTTATGATTTTAATTGAATTTTTAGATATGATATTTTGCTCCGGAAAAATAATTTCAAGTATAAGCCTTTAATTTATAGCGTATTAAACATCTATTTTAAATATTCATTAATTTAATGTTAGTTGCCTTTTTAAGTTGGAATTTTAAGGGATTGCCTAATTCTATTAGGTTTAATATAATGATTTAAAAAAATGAATTTTTAAGTTAATTTAAAATTTACAATCAGCGAACATTAAATTTCCTGAAAGATCATTTTTCCTTAATATCGGCTTTACAACCATGATAATTCCTTAGCATTACTTTGTTGCTCTTAAATAAACCATAGAAAATGAAGAACAAACTAAAAATCATGATGTTGGCCATTCTAGTTGGCTTTACAAGCGCTTCTTGGGCTCAAAATGAAGTAAAAGGAGTAGTATTAGACGAACAAAATATTCCGCTGTCAGGCGCAAGTGTTTTAGTAGTTGGCACTATTAACGGCGTCATTGCCGATTTTGATGGACGCTTTTCAATAGAAGCCAAAATTGGCGATATATTGGAGGTGTCATTTATAGGTTTAAAGACCCAAAGAATTACTCTTAGAAATTATTCAACACTGACAGTTACCTTGCAAACTGATGCAACACAGCTTGATGATATTGTCGTTGTCGGTTACGGCACCCAAAAAAGATCTGATGTTACTGGTGCCATCGGTTCCGTGAAAAGTGAAAATTTCAACCAAGGAGTGGTAACCAACCCAGGTGATCTTTTACAGGGTAAATTAGCAGGTGTTAACATTGCCGCAAACAGTGGCGAACCTGGTGCCTCCCAAAATATAATTATTCGGGGGATTGGTAGTTTGCGTTCAGGGACACAGCCACTTTTTGTAGTTGATGGTTTTTTACTTGACAATTCCGCTACAGGGTTCGATACTAATCCTCTAAACTTTCTTAACCCAAACGATATTGCAAGTATTGATGTGTTAAAAGACGCTAGTGCTACGGCAGTATATGGTTCGAGAGCATCCAATGGAGTCGTTGTAATTACCACTAAAAAAGGAAAGGCTGGTAAAACCGAAATGAATTTTTCGGCATCTGCGGCTTGGTCTTCCATCTCAAATACTTTAGATGTTTTCAATGGCGATGAATTTCGTAATCAAGTGGTAGCAATCGGTGGCACTTTGGAAGACTTTGGGGGAAATACAGATTGGCAAAAGGAATTATCCCAGACAGGTTTAACAGAAATTGTAAATTTCTCTATGAGCGGGGCTACTAATGATAAATTTTCCTATTTTGCATCGGTAGGTATACAAAATCAAGAAGGAATCTTAAGGAATAGCGAGTTAAATCGATATTCTGGAAAATTGAATATGAACCAAAAGGCTTTCAATGGGAGGCTAAATGTTGATTACACCCTAACCGCTTCCCGTACCGAGAATTTAAGACCTGATATCACCTCAACAATCAGCGATATGCTAGGTTTAAATCCTACTATTCCCCCTTTTACTGATGGTGCACCTACTGTTTTAAACACAAATGCTTTAAATCCAATTAAAAGGTATGAACTATTTAGTGATACCGCTATTAACAACCGTATTTTGGCGACCATATCACCTTCAATAGAAATAATGAACGGTCTTATTTATAAGATGAACCTAGGGGTTGATTATTCCGCTACCAACGGGGACGTACAGTTTAAACCTTTTCCTTCAGTCGTAAACGAATCAAATATTTCAGATGGGGCTTTGGATAGTGCAACTAATGCAAATACCAATCAACTTGTCGAGAATACACTTACCTATAACTGGAATAAAGATGAACACAACCTTACGTTTTTAGCGGGACACTCTTACCAACAATTTTCGGAAGAAAACAGAATATTTTCCCTAAGAGGCTTTGCAAACAATAATATAGAGCCTAGATTTCAAGATCAGACCAGTTCAACTGCAAATCCTACTTCTTTAAATTCAGCTGCCGTTAAGAACGAGCTACAGTCTTTCATTGGTAGACTAAACTATGGGTATGCCAATAAATATTTGTTTACTGCCACTTTACGTGCCGATGGATCCTCCAAATTTGGAGAGCGTAATAAATATGGTTATTTTCCTGCTGTTGCATTGGGATGGAATATTAGCAATGAGGATTTTATGGTAAACTCGGTTTTTAACAACTTAAAGTTTCGTGCGAGCTGGGGACAAACAGGAAACCAAGAGATTCCCTCCAAAATTACAAAAGCTAGTTTTTCGGAAGATAGATTAATAACAGGAGCTGGTAGTCTTAGCACGTATCCAATAGATACCGATGCCACCTCAATTGATGGTTTTCCATTCGGAATTATTTTTACACGTCTTGCAAACCCAAATCTGCAATGGGAGGTATCCACACAAATAGATTTAGGCCTGGATTTTGCACTTTTGGATTATAAATTAACAGGTACTTTGGATTATTTTAACAAACGTTCTTCTAACATATTGTTAGAAGTTGTTCCTGCCGATCCCGTACAGCCCACCGCATTATTTTGGAGCAATATTCCAAATATGGTCATCCAAAATAATGGCGTTGAGCTAGCATTGGATTATAATAGCAATGCACAAGGCAACTTCTCTTATAATATTGGCGGTAATATTACATTTATCGACAATAAGGTCAAGGATTCCCCATACGCAGTGCTAACCACAGGCGCGGCTCAAGGTTCAGGGCAAACAGGCGCAACCATCAACGGTTATATTAACAATGAGCCAATAGGCGCATTCTATATGCTCGAATTTGATGGTATTGGTGCTGATGGCCTTAACCAGTTCAAAGACACCAATGGAGATGGTGCAGTATTGGACAATGACCGCACCGTAGTAGGCAGTGCAATTCCTAAGTTTATATATGCTTATTATTTTAATTTTAAGTACAAGGCGTTTGACTTAGGTTTGAATTTTAATGGAGTAGCAGGAAATAAGGTTTACAATCATACCACCATGACTCTTTTTAGTAAAGCACAATTAGCGAGATCAAACAATGCAACCGATTTTGCCGTTCAGTTTCCCGAAGAGTCCTTAAGTAATTCTAATACCGTATCTACACGTTATTTGGAGGATGGTTCTTTCCTAAGATTAAATAACGCTACGTTGGCATATAACTTAAATTCCGATAAGATTGGATTGGGTGATGCTTTTCAAAATATCCGTTTTTCACTAACAGGTCAAAACCTATTTGTACTATCTGATTATTCAGGATTTGACCCTGAAGTGAATACGGGTTCAACTTCAGCGGGTATTCAAACCTTTGGAATTGATCGTTTTACATATCCCAGAGCAAGAACATTTTTATTTGGGCTTAATGTAACATTCTAAAATATAAACTAACTATTATTTATTAACGCCTATAAAAATAAAACAAAATGAAAAATAAAAGATTTTACAAAACAATTCCAGTAATTGCATTTTTTTTCGCATTTTTTGGATGTACCTCATTAGAAGAGGAAGTTCTTGATGAGTCGCTTACAGGAACAGGACAAGCGGAAGTTGTTAGCGGATCAATAGCCCCCGTTTATGGTCTTCTTCGCAATGTATGGTTACATACTACTAATTTTGGACTTCAAGAAATTGCCTCCGATGAAACAATTCTTCCCTTTCGTGGAGGTAGGGATTGGTTTGATGGCGGTAAGTTTATAGCAGTACATCAACATCTTATGACTCCAGGTAATAGTTTAATTGGGGATTCTTGGACTAATATCACTTTATGCATATCAAGAGCCATAATTGCTGTGGAACGATTAGGACCAGAAGCTGAAAAGGGTGATGCCAAAGCCCAAGACGCCCTTTACGAAATGATAGCTATGAAGGCCTATCTTAATATGTTGGCAATTGATAATTGGGGTCTTGTTTTCAAGAAAGATAGTTCTGCCGAATTATCAGAAATTCTAAGAGGACAAGAAGCCATTGATTATATAGAAAGTGAATTACTGTCTGTCCTAAATGTTATTAATATTAATAAAGGCCCAGGGAGGTTCACTAAAAACGCAGTTAATGCCCTTTTAGCGCGTTTATATTTGAATGCAGCTGTATATCGAAATCCATATGGAACACCTGATTTTACCAATGCCGACATGGATAAAGTAATTCAATATACGAACGAAATTATTTCAGGTCCTTATTCCTTGTCAGCAGAATATTTTGAATTGTTTAATGATGATAATGATACGAATGCTGAAATTATATTTTCGCTTGACCAAAGAGGGGTACTTCAAACCGAGCAACAACGACTGTCTTATTGGTCCATATCTGGCGACTTAATTCCAAGACCTGAATGGCCCAACACCCGCGGAACAGATGCGGCAGCAGCTACCCCTGATTTTTACCAGACTTGGGTAGATGCTTACGGCAATGTAGATCCAGCCGAGGCAGACGCCCGTTTCTTTCAGGAAAACACCATTATACCCAATAATCTTAAGGATCTTACAGGAGTTACCCCTGCAAATGATGCGGATCATTTCTATTGTATACCCGCTGAAAGTTTCCAAATCAATAGGGGAATTCTTCGTGGTAATTTATGGGGACCTAGAAAGGACGCAGGTGGAAATATTTTAAAATGTGATGATGGTACAGTGCGCATATATCCAGTAATTAATGCAAGAACTAGTAGTGCAAGTCGCACCTATGTTGATCATACGCTTAATATTGATTTTAGTGACCAGGGAAGTTTACATAATACTGGGTACCGGTTTTCAAAATACCAGTTTAGTGCTACTGGTATCAATTGTTGTTTTTTTAGTAGTGTTGATATTGTTTTAATTCGTTTGGGAGAAATTTACTTAATGCGTGCCGAAGCCAAATTGAGAAAAGGAGACAATGCTGGGTCTTTAGCGGATGTAAACACCTTAAGAACTTCTAGAACTGCACGTCCAGCGCAGATTCCTGACGCATTGACAGCTATTAACCTAGATATATTGTTCCGTGAAACAGGATTTGAGTTGTACTGGGAAGGCTTTAGAAGAAACTATCAAATACGGTTTGGTAAATATGAGGGCAGCTGGACTGGGAAAACTGATAGCGATGTCAATAAAAGACTATTTCCTATACCTCAAAGGGCAATCGATGGGGCTTCTGGCACCCCAGGATTTTTAGTGCAAAATCCTGGCTATTAAATCCATAAAGATTAAGAACAAAAGAGTTAAACTGCTATTAAAATTAATTAAATGAAAACAATTTACACTGCATTAACATTGATCATATCCTTACTGTTTTTTAATAACCCAAGACTAATAGAGAATTCAAAGAAAATTAAACTGAACGAAATTCAAGTCATTGGCAGTCACAATAGTTATAAAATAGGTATAGAAAAGCCACTTTTCAATTATTTGATAAATATGAACCCTTCTTTAGATGGCTTGGAATATGAGCATATTCCACTTACAGACCAGTTGAATTTAGGCTTACGTGCCTTGGAATTGGATGTTTTTAATGACCCAAATGGCGGGTACTATAATAATCCAAAAGGATTAGATATTGTTCGAGGCTCTGGAAATACAGCACTCCCCTTTGATGAAGAAGAAAAACTAAAAGTACCTGGTCTTAAAGTTTTTCATATACAAGAAATTGATTTTAGAAGCCATCAATTATTGTTTAAAGATGCTTTGAGAGAATTGATAAAATGGTCTGAGTCCAACGATGGTCATACTCCAATAATAATTACCATAAACACTAAGGATGCCGAAGTGCCACTAACCAGAAAACCATTTCCCTTTACAGCCGAGGCCTTACAATATATAGATAAAGAAATACAGCAAGTATTCGAGAAAAAAAGTTTAATAACTCCGGATATGGTGCGGGGTAATTTTAAGACCTTAGAACAAGCTATACTTACAAATGGCTGGCCTTTATTGCATGATGTAAAGAACAGGTTTTTGTTTGTTTTGGATGAGGGAGACGAAAAAACAAATGAATATATATCTAGCTTTCCAAACTTAAAGGGAGCTGTATTGTTTGTGAATAAGGAGGAAGGAAATCCTGTCGCTGCTTTTAGGATCATCAATGATCCCATTAAAAATTTAGAGAAAATAAAAAGTTTAGTCGCATTGGGTTATATGGTACGAACACGAGCTGATGCGGATACTAAAGAAGCAAGAACAAATGATTACACTAAATTTGAAAATGCTAAGGCATCTGGTGCGCAGGTTATTACAACAGATTATTATAAACCAAGCACGTTTTTTGATTCTAAGTACAAAATCAGTTTTGAAAATGACGTTTTTGAAAGAATAAGAAAAGAATAATATGGTGAAGAATCTTATATGCCTCATATTGGTTTCCTTGCTTTTGGGATGCAAAACAGAACACTTAGCACAAACAGATGAAATTAAAATAGCCTTTATGGCTGATGTACATTTTGCCGATGTTTTTCCTAATCTTGAGGAAGAGATTTTCAATATTTTACCAAATATTAAGAATAATAAAAGAGCACTTATCAGAACCATGAAGGCTCAACTGCACTCCACAAGATTATTCAATGAAAACTATTTTGCGCTTATTGCTGCCCTTGATGATGCAGTAAAACGAGAAATTAAAATCATTGTCTTTCCTGGCGATTTTAGTGACGATGGCCAGCCCTTAAACATAAAAGGGTTAAATAAGATATTGAACACCTACGCTAAAAATTATGGTCTCTCTTTCTTCTTTATTAATGGAAACCATGACCCTACAAGACCGTTTGGTGATGATGGGGGTAAGCAGGATTTTTTGGGGAATAATGGAAAGGCACAACCTATAATGAGTAAAGAAGGAATGTTCAATTCCAATTCAGAATTTGAAAACCCAGGCTTGGTTTTAGAAGATTTGGAAGAATGGGGATATCAAGAGATTGTTGGTGAACTTGCTAATCATGGCTTTTTTGCTAAGGAAGAATATATTTATTGGGCAACTCCGTTCTCAACCTACACTTATGAAGAATATAATTTTAGGAAGGCTTCGGAAGCATCTGCTTTGGACGACAGGATATTTTATTTTAAAGAAAGTAGCACTGTTTTGCCTGATGTCAGTTATTTAGTAGAGCCAGTTGAGGATCTTTGGCTATTGGCCTTAGATGCGAATGTATATCTACCCAAGGAAGATAAATCGAGTTTTAGTGCTGCGGGTATTGGATACAACGAGGTGCTAAAACATAAAAAATACTTACTTGAGTGGACTCAAAAAGTAGTTCAGCAAGCAAATAAGTTAGGAAAAATCTTGATTGCCTTTAGCCATTACCCAATGGTGGAATTTAATGACGGCGCATCGGAAGATTTGAAAAACCTATTTGGAGTTGATGCTTTTCAGGCTCATCGAATTCCTAACAAAATAGTAGGTGAAACTTTTGCTAATATGGGTTTGAAACTACATGTTGCCGGTCATATGCATTTGAACGATACTGGATTAATTACAACTAAAAACGGTCATACCCTAGTAAACATACAAACTCCATCTTTGGCGGGTTATATACCGGCGTATAAGGTCATTACTCGCAAAAAGCAAAATCGCTTAGATGTACAAACCATCGTATTAGATACCGTTCCTGGTTTTGACTCCTTCTTTACGCTATATGAAAAGGAACACGAATTTTTAAAAGTTAATGGCGATAAGCAATTATGGAATAAAGAAATATTACTATCTAAAAATTATTTAGAATTTACAGAATGGCATTTAAAAGAATTAATACGGTTACGTTTTTTATCAACAGATTGGTCAAAAGAGCTAACCGAATTAGTTATAAATAGCACTGGCTGGGAGCTATTGTTACTATCCAATTTGAAAAGAGAAATGTTAGAATCGGAGCTAGATACCAATGAAATAGGTAGTTTAGTTTTCAATTCTTCTGAGATTACTTCCGAAAATATAGAAGAGGAATTGCAAAAAGAAGGTTTGACCAAAGATGATTTTATAAATTGGAAGGGAGAAGATTTGATATTCGATTTTTATAGGTTTAGAAATGGTGATCAACTGGCACTGCACCTAGTTGATGCAAGAAGGATTAAGGCTTATGAAATGCTAGCCAATGCCGTAAACGAAAACACACAAAATGAACGTTTAACTTCATTGCGATATTTAATGATAATCGTTCTTAAGCAAATGCACGGTGAGCCTTCGGTAAATTTTAGTATCGATATCGAGAATGGAGGCTTTTATAAAAATTAAAAAAGAATAAATTAGGTACTTTATATTTTTTATTTAAGCGTCCTTTCAATTAAACAATTGGCATATTTTTAAAACACAAAGGTATTTTAAAAATAGCATTTATTCCAGTTCAAAGAGGACGTATAAATTTAGAAGCCGCATTACCGTCTATAAAAGTTGAATGTTTTTATGGCGACCGATACGGTCGGTAAGTTGTGTGTCTACAATGTTGTCGAATAAACAAACAAGTGCTTTCGAATAAACTTTTAAAAAAGAAGTAACATGAAAAGATTTGGAAATGTAATTTTTATGGTAAGCCTTAGCCTAGCGGCGGCGTGTTTTTCCCAAACTACGGACTGGCAGTTGCCACCTTGGCAAAAAGGTATGTTGGATATTCACCACATAAATACCGGAAGGGGTGATGCCGCTTTTGCGATTTTACCAGATGGCACCACATTGTTAATCGATGCTGGCGATATGTCAAATACACATCCTAGGACGCTATCTCCCAGAAATGCTCCGCAAATGCCAAATAATAGTAAATCGGCACCTGGCTGGATCGTGAATTATATAGAACAATTTTTACCGGTGGGATTTGAAAAGCAATTGGATTACGCCTTGATCACCCATTACCATAGTGATCATTTTGGAGAAATGGACAGCCTAAGAACTAAAGCATCGGAAACCGATTATTTTCTCACTGGAATCACTGAAGTAGGTCATTTTCTTCCCATTAAAAAAATGATGGATAGAGGTTTTTCATATCCTATAGACTTAAAGGATAAAAAAATACAAAACCTTGAGGTACTTTCTACCCTAAAGAATTATTGGAGGTTTCTAGATTATCAGAACAAAAAGAACGGACTTGTACATGAAAAATTAATTCCAGGACAGACTGATCAAATTTCATTGGTAAACCATCCGACCAAATTTAAAGATTTCAGTGTGCGGAATATTGCTGTAAATGGCACCATTTGGACAGGCACAGGAACCGATACGTTGGCACTTTTTACCATAGGCGATCAACTAGGTGAAAATCCGCTGAGCACCTGCATAAAAATAAGTTATGGAACCTTCGATTATTTTACGGGAGGGGATATTAGCGGTATAGATACCTACGGTGGTACGGATATACATTCTTTGGAATCTGAGATTGCCCCTATTATTGGCGCTGTAGATGTGGCCACTTTAAATCATCATGGAAATAGGGATTCCCAAAATGCTTTTTATGTAAAAACAATTCGTCCGCGTGTTTGGATTCAGCAAAATTGGTCGTCTGATCATCCAGGCGAAGAAGTACTACGCAGAATTACTTCTAAAAAACTATACGCAGGTAAACGGGATATTTTCTCAACGGTCATGTTACAGCCAAATAAGGAAGTAATTGGCACAAGTTTAGATCAGTATAAAAGTCAGAACGGTCATATAGTACTTAGGGTTTATCCGCAAGGAAATTCTTATGATATTTATATTCTCAACGATGCTTCAACAGCAAGAGAAGTTATATCAAAATTTGGTCCTTATGAAGCACGATAATTTTACAAACGAGTTAGACCGCAAACGCACCGAAAGTTATATTTCCAAAAAAAAAACATCAATAACTTAAAAGGACTTCCAGTTACCGTTTTCATTAAGCATTCTCAACACTTTGTTGAATATATTGGAAGTTTTTTATAGATTATTTATGGGAATAAATTGGATTAGAAAAAAATTTCATATTTCTGGCGATGGAATATATCCATATATATATAGCCTTTTTCTGGCTCTCAATAACTTGTAATTCTCAAACTAATTTAGATAATGAAATTTTAGAAATTATAATTACCTGCCGAAAATGCTTCAGAACTCGATTTTCATATCAGTTGTGAGAAAACAAAAACAAGTTTTAATATTGAAAACATAAATAAAGACACTGGGCTTAAAATACTAATGAAAATTCTGAAGGAATTAAATACTTCTTTGGAAAAAAAATATTACTGACAAGTGTAAAATTGATTTTTTTACTCATAAACAAGACATAAAAAATAATTCAAATTAGAAAATATGGAAAAATGAACAACAAATTGATTCACTCTTTCAAAAAGATAGAATTTCCATATTTTTGGTTAGCCTGCCTATTTACGATAAAAGTTTTGACAATTGCATAGTGACATTTTCACGTATCAAATACAAAGGGAGTGAATATGGATGCTTTTATTTTCTTAAATATATATGGCTCATACATTATAATTGCCGTTTTCGATAATTGGATTTTTTAAGGTAGTTACAGTAATTAAGATTTTGCATGTCAGCTTAGTTACCCGCCCCTCAAAGTCTCTGGACTTAGCTCAGTACACTAAGGGGAAAAGCCAGTATGAACCGAGAATTAGCGCTCAAAAATTTCTGAAAAGTGCATTGAACCCCACTGCGAAAGTCTCCCGACTTAGCGGAACAAATAAAGACGAAAAACATGATATAAGAATTTATCAAAAGAGAACATAATAATGTCTATTTCATTATTAACATTTTAATATTTTTTGGTTACGTTTAATTTGCTTAATATTTTAATCTCAAATTCGTTTTTAAATGATGAAGAGCATTGTAACAATTAATCATTTTAGCCTTAAAGTCAGGAGACTTTGCGGAGCGGGGAAAGGAATAAAAAATAGGCCTATATTAATTTCTGAACAAAGATTTATCGGAATCAATGTAAGCATCCGAGCAACTACAGGGTGCTGTTTTGATATCCAGCTAATAGTTCCTCGAGTTTTTGGATGTTATGATCTTGAATTTTATTGAGGGTATCGGTAAGCCAAATTCTAGGATTTATGTTCTGCATTTTACAGCTACCAAAGAAAGAATATAGCATAGCGGTGTTTTGGGCTGCATTATGTGAGCCACAGAAGAGATAGTTTTTATAAAAACCGAAAGTTTTATATCGCAGGTTTTTCTCTAAAGTCTAAATACGATAGGCAAACTTTACAAACTAAAATAAGTAAAGAGCGCGATTACATCTATCTTAATATTCCTACCATAGAAATTTCAGGTTTTGATATTGGGGCGCACAAGGATTCTAGCTTGGTAAAAGCAAAATCTGTATTGATGCAAAATTTATATTTAGATATGTATCGGAATAAATTAATGCCCGACGATTTAGAGCAAAAACTATTATTTGATAAAAAAGTTAGAAACCTAGCCATAAAAATTGATATTCTAAATATCGAAATTAAAAATGGTGAGGTAAACTACTCAGAATTGATTAAGGAAAATGCCAAGGCAGGAGAAATCATCTTTACAGAGGTGTATTCTACCATTCAAAATGTTTCTAATCTTAATAAAAATCCTATTATTTTTAAAAATACAGCCAAACTTATGGGTGAGGCGCCCATAAGTTTAGAGTGGATTTTTTATACTGAAGCAAATCATAATTTGTTTAAGTTCTATGGGATTATTAAAAATTTTAATGCTAGTGAGATCAATTCTTTTATGAGTTCAAACTTAAGAGCAACCTCGAGCGGAACGATTGAAGAATTGTATTTTACCATTAGTGGAGACGCTAATGCATCAACTGGAGATATTAAAATGAAGTATGAAGACTTTAAATTTCAGGTTTTAACTAAAGATAGGTCTGGCGTAAACGAAATATTAACTGCCGTTGGAAATATTTTCACAAACGATGGCTTTAATGCCGATAAAAACGGTTACCGTTACGGATCTATACAAACAGAACGTGATGACACCAAGTCTTTTTTTAATTATGTGTGGAAAAATGTCAGCGATGGCTTGGTGTCAACCCTCACGGGGAATGGC
>Ga0335398_10005073_pt1 | contig 17739 bp, 18 predicted proteins | sample BON03_FD_205742 | JGI IMG/M metagenome (GOLD analysis project Ga0335398, IMG submission 205742) | Freshwater microbial communities from Lake Bonney liftoff mats and glacier meltwater in Antarctica - BON-03 (spades assembly) (version 2) | ecosystem: Environmental > Aquatic > Freshwater > Ice >... | reverse complement strand
GGTTCAAGTCCCATCTTCGACACTCAGGAAGTTCCAGTTGACCAGGGCTCCGGCCCTGGTCAACGGCTTTTTCGGGTGAGGTGTGGGTCGGGCCGAAATGCCAGAATCGGCCGTTTGTCCGCGATTTGTCAGCACGACGATTCTTCGCGAGCGGAAGTGAGCTGCCCGACAGGTCTGGGCGAAGCGAGCGCGGGAGCGGAAAGCTGGGCGAAGGTCGTGCTGTCTGTACTCTAAGTGCGTGTTCATTAGCCGACTAGAGATCAACGACTTCAAGGCCTACGCCGCGGCGGACATTCCGCTGAGCCCTTTGACCTTGATTCTTGGTCCGAACGGTACGGGCAAGACCAGCGTGCTTCAGGCGCTCGAATTGGTTTCTGGGCTGGTCGATTCCACAATCAAGGAGGTTCTGGCTCGCAGGGATTGGGACTACACGGATCTGTCCCATCTCAAGTCCAGAACGAAACAGTTTGGATTCGCTCTCCAGTTCGATGGCGACGATGTGGATGACCTGGAGTGGTCGATCAAGCTGGGCCACAAGCGTGGACCCGGCATCGCATCCGAAGTCGTGAACGCGGACGGGGTAAGACTGCTTCGTCGTGCTTGGCGAGACATGACGCGGATTGATCAGCAAACGGGCCAGTCGGAATCCATCACTCAGATGCTCACGCAGTCCTGGCTTTCAGCCGTTAGCGCCGATGACGATGAGAGGTTCCCGGGGCTGCTCAAGATCGCCACGTGGGCTCGCGAAGTTGCGGGGTACATCGAACTCCAGCCAGCTGAGCTACGCACATCGTCCCGCCGAACGGACGAAGGCATCGGCAGGGACGGTGGAAAGCTTGCGGGATTCCTGGGGTTCCTGAAGGCTAAACATCCAGGGCGCTTCGAGGCGGTCATCGAGCAGGTCCAGAAGGCGTATCCGCGCCTCGTCAGTGTTGAACTGAAGACCGCTCGAGCCGGCTGGATTCGGCTTGAGGTCATCGAGAAGTGGGGCAACAAGCAGCTTGCTTTCAATGCTCACCAGGTCAGTGACGGCCTGCTCCGCTTGCTTGCAATCTCGGCCATGGCACAAGCACCCCATCCCCCATCTCTTGTCATGATTGACGAAATCGAAAACGGGCTACATCCACACCTACTCAACGCCCTCGTCGACATGTTGCAGCAGGTGGCCGACAGCGGAACTCAGGTCGTAGCCACGACACATAGTCCCATCGCCTTGAACTATGTCCGAGATGCCGGGCAGGTGTTGATTGCCGGACGCGATCCAAAGACCGGGGCAGCAAGCCTCACCCCGCTCAGCCGCTCAGTCGCGTATCGCAGGGTGGCCTCGGTGATGGACCCCGGGGAGGCGTGGTACAACCTTGGCGAAGAACGGTTGCTCAGCAAGCTGACGAAGAGCTGAGATGCTCGTCTTTCTTGTCGGCGAAGGCCCGACTGATATCGGGGATCTCTCCAGCGCTCCGTCTTATCGCAACGGTGGCGAAGGGTTCTTTCAACCGCTCATCAGAACGATGCTCGGTGACTGCGAGTTTGATGGCCAGAAGGTAACCGCACTGGGCAAACGGAAGATACGGGGCGCAAAGACCGCACTTGGACGGAAGGCAGCGATCGCAGCCGTGCTCGCCGAAGCGCTTGAGGCAGACATCCTCGTGTACTCCATGGACGCCGATCATGCCTTCAAGAGACGCCGGGCGGAGCTTGTTCAATACCTGCAGGGCCAAGGAATGCCATTCGCTGTCGCCGTAGCCAAAGAAACAGTTGAGGCGTGGGTGATGGGTGACCCTGCCGCGGTTGCAGCAATCGAACCAGATGTCGCGCCGCCTCCGAAACCGGAGCACCTGTGGGGCAAGCCGAAGGAGCCTGACAGCGATCATCCAAAGCAATTCCTACGTCGACTTGTTGATCGCAATCCAGATCGCGAGGATTTTGCAGCGGCCGGCGAAGCGGCTCTGCCGAGTCAGCTGTGTCAACGGTGCCCGGAGAGCTTCAAGCCCTTTGCAGATGAGATCTCGTCGTTCTCGGGCCATCTGCCTTGTACGCCGTAGGCCGCGACGGTGCGTGGCTGGACGACGGTCGCTCCTCGCTCGCTCTCAGCCTCCGTGGATAAGGCTGGCCACTCGCTCAGCAGCGTCGCTTTGCATGGGTGGCGTGACGTGGGTGTAGATCTCGCGGGTGATCGTGGTGCTGCTGTGGTTCAGGCGTTCGCTCACGATCTTGATGTCGATTCCGGCCGTCAGCGCGAGTGTCGCCCAGGTGTGGGGCAGACCGTGGAGCGTGATCGGCGGAAGCTGGTCGTCGCGGTGGTCGCGGTCGAAGTACTCGCGGTTGCGTTCGAACTCACGTGAGAATCGCTCGGGGTGGTACGGCTGGCCGTCCCATTTGCAGAATACGAAGCCCTCGTCGATGTATCCGGGCCCGAGCCGCAGCTTCTCCTCCGCCTGTTCCGAACGGAGTCGGCGCAGCATCGCGACCGTGCCTCCGTCGAGACGGATGAGGTGTCCAAGCTTCGTCTTCGGAACGTCCTTCACGATCACCTCGTGATCCACCACCGTCACCTGTCGAGAGATTACGGCGGTTCCCGCGTCGAGGTCCACATCTGACCACTTGAGCCCGAGTCCTTCACCGCGTCGGCAACCTGAGGTGGCGAGGAAGATCCAGGCCGGGAGATATCGGCTGCCAGAGGCGTGTTCAAAGAATGCTCGAAGTTGGTCGGCAGTCCACACCTTCGGACTGGTTGATTTCGCCGAAGCTGCCGACGGTGGCGTAGCGGCATCGGCGACGTTTCGTGCGACACGGTTCCACCGGAGCGCGTCTTTCAAAGCAGCGCGCAGGATCGTGTGGACGTAGCGAACTGTTCTCGGTGACAGGCCCGACACCGAATCGGGATCGATGGTCGCTGGGGGCCCTCGGCGGATGAGCGATGCGACTGAGTGCTTGTTGAGCTTGCTCTCGGAGTCGAACTCGGCTCGAAGTGATTCAGCGGTCTGCTCGTAGGTGAGTCCGTCGGCTCGCAGCGCCACGGCCCGCTCGTACACCTTCGGGGAGCGGCGGCGCTTCGGGTCCGCTCGTCGTCGGCCGGAGTCGAGGAGGTGGCGGTACAGCTTGTTGAGGTCGACCGGGGAGAGCTGCTGCAGCGGGATACCGCCGATGAACGGGATCACCTGCAGCCGGATCTTCTGCTCGTACGAATGCCAGGTACTCGCCTCCAGCGCGGGCGGAAGACGGGATGGCAACCACTCGTCGACGAGGAACTCACGGACGCTGACCCTCTCGGCCTTCACGTAGGTGCCGGTCGCTTTAGCGTTCATTGCAGCGATGCGGGCGTCTTCCGCTTCGCGCTGTGTATGGAAGCCGCCTTTGCTGTGCTGGCGGCGGCGACCGTCGGCGTCGGTGACGTAGAGGTAGTACGTGTATGTCGAGCCGCGCTTCTTGACGTTCGGCTTGCTGTTGCCGCGCTTGGTCGGCTTCGTTCGATCAGCCATCGTCGGCCTCCTCGTCGAGCGCTTGGCGCACCGCTTTCGCTTTCGCTGCGTTCTTCCAACTGCGGACCTGACTAGTCAGCTCGACCAGGGTGCTTTCCCAGTCATCAAATCGGCCGAGCTGTTTCATCACTACTGCATTGAGCGCATCCTCGGCCTGCCACGTCAACCGCTCCTGCGCCTTCGTCAGATCGTGCATCGGGATCTCACCGAGGTAGTCGTTGAGTCGCTCTGACATGATCTCGCGCTCGCCAGGTGTCCCGAAAATCGCGTCGAGCAACTCGGCGAGCGAGAGCCCGTAGTCGTCGTTCTCGGCAGTGGCGAAGCGGACCGGCGTCTCCGACTCGCTCGGGCGAGGTGGCATGAAGAAGAACCCGATCGGCACGCCGAAGCAACGCGAGAGCGCCACGATCTCGTCGGCGGTGAATTGCCGAATGCGCCGACCGTCGATCGAACGTTCGGCTGACGAGAAGGTCGCTTTCGACCACCGGGCCCCGACGTATGGCTCCAGTTCGACAGCGGCCTTCTCCTGTGTCCAACCACGGAGCTGGCGGGCCACGGTGAGGTTGTACGCCACGATCTGGTTTGGCGTGATCTTCACTGGGTCTGCGATCTCGTCGGGTTTCTTGCGAGCCATCGGAACCTCCTGCGGTTGGCCTCAACTATAGACCAGTCTGCGTCACTGTTGACACCGTAACAACATCTGTGTAGTTTGCAATACCCCAGATTAGTCAACACGAGACCAGACTCAACGAGAAGGTGGAGCAATGCAATACCCGACACTCGACGAACTGCCGGACATCCTGACGATCCACGAAGTCGCCGACTTCATGCGGATCAGCCCGGCCGTCGCCTACGACATGGCCCGTCGCTACCGAGCGACGAAGGGACGCGACGGCCTGCCGGTGTTCATGGCCGGCGCCCGCATGATGCGGGTGTCGAAGATCGAACTGCGCAAGTTCGTCGCCGGAGAACTCGGCCGTGGCGACCAAGCGGCCAGCTGACCCGACGAATCTCACGCTCGGCGCATCAGCGCCATGGGTGAGACGCAACGTCGGACCCGTCGCGTGGGCCGTCCTCGAAGCATTGGCCGAGCACGCCGTCATCGACGGCGCGACGACCATGTCCTACCGATCCGTACGCGACATCGCCGCCGACCTCCACCTCGCAAACGACACCGTCGCCCGAGCACTCCGCCGCCTCGCCGACCACGGCCTCGCCCAGCATCGCTCCGACCGATCGATCACCGGACGATTCGCCACCGGCCATTACCTCCTCACCCTGCCACCCGACGTCCTCACCCCAACCACGGCCAACCCATCAACACCACCGACCAAACGACCGAGACCACCACCCACCCCGACAACTACACCACGCCACCAATCCACCGAACACGAACAACTCGACCTCCTCCACCAACCCTCCAACGGACCCCACCCATGACCCCCTCCCGAACGAAACCAACAACACCCATTCCCACTTCACGAATTTGCACCATGGTGCGGGGCGAGGCGCGCCGAGCGTCGCAGCGGGGCGTCCCGCCGTGCTGAGCGTGTGGAAGCTGGCGCCCGGCCAGGAGCTGTACTATCTCGAAGCCGTCGCCAAAGGCGTCGAGGACTACTACGTCGGCGGCGAGGCGCCAGGCCAGTGGATCGCCAGCAGCAACCAACTGCTCGGCCTCGACGGCATCGTCGAACCCGACGCACTTCACCATGTCCTCGTCGGCCACGACCCGTCGACCGGCACGCAGCTCGGCCAGCCGCACAAGGTGCCCGGCTACGACCTCACGTTCCGAGCGCCGAAGTCCGTGTCCGTGTTGTTCGGACTCGGAGATCCGGACACGGCCCGAGCCGTCCGCATCGCGCACGACGATGCCGTCCGCTCAGCGCTCGACTTCGCTGAACGACACGCCGTCTGGTCACGTCGCGGACACGCCGGCAAGAACCAGATCCGCTGCGAAGGACTGATCGCCGCTGCCTTTCGACACCGCACGAGTCGCAACGGCGACCCGCATCTCCACTCGCACGTGCTCGTGCCGAATATGGTGCGCGGCGTCGACGGGAAGTGGGCGACGATCGACGGCCGCTGGATCTACACGAGCGCCAAGACGATCGGCTACCTCTACGAAGCTCAGCTCCGCCACAACCTCACCGTCGCGCTCGGCGTCGAATGGGGGCCGGTGAAGAACGGCATCGCCGACATCGTCGGTATCCCCGAGAACGTGTTGAAGGCATTCTCGACGCGGCGAGCCGAGATCGAGCAGAGCATGGAGATGCGCGGTCAGTACTCGCCGCGGGCCGCGATGATCGCCGCGCTCGATACCCGCCGCACCAAGACCCACGACGTCGACCCCGTCCACCTGCGCGACGTGTGGGTGGCCACGGCCGCCGACGTCGGCTTCGATCCGACCGACCTCACGAAAGCACTCGGCCGAACAGCGGCCATGCCGGTCGATGACACGACCAAGAGGTCAGTGGAGGATCATCTGCTCAGTCCCGTTGGGTTGACCGAGCACGTCTCGACGTTCAGCCGCAATGACGTGCTGCGGGCCTGGTGCGACTCGCTTCCCAATGGCGCATCGATTGAAGACATCGAGGTGCTGGCCGACGGTCTCGAGGATCGGCTCGACGTCGTTCCGCTCGACGGCATCGCCACCCGAGGCCCGGTGATCCGAGCCGCCAACGGCCGGGTACTGTCGTCGCTGCCAGTAGGTCGACGGTGGTCGACGTTCGATCTGCTCAACACTGAACGGGAAGCGCTCGACCTGGCACGACGCCTCCTCGATGGCAGCGCTGCGGTGTGCGACGAGGAGGATCTGCTCGCTGCGCTGCGAGGCGCGCCGACCCTGTCGGAGGAACAACGATCAGCAGTGATCCGTATGACGACCTCGGGCAACGGCGTCGACATTCTCACCGCGCCCGCTGGAGCGGGCAAGACGTTCGCCCTCGCGGCGGCACGCGAAGCGTGGGAGCGATCCGGCTACCGGGTGACTGGCGCAGCCCACACTGGCGTTGCCGCCGACGAGATCACCAACGCCGCCGGCATCCCATCGACCACGATCGCTCGACTCCGCATCGCCATCGACAACAACGAACCCGGAGGACTCGACAACCGATCCGTGCTCATCATCGACGAAGCCGGCACCGCCGGAACCCGCGACCTCGCCGCCATCCTCGACGAGGTCGACCGCGCTGGCGCCAAGGTCGTGCTCGTCGGCGACCCGAAGCAACTCCCGGAGATCACGGCCGGTGGTCTGTTCGCCGGGCTGATCGCTCGACAGCCGACGATCGAACTCCAAGACAACCGGCGCCAGCACGAGGAATGGGAACGCGAAGCACTCAAGCAACTCCGCGACGGCGACACGTCGCTCGCCCTCGACGCCTACCGCAAGCACGGCCGCATCACCATCGGCGACACAGCCACCGACGCCAAAGCGCTCCTCGTCGCCGACTGGTGGGCAGCGCGCACACAGGGCGACGACGCAATCATGCTCGCAGGCCGACGATCCGAGGTCGCCGAACTGAACGTCCACGGCCGGATACGGGCCGATTTGGCCGGACAACTCACGGGCGATCCGCTCGACATCGGCAGTCACCAGTTCCAGATCGGCGACGTCGTGATGACGTTGAAGAACGACAAGCGCCTCGGCGTGCGCAACGGCAACAGGGGAGTGGTCATCGCCGTCGACATCGAAGCGCGCTCGATGCGCGTCCGGATGCAACGGGGCGACGTCGACCTTCCGGCCCGATACCTCGACGCCGGACAGATTGGCCATGCGTACGCAATGACGGTGAACAAGGCGCACGGCCTCACGTGCGACCGGACGATGACGCTCGGCAACGACCAGGTGTATCGAGAACTCGCCTACGAGGCACTCAGCCGCGGTCGACTCTCGAACCACGTGTACATGCCGAAGTCGGGCACGCTCGACATCGAAGAAGACGGCCCACACGCCCGCACCGCCAGCCTGGCCGACGCGACCGAGACCCTCGACCGCGGACTCCGCCGTCGCCGCAACAAGCACCTCGCCCTCGACGAGCTTGCCACCGTCCCGATCGAGGCATGGCCGACGCCCGACCTGCACGCCGAGAAGCGACGAGTCGAGCAGATCCTCGGAGCCGCCGGCCCGAACCGACAGCGCGATCTCGACTCACTCGTGGCACGGCGGACGACGGCGGTCGATGACTTGGCCGAAGCCAACGTGGAGGTCGACTCACTCAGAGGACGCAAGCGTCCGCTTCGAGAGCGCCGCAAGCCCGACGCCGAACTCATCCGAGCGATCAGCCGAGCGGACAATCTGCAAGACCGCTTCGATCGTCTCGACTCCGAGATAGCAAACTTGGAGACGAGCCAGCACCGCCGCCGAAGTCACCTCGCAGCGCACGAAGCCGACGCGCATCAGCTCAAGGCGATCGAAGCCATCCTCGACGGTCGAACCCAGAAGGCGATCGCCCGCAGCGTCACCGACCCGCCGTCGTACATCACGAAGTCACTCGGCCGCCGTCCCGGTCGCGGGCAGCCCGACCGACAGTGGGTGCGCACCGTTGCCACAGTCGAGCAGTACCGAGTCGAACACGACATCACCGACAAGCGCACACTCCTCGGCCCATACCCGGAGGACAATCCCTTCGACCAGATGGACTGGGAGATGATCCACAACAGCGTCACCGAGACCCGTCAGGAGCTTGGAATCGAGAAGCCGCAGCCGCGAGGACGTGGTATCGAGCTTCCCTCGCTCGGGCTGTGGCAGCCGGACGACGGCGAACGTAGTCCCGTTGATCCGGTATCGAACTCCGCGGTCTCGTCGTTATTGAGCGGCCAGCGATGCGATTGCGAGTGGCTGACGGCCATTTCTTCGGCGATCGGAAGTGCCTGATTCATGATTGGTCATGACGTTGCGGCTGTTGTCGTAGCGTCGAAGGTGCCGGTTGGCGAGCTCTCTAAGTGCCTGCTGCCCTGCTGGGGTCGGCTTTCTAACGAAGTGCTTGCCGACCGGTTCCTTCACCGAGGTGTGGCTCGAAAGAGGCAAGAGCACTATCAACACGAATCAGGAGTGCCCACCTCGGTTTTCACCACCGAGCGAAAGGCATTACCCCATGACCATCACCATCGGGATCGACCCTCACAAGGGCTCCCACACCGCTGTCGCGATCGACAGCAACGAACACGTCCTCGACGAGATCCGAGTTCGCTCCTGTTCGACCCAGACAGCGCGTTTGCGCGAGTGGGCTGAGCGTTTCGAGGAACGAGCGTGGGCGGTGGAGTCCGCCCACGGCCTCGGCTACCTCCTCGCCCAACAGCTCGTCGCAGCCGGCGAAAACGTGATCGACGTGCCACCGGTCCGCGCTGCAAGAGTGCGAGTGCTGGGTTCGGGCAAGTCGCAAAAGAACGACCCCAACGACGCCCGCTCGATCGCGATCGCCGCGTTACGCGCCGACGACCTCACGACCGTGTGCGCCGATGATCACTCGCGGGTGTTGAAGCTGCTGTCCAAGCGACGCACGCGATCTCGGCCGGCTCAAGAACAAGGCAAGCTGCCGCCTCCACGCCCTGCTCCTCGAGATGGTCCCCGGCGGTGCGAGCTTTCGGATCACCTCGGTGACCAGGGTCAACGCGGTCATCGACGACTTCGAACCCGCCGATGCAATGGGCCGGCAACGCCAAGAGATCGCCCGCGAGTTCGCCGTCGATATAGATCGCTACAACCAGCTGATCGACGCGTCGAAGCAACGCATCAACACCGCTCTTGCAGCATCGGCAACATCACTGACAACGTTCTGCGGGGTCGGCCCAATCACCGCTGCGATGATCATTGGCCAGTCCGGCAACATCGACAGATTCAAGTCGAAGCATCACTTTGCGAGCTACAACGCGACCGCCCCAGTCGAGGCATCATCGGGCTCAAAGGTTCGGCATCGGTTGAACCAGCGCGGCAACCGGCAGCTGAACTGGGCGCTCCACGTCGTCGCGATCTCACAGCTCCGACACGACAACATTGGCCGCGCCTACTTCGACCGCAAAGTCGCCGAGGGCAAGACATCCAAGGAAGCAATCCGGGCTCTGAACGCCGGACCTCTGACGTCGTCTACCGACACCTCGTGGCCGACGCCCGCCACCAGAGCTGAATGTTCAGGTGGGCCCGGGAGGACAAAACAGGAACGACTCTGACTCCAGCGTGACCGGCTCTGCATCCTTATCAGCCGGCTCTTCGGACAAGTCACTCCCGGACCCAACAACCAACGCTACGACCCCCCACGCCGCCTGGCAAGAGGGTCTTCGTCGTCGCGCACGAAACGCCCTCAAAACTGCCCCTTGACACAAAGAGGCTTCGTACTGGGCGGACGATCGGCGCTGAGCCGGTGAGCGATATGCGTGGCATCTCAGACTCCGTCGTGTGTGCGCTGCCTCTCGTGCCTGTAGCGCCGCCGGCGCACTCGGCGGCCGAATCAGGGTTTGTGTTTCTCGACCCATCGGCGTTGCCACGGAGTCTCGACCGCCTTGTCGTCGTAGTGCTGTCGCACCCACTCGACAGCAGCAGCTGAGCCGACGCCGCTCTTGATCGCAAGAATCGCAAACGCCGTTCCCGTACGTCCTCGTCGACCGTGGCGCGCGATTTCCAGTCGAGCGGTGCCAGCAACAGAAAAGATCTCCGTCAGCTGCCGAACAGCGCTCTTCGTATCGCTCGGCAGCCGAAAGTTCGGCCATCCAGTCCACTCGCTCGGCCACGCCATCGCAGGTGGAGTTCGAGCGAGCATGTAGATCCCCAACGTCGGATCGGGCCCTGTGGGCTGACCTCGACCCAGTCCGCGGCCGCGTACACGCACTCCATTGGGGGACTCCGCAACGCCCTCAGGGATCGGCCACGGATCAACCTGCACGCGCCCATCCTGTCAGCGTTCGACGGCGCCTCAGCCCCACACGAACCGGACCCGCCAGCGACAACGAGGCGGCCGACAACGACCGGAATTACATGCACGTTTCCAAGGGGTTGGCCGAGCCCAGTCGTGTAGATCTCGGTCGGTTTCAAAGGCAGCGAGCCGCTGTCGATATCGGGTGGTCTGGAAGCTGAGCGGTCACTGGCGGATCGGGTGGCCAGCGAGCACGTCAGGTGCTGAGAGCGCAATCCAGAAAGGCGTCCCGTGGTTCTGGCGAGTTGTATCAGCCCTTCGGTACATACGAGCCGTCTGGCCGACATCCGAAGAACACTCGGGCGCCGTGTGGCTCCGAGAGCGTGATGACCGCGGTTCGCGACGAGTACGCGGTCGGGCACGACTTGTCCTCGTCGTCGGTGAAACCAACGATGACGTTCAGGGTGACGTCACTCGAGTTCTCAACTTGGTCGATCCGGTCCAGGTCGGGCGAACATCCAGGTTCGTTCACGTAGTACTCGAGAGCAGATCCCAAGCCCTTGGTGATCAGACTTCGGTCTTGGTTGTGGCGCCCTTTTCGGAGCCTGGCCGGGTGGCTTCGGCGAGCCCATCCTTGAACTCCTTCTGCGCTCGACCGAGGTTCCTCGCGAGTTTCGGCAGCTGCGAGCCGCCGAACAGCACGAGTATGAGCGCGAGCAGCACCATTCCTTCTGGTCCTCCGAGCATGATGGTCTCCTTTGAAATCGAGTGCCGTATTGAGTGACCCGAGAAGAGGTCAGTGGCCTCAGCTCGTCAGATCCTGAACGGCTCCTAGAATATCATGAAGTTGTTAGATCGTAATCTCAGGAGACACGCACGATGGATGATGTAGAGGTCAGCGCTGCGCTCACCGAAGACGAGCGGGCTGCGGCGCGAGCGTTCGTAGCTCGTTGTGAGGTTCGCCTCTCGACGTTTCATCGGATCGCTGTGGGTTTGCTGTCGGGGGCCGGGTTGCTTGTCGTGTTGCCGGTGGTTGCGCGCGACTCGATCACCGGGATCCTCCGATCGCTTGTCGCCGGGGACTTCACCGTGCCCGATGGGTTGCTGATCGTGATGGTTTTCGCGATTCTCGGTGTGCCGGGGTTTGCGCTGTGGTTGCTGTTTGCCGATCTGACGCGGTTCTACTTTCATGCGAACCACCTCGGGAACGGCCGCGAGACGTTCACTCCACGGTTCACCTTGACATCGCTTCGGCTTCCCGCTGACGAACTCGGGCCGAATGCGACGCAACAGCTCGATCGCGCGCGACACGAGCCTCGGATCGTCGAGCTGCTCGTTCCGACGAACGATGCGTCGCGTGCGCGGATCGACCGGCAGCTCGATGTGTATCGAGCGACACGGGAGCGCGGCGGCCGCGATGATCACGGTCGCGCTGAGGGGTTGTTCGAGTTGGCAGCGTCGCACCCGCGGCCGCTCCTCGAAGAAGTCGCCAAGATCGAGTACGGCATGGTTCGTCACGGGTTGCGCCTGCGAAGCATCGTGTTGCGTTACGTGAAGGCGGTTCTTGCGGTTCTTGTGGCGGCTGTTGCGGTGTACAGCGGTGATGCGGTAGTCGTTGGGCTTGACCCGACGGCCGGCGTCACCGTCGCGGATGCGGCCTGGTTGGCAGCGATCGGGTTGATCTGGGCGCCGGTAGTCGTGCTTGGGATCACGTCGCCGGTGCGGTGGATCGAGCAGCTGATGCGCGACGACGGCGCTGCGACGACCGCTGTGGCGAACGACCCCGAACTCACTCATGTCGAGCGGGTGGCGCTGCCCATCGCCGCGGTCGGTTGGGTGGCAGGCGCGGCGGCCATGATCGTCGCCGCGCTCGACGCGGACCTGTCCACTTCGGGCCGGGTCACCGGACTCGCCGTCCTCGCCATCTCAACGCTCGCGGTCGGCATCGCGGCGTCAACCGGGCGATTTCGTAGTCTTCTCGCCCGATGATGACGGTGCAGTAGGCAGGTCGCGGTAGACGGGGTGCCAAACCGTTTCGTCGATCCGACTTGAGAGTTCTGCGTCGGAGAGCGGTTCGGCGAGGCCTTCGTCGATCGCTGTTCTTGCGACGGCGATCGCAACCTCGCGAGCAACGCTGCGACTCTGGGTGATCGGAGGGAGGATGCCGCCGTCGCTGTTCTGAGCCGCCAGTTTCCCGATGGCGGTGGCGGCCGCGGTGAACATGGCATCCGACACGGCTCTGGCCTGAGTGGCGACAACGCCGAGACCAACGCCTGGGAACACATGGACGTTGTTGACCTGCGCGATGGGGACCGATCGGCCGTGGACTGTGACGGGCCCGAACGGGCTTCCGGTACCGACGAGAGCCGCACCGTCGGTCCAGTTGAGGACATCGGCAGGGATGGCTTCGGCTCTCGGAGTGGGGTTGGAGAGCGGAAGCACGATCGGCCGCCTCACACCCGATGCCTGCGATCGGATGACGGCTTCGGTGAAGATCCCCGGCTGGCCGGTGACACCGACCAGGGCGTGTGGAGCGACCCGGTCGACAACGTCGAGCAATTCGACGGCGCCGTCACCGTCGTCGTCCCAGCCGGCGACGTCGTCCCACGGGCGTGCGAAGGGTTGCTGGAATGGCAGGAGGCCGTCCATTGCGTCATGTAGGAGTCCGTCTCGATCGACGAGCCAGCAGCGTGCGACCGCTTCGTCATGAGCGAGACCGCCAGCGACCATTGCACGCACCGCTTGGTTGGCGATGCCCGTGCCCGCCGAACCGGCACCCACGATGACGAGACGCAGGTCGGTGATCGGCACGTCCGCGGTGACCAATCCTGCGACGATCGCCGCAACAGTGACCGCGGCGGTGCCCTGGATGTCGTCGTTGAACGAACAGATGTGATCGCGATGACGCGCCAGCAACCGGTTGGCGTGCAGTTGCGCAAAGTCCTCCCACTGCAACAAGACGTTGGGGAAGCGCCGATGGAGGGCGTCGACGAACGCGTCGACCAGTTCGTCGTAGTCGTCGCCGCGCACGCGTTGGTGCCGCCATCCGAGGTAGAGCGGGTCGGACAGGAGCGACTCGTTGTTCGTCCCGACATCGAGGAACACCGGCAGTGTGCGCGACGGGTCGAGGCCCCCGCCAGCGGTGTACAGGGCGAGTTTTCCGACGGGGATGCCCATCCCGCCGATACCGAGGTCTCCGAGGCCGAGCACGCGCTCACCATCGGTGACCACCACCACGTCGATCTCGCGATCGCCGACCGCATTGTCGAGGAGTTCCTCGACGCGGTCGCGCTGGGGCCACGACAGGAAGAGGCCGCGTTCGCGACGGTAGATGCGAGACCATTGCTCGCAGGCCACACCGGCGGTCGGTGTGTAGACGACTGGCAGAAGACCGTCGAGGTTCTCTGCGAGGAAGGCGTAGAACAGCACCGAGTTGCGATCTTGCAGGGCACGGAGAAACACGTGGCGTTCGAGATCGGTGTCCTTCATGTCGTACTCGAGTGCGACCCGAGTGAGCTGCGTCCCGAGGTCCTCCACCACAGGAGGAAGCAACCCGTCGAGCCCAAACCGTTGCCGCTCCGCGTCCGTGAACGCAGTGCCCTTGTTCACGTACCGGTCAGCGAGCAACCAACGTCCAGACCGCTTCACCACCGACACGGTAGAGACCCGCGAAGGAACGCTGTCAGCGGCCTCTCCTTGAGATCGCTCGTCAGGCGTCGGCATCGGGTCCGCTGTCGTGATCTTCTGTTCGAGTTTGGATGGCTGCGATCTCTTCGCCGCCGAAGTACACGGTGACCGGCCCGTCCCGCGAGATCACGAACACAATCCGGGCCCGATGGTCGAAGGAGTATCTTCGCGCAGCGGCGTGGCGCGTTCCTCGTGAGGGGTCACGTCTGACGTTGTCATGGCTCTGCACCGACGAGCGAAGGTGCGCCTCGATTGCAATGAGTTGGCCAGCACGATCCACGATCGCCGCACCGTCGACTTGTGTGAGGAGTTGGCGGATCGCGGCGCGCTTCGCGAATTGGTCGAAGGAAAGATGTGGGATCGGAGTTGGCGGACGCGACGGGTTCAGGCCGTCCACGTCGGCGATGTCGTCGGCGTCCAGCGCCCACACCAGACAGGCGCCCGCGTCAGCCGGGCTCATCGTGTGGACGCAGAAGTCGAGGAGACTGTGCAGCGTGTCGCTCGGTGCGTTGGGCACCACGTCGAGCACTGCGCGGGCGAATGGTGCGGCGTATGGCTTCGTCCACCATCGGGCGCCGTCCCAGATGAACAACCCATTCGGGCCGACCACGCGAACGTTGCCGTTGGAGCGGCGTTGGACAATCGTCGTGGAGGGTTGATTTGTGCGGCGTCGGAGACGGACGAGTTCGGCTTCACGGTCATGGGGGGAATCAAGCAGCAGCAGCAGTCCAACTGACTCGGCGTGGCGCAGCACGAACGAGTGTCGGCCGTCGGCCAGGCGCCGGAGCACCGCCTCGTCAGTCACCGCCGACGTCGAGAACGTTCCATCGAGTTCGAGGCAATCCAGCGACGAATCGACCAGGACTGCGCCATACGAATGGAGCACCCCTTCGTGCACCGGCGGGTACCGCGCATAATCGAGTTCTTCGATGAGGCTGCGTCTGAGGCCGTCCGTGGCAGGCAGATCGATCCCGGCGTCGAGGAGTTCTTCGCGGAGACGGCGCTGGCGTCGTTTGGTGATCCGGTCCCGATTCTTCGACGCGGGGTCCCAGTTCACGTAGCGACAGTATCAGTCGCTCGCGTCCAGGGGTTCGTATCTAGCGAGCTATATATCTGCTAAGATCGTGATATGACGATACTTGACCGAACGAATGCCGAGGAGGAAGTCGGGGCGCAACGTCAACGGGCTGCCTCCGCATCTGATGTTGCGACGGGCCAGGACGCCGGTGAGGTCACCTCGATGTCGGTCCTCTCTCCCCCGGGCGGCGCAGGAAGAACCAATGAGCAGAGCATGGGCCGTGCCGTGCGGCTCGGTGCGCTGATCGGAATTCCTGCGACGTTCCTTGTCACGTTTCTGATCGGGATCATCGGTGGCGCCGGACCGGTCGCATCGTTGGCGATCGGACTGTGGGTCGGTGGGTTCGGGAGCGGGACATACCTTGGCGCCATCTTCTTCCTACCCAGCGGCTCTGACGGAAGCGGCAGCGCAAAGTGACGGTTCGGCAGCCACCAGCAATCACCGAACACGGCCAACTGCCGGTCTCGCGGATTGAAATCGCTGACTGCATCGAGTCCGCTTTCGCCAATTCGCCGATCTCCTCGGAGGAACTCATCGCTGCTGCAACTCGAGCGTCTGCCCGGCCAGCGATCCTCGACGCCTTGGCCACCCTTCCGAACCGGCAATACCACCAGCTCGTCGACCTCTGGACATACCTCCCTGACTTGCCGATCTCGATCGATCGATGAGCGGCATCGACGTCGTCGTTTGCGACGGCGACGAAACCGGTCAGGAACTCCTGGAAGAGGCCCTGCGCGTGTTCCAATCCGGTGTGCTCGACATACCCGTCCGCCTCGAACACTTCGATCTCTCACTCGCAAACCGACGTCGCACAGCAAATTCGGTTGTGAGCGACGCTGCAGCAGCGATGGTCGAGGCCGGGCTCGGACTGAAAGCTGCAACGATCACCCCGCCAGGCATCGGTGACGTCGGATCACCCAACCGGCTGTTGCGCGAAGGCGTCGATGGGTCGGTGATCGTGCGGACCGGGCGCCGCATCCCCGGCGTCGCGCCGCTCGCACCAGTCTCCCATCCGATTGTTGTGGTCCGAATGGCAGTTGGCGACGCGTACGGTGCCGATGAAGTCCGAAGCGGCAACGCCGGGTCGCCAGGTGAAGTCGCATGCCGCACTGAGCGGATCACACGCTCGACGTGTCGGGCTGTGGCCGACTACTCATTCGTGACCGCGTCCACGATCGGCGGTGTTGTCTTCGGTGGACCGAAATGGACAGTCTCACCCGTCTATGAAGGCATGCTCAAAGAGGAAATGGACGCCGCCGCAACGCGCCATCCGCACGTGCCGTACCACCCCGTGCTCATCGACGCCAGCTACGCAGCGCTGCTCTCCGATGCTGCAAGACAGCCGCGTGTCATACCCTCGCTGAACCGCGACGGCGACTGCCTGTCGGATCTCGTGCTCGCGATGTTCGGCTCAATCGCTGGCGCCGAATCGGTACTACTGTCGCTCGACGACGACCTCACCCCTCGAGTAGCGATGGCAGAAGCACCACACGGCACCGCACCCTCGCTCGTAGGAAAGAACGTCGCCAACCCCATGGCAATGCTGCTCGCCTGCGCCGCCGTACTCGATCACGCAGCCATCCGCGGAGCGGCCAGCGCCAGCAATGCAGCAACACGGCTGCGCAACGCCACCTTGGACGCCGCCCTCGACGGCGTACGCACCCTCGACCTCGGAGGAGAAGCCTCAACGAGCGACGTCGTCGACAACGTCTTGGAACGCCTCCAACATCCGCCGCACGCCGACTAAAGCCTTGATTCGCCCGAGATCATCTCCTGGCCCCTCGTGGCTTCTGCTCGTAGCTCACCGCGTCGAAATCAGCCAGCAGCTCACCTTCGCTCGTCAATCGGGTCGTGATGATCTGCTTCGCCGCGCTGAGCAATTCGAAGACCTGCGGATCGACGACCGAATAAATCATCGATGAACCCTGCCGCTCCGCGCTGACGATCCCCGCACGACGCATGATCGCCAACTGCTGAGAGAGATGAGCAGACTCGACTCCCACGTCGGGCTGCATCGCCGAAACAGACCGAGAACCACCCGCCAACACCTCGATGATCCGGATCCGAACAGGATGACCCAACGTCTTAAAGAACTCAGCCTTCGCCCGGTACACGGAATCGCTCATCTAAAGACATTAGCAGTTTCGCAGATAAACACAGGCCCACTGCACCAGCCCAACGACCCGACCGAGCGGCTGGCCCAGATTGCAAAACAAGACCTCGGGTGTACGCGACGTCCCATCCGTTCGAAAGAGACCAAGTGACGCGTCAGCCGAGCTTGCAACCACGAGAGCCGACCAGAACGACATCATCCGCCCGCTCATATTCCCCGGGCCCACACGTTCCACGACCGCTCATAGCCGGCAGGGAGGATGGTTTGTGGGTGCACCGGATGTGCGTGGGGCTCGATCGGTCTCGGCTGATGGCACACCACTCATATCGTGAGCGCCGTAAACCCGGCGTCGTTGCTGAAGCGGCGTGACGATCTGTTCTCGCGCGTCAATCGGCGTCACTTGGCCGGCTCCGTCCCGAACGAAGCTTGCTGATCTACGGTTGGGGTGTGGAGTTTGTCATCGCCCGGAATCCTGACCCTGCTTCGACGTTGCCATTTCTTGTGCGTTTGCCGGTGGGATCGAGACCGGTCGTCTTG
>Ga0335398_10005070_pt1 | contig 17756 bp, 16 predicted proteins | sample BON03_FD_205742 | JGI IMG/M metagenome (GOLD analysis project Ga0335398, IMG submission 205742) | Freshwater microbial communities from Lake Bonney liftoff mats and glacier meltwater in Antarctica - BON-03 (spades assembly) (version 2) | ecosystem: Environmental > Aquatic > Freshwater > Ice >... | reverse complement strand
CCTTGCTCCCGCAGCACTTCCCGGGCCGGCCCCTGCCCATCGTCAAGGAACACCTCTACGCCAACCCCGCCGCCTGCCTGCGTATCCTCCGCTCAAAATGACCTCAAAACAAAAGACCCTGGTCGCCACCACCACCGCGCAATCATCGCCCCCGCCCCCCCGCGACGGGCATCCAGGTGCCGAGCATCGCGTCAAAATGGAGGCCCGCCTCGGTCTCAATGGCGACGGCCAAGTCGACGCTGCCGAGCGCGCCGCCGGCGAAGCCGAGATGCGCGCCAGGGTGGCGGAAAACCCTCGCATGCTCGCCAGAGTCGACACCGACAAGGACGGTCAGGTCAGCGATGCAGAGTGGGCCGTAGCTAAGAATAAATTTCAACAAAACCGGCACCAGGAGATGAAACACCGGTCCGCGAATTCTCACCGGAGACCCGACGGCCACGCCCCACGCAAATTCGACGACCGCAAGGGTGACGTCGCGGCCAAAGAGGCCTTCAAACACGGGTGGATGATGGGCAAATTCGACACCAATGGCGATCGGAAGCTCGATGAAACCGAGCGCGCTGCGATGCGGGCTGCCACCGAAGCCAAGAAACGGGAGCAAATGGAGAAGCATCTCGTTAAGCTCAAATCAATCGACGCCGATGGCGATGGCCAGATCAGCGATGCCGAGTGGGCGAAAGCAAAGGAGAATTTCAAACAGGATCACCCGGGAAAACGCCCTCACGAGACGGCGCCCGACGCCAAGGCGTGAGGATCCGGATTTGAGTTAAGTCGGGGTAGATTAGAGGTGACGGCGGTGCTTTCGGGCCCGCCGTCTTTCGGGTTCCCATCTGACGGGCAAACGCCACACTGGCCCCATGTCGGTTACCCTGTCGGATATTCGCTCTGCCCGTCGCCGGATCGCTTCTGGCATCATCAAATCGCCCTGCCCGGAATCGATTCCTCTCTCGGAGGCCACCGGCGCGACGATTGTTTGCAAACTCGATAATTTTCAACGCACCGGTTCGTTTAAAGAGCGCGGCGCGCGCAACGCCCTGCTGCTGCTCCCGGCGGCTCAACGAGAAGTTGGCGTCGTGGCGGCGAGTGCGGGTAATCATGCCCTTGGCCTAGCGTATCACGGCATGTTGCTCGGCATACCGGTCACCGTGGTAATGCCCGATTACGCGCCGCTCATCAAAATCACCAACTGCCAACGGCTCGGGGCCAACGTGATCGTGCAAGGCCGCGATTTTGTCGAAGCGCGTGCTCTGGCCGATGAGCTTGCGACCCGCCACGGCTACCAGTATGTGCACGGTTTTGATCATCCCGACATCATCGCCGGACAGGGCACCATGGGGTTGGAGATCCTCGAACAGGTGCGCGATGTCGAGGCCATCGTCTGTCCCATCGGCGGAGGCGGCTTGATCGCCGGGCTTTCGCTTGCCGTCAAATCGATCAATCCGAAGGTGCGCGTGATCGGCGTCGAGAGCAAAGCCACGGGCAACTACGCTGCGGCCTTGAAAGCCGGGCATCCGGTGGTGCAACCGCGCCGTCCCACTTTGGCCGACGGTCTCGCCACGCTCACGGTGGGAGCCAATGCGTTTGCGATTGCGCGACAACACGTCGACGAAGTCGTCAGTGTGGGCGAAGATTGGATTGCCCTTGCAATCTTGCGCATGGTCGAGCTCGAGAAAACTGTGGTGGAAGGCGCCGCGGCCGCGCCGCTCGCCGCGATGATGGCGGGACGGTTGCCCCACCTCGCTGGCAAGAAAGTCGTGCTGACTGTTTGCGGCGGCAACATCGACCCGGCGGTGCTCAGTCGCGTCATCGAAGGCGGTTTGGTCAGCGATGGACGCCTCACCCGTTTCCGCGCGCGGATCAGTGATCGACCGGGTGGCCTCGCCCGTCTCACCCAAGTCATCGCCGACAGCGGGGCGAGCGTGAAGGATATCGCCCACGACCGGGCGTTCAGCGGACCCGACGTGTCCGCCGTCCAAGTCGTCTGCACGGTCGAAACCCGCGACCGCACCCATATCGCCGCCCTGCACCGCGCGCTGAAGAAAAACGGGTTCCCTCTCGTTGTTGCGAAATGAACCAATCTCGGATTGCCCGGGATTGCAGGTAGGGACGGTTATCCTTAACCGTCCTGCATGGGTTTCCCCCCGCGAAAATCGCGGCCTTATGCGGTGCTACCGTGGGTAAAATCCGGGTCGCTCTATTTCTTTATCCTTTTCGTGTGGGCTCGGGATCAGACCAACTTGTTGCAACCAGACACCGCCTCAATCCTCATGAAGGCAGCTACCTCCTACCATGAACAGCAACGATGGTGTAGGCGCCTGTTCTTACTGATGCCGGATCACCGGCACGCTCTGATTTCGTTTCCCTCAGGTGGAATCTGTCGGCTAAGGGTGGAGAAGCTGGAGACGCGACCCAACCAGAAAGGCGGGTATTGAATGGCACCGCGATTTCTTCGAACACCGCATTCGGTCTGGAGAGAGTGGGGAGGGAAAAGCGGTTTACCGCGGAGAAAATCCTGTTCGCAAAGCTTTGGTTTCCGACGCCAGCTTATGGCCGTGGATTCTCGAACCCTAAAGAGAGCTTCTCCGAGGGCAGTTAGGGCTAGCTGCCCCTGCCAGAAATCAAGGTGGTCACAGTTAAGGGCGGTTATGCCTAACCGCTCATGGCCCGGGATTGGATTTTCACTGGTCATCCTCCTCCTCACCGCCTGCCAAACTACGCCGCCCGCACCCCCACCCACGGTCCCCACCGACGACATTATTATCGTCGCCGGACAACCCTTTCATACCGGCACGCGGGTGGTGACTTGGAAAGAAGAGGGCGGTTACGATGCTTACCAATTTACGCCCACAGAGCATGCGGGCAACGCTAACCATGGGGTGCGTCGGCTGCCGTCACCAAATATTGCCGGAGATTGGATTGATCGCAAAGAACGATGGGATCTGCCTGCGCTGCAAACTTACGTGGATCAGTTGGTCTTTCACTACGACGATGAAGGTTTTAGCCGTCGCTGTTTCGAAATTTTGCAACGGCGGGGGTTGAGTGCGCACTTTCTCCTCGATCTCGACGGCACGATTTATCAAACGCTCGACCTGCGCGAGTGCGCTTATCACGCGACCCAATCCAACAGTCGTTCCATCGGGATCGAGATGGCCAATATCGGTTCCTTTGCTCCCGATAAAAATCAGGAATTGACCGAATGGTATCAGCGCGACGGGGAGGGAAATCCTGTTGTCCACATTCCCGAAGAGTTGGGTGATCCTCATTTTCTTCGGCCGGAGTTCACGGCCCGACCGATTCAACCGGATATCGTCGAAGGGAAAATCAACGGTCGCGTCGTTCGCCAATACGATTTCACGCCGGAGCAATACGCCGCGCTGATCAAATTGACCGTGGCTCTGCACCGGGTCTTCCCCCTGATTAAACTGGATCGGCCGCGCGATGCCCAGGGTCAGCCGATTATCGAAAAATTAACCGATCAAGACCTCCTGAAATACCAAGGTCTCCTCGGCCATTTTCATATTCAGACCAACAAAGTAGATCCCGGTCCTGCCTTCGATTGGAAACGGGTGATCGATGGTGCCCGCCAAGCCGACCGATCCAAGTAGAGTAGGGGCCGCCCCCTGAGCGCCCCGCCAGTTTTTTAGCCCGCCCGGCCTGTCCTCCATCGCTCCTGGCGAAGGAGGGAGCTCAGGCCCTCCCTTGCGGTGCTTCCTTTTTTCCAAACGCCGGATCGATCTTAAGCTGCGCGGTGACAATCAGTGAGGGCACGGTGGCGATCATCACCCAGCCGAAGAAGGTCACGTAGCCGAGTTGCTCCTGGATCCAACCTGCGGCCATACCGGGTAGCATCATCCCGAGGGCCATGAAGCCTGTGCAGATCGCATAGTGGGCCGTCTGGTGTTCGCCTCGCGCGACATACATCATGAAGAGCATGTAGGCGGTAAACCCAAAGCCGTAGCCGAGTTGCTCCAGCGCGATCGCGCCGCCCACCAGCAACACATTCTGCGGCTGAATCCACGCGAGCAGAATGAACACCGCATTGGGCAAGTGCATGCAGGCGATCATCGGCCAGAGCATCCGTTGCAAACCGCGTCGCGACACGATGTAGCCGCCGATCAGCCCACCGACCGTCAGGGCGATCACGCCGATCGTGCCGTAAAAAATTCCGACTTGCTGGGTGCTCAGGCCGAGTCCGCCGATCGAGCGCTCGTCGAGGAGAAAGGGCGTCGAGAGTTTGAGCAACTGCGACTCGGCTAGCCGGTAGAGCAGCAGGTAACTCAGCGCGAGGCCGATCTCCTTCTTTTTAAAGAACGATCCGAACGCTGAGAAGTAACCCTTGGTGAAATGTGCCGCCGTCACCGCATGGTCGGCGAGCGGTTTGGGCAACACGAACAGATGGTAAAAGGCAGCGAGCACAAACAGCACGGCGAGAGCGCCGAAGACCAACGACCACGCCTGCGTCACGCTGCCGGTGGATTCCTGCAGCGAACCTGCGAGGTAGACCAATCCGCCTTGGCCGGCGATCATCGCGAGCCGGAAGAAGGTGCTGCGCACGCCGACAAAGGCCGCCTGCTGGTGCGCGGGAAGCGCCAACAGGTAGAACCCGTCGGCGGCGATATCGTGCGTGGCCGAGCTGAAGGCGAGGAGCCAGAACACCGCGAGCGTGGAGCGAAAAAAATCGGGGCCCGGCACCGTCAAGGCGACGGCGGCGAGCGCGGCGCCGATCACAAACTGAAGAGCGACGATCCACGCCCGCTTGGTTCGCAACAAATCCACGATCGGGGACCACAGGGGTTTGATGACCCACGGCAAATAGAGCCAGCTCGTGTAGAGCGCGATGTCGGTGTTGGAGACCCCGAGGTTCTTATACATGATGACCGACAGCATCATCGCCGCGACGTAAGGCAGGCCTTGCCCGAAATACAGCGTGGGAATCCAACGCCAAGGATGCGGGGAGTTTGCGGCGGGGGCGTCCATTAATGCGGTGAACCGTGACGCGCACCGATTTCCCGCGCAATGTCAGAACTAAACCGACAGATGAAAGCAGGAAACAGGGAAAACACGCCTAGGTGAAAGCCTAACTGAAAATAACTCAATTCTTGCTAGTAGGCAGTAACGTGGAGTCCTTCGGATTGAGGGCGGGACCGCTGGGACCGCCGCGACTAAGGACAGCTGGCTTTCATTCGTGGATCCAACCGGACGGCCGGGCGGTCCGTCCCTACCTTGCAGCGAGCTTTTATACGATCAATCATCGGTTACTGCCTACTAGGCAGAGAGCTAAAATATCAAATTCCCGGGTGAACCCCACACGAATTAGGCCTTTGAATTAGTTCGAATAACGCGCGTTTGCGCACAAAAGAAGTCCAATGATATCCAGCTCTTTCGATAGCTTATACCAACGTCTCTTTTGTTTTGGACTTTGGCCCGCCTGCGCCGAGGCTTCGGCGAGCAGGCGCCCCGGCAAGCCGGGGGTAGGGGCGGACCGCCGGGCCGCCCGCGAATGAGTGATCGGCGCGCCCAGCGGTCGCGCCCTACCCAAAGTCCAATTCTCCAGAGCGGTTGGTCTTACAAAGAAATGCGGCGAAGATATTTGGTCTCACCTACTTGCCCGCGTTCATACTTCTCGCCGCAGTCAACTTTGGTCTCTTGCAGCCGCTGTTTTCCTCACCGGATCCGGCGCAAATTGCGCGCAATGTTCTTGGGCACGAAACGCTTTTCCGAGCCGCTCTCGTCGGCATCATGCTCTACAGCGTCGGTGTTCTCGTGCTGAGCACAACGCTCTACGTAATGTTGAAGTCAGTTGACCGGAATCTAGCCCTGTTCGCCGCCTTCGGTCGGCTGGTCTACGGCTACATCTGGCTCCTGCTCGTGCTAAACCTTTTCACGGCCCTAAGATTGCTGAGCCAGCCTGAGTATGCGGGACTCCCCTCTGATCAGTTAGCAATTTTGGCGCGCCTATATCTGTCGGGCTTCGACCATTACTATGTCGGCTTGTTGTTTTGGTCTCTGGCCAACGGCGTTGGCGCCTACCTTTGGCTCAAATCGCGCTTTATCCACGGCGTCTTTGCCGCTTTCGGCATCCTAGCGAGCGCATGGTGCGCTGGCGGCACCCTCGTTCTCTTCATCTTCCCGGACTTTTCGCAGATCGTGAATCTATGGTGGTTTGATACGCCGATGGTGCTGTTCGAAATCATCCTGAGCTTCCTGCTTCTATTTAGGGGCTTACGATCACAGGATCGCGAGCCGACGGTGGCGGTAACCTGAGTTCGATCAAAATACCGCGTCAGCTTGTCGGTGATTTACGTTTCCAACTGAGGAAAGACGGCGACAAAGGTGGTCGTGTCGTCGACCTGTTCGGAAGCGAGAGCGAGCGTGGCCTGATGCGCGCGGGCGATTTCGAGGCAAAGACTGAGGCCGAGGCCGTGGCCGCGCGCGGAACCGGTCAAGTTGCTGTGAAAGAAACGCTCGAAAACTCGTTTGCGATCTGCGGACGGGATGGTCGGACCGGTGTTGGTTACGGTCAGCGCGATGTGTCCGTTGGTGGGTTGCAGCTCGCAGCGCAGGTTACCTGCGGACCGGTTGTGCTTCACGGCGTTGTCGAGTAGGTTGAGCACGAGTCGGCGCAGCAGCAACAGATCGCCGCGCACCGATAGGTTGGGCGTGATGACCCACACAAAACCGAGTTTTTCGGCCGAGGTAAGGAGCTCGATGTCTTCGCAGGCTTCGATGACGAGGGCGCTGAAATCGACGGTTTGTCCAGATACCGTGATGCGACCGGCGTCGAATTTCGCCAACAACAGCAAGTGCTCGGTGATGCGATCAAGACGATCAATCTCCTCGCGCAGGCTCATCAATTTATGCTCCAGGTTCGGTGGAAGAGCGGGTTGTTGCATCAAGCTGTCGATTTCCCCGCGTATGATCGTCAAGGGCGTGCGCAACTCATGCGAGGCGTCGGCGGAGAATCGCTCGGCTTGACGGTAGCTGCGCTCGATGCGCTCGAGCATGCGGTTGAGCACGGTGGTGAGGTGGCCGATTTCGTCGTCGACAAGAGGTCTGGGCAATCGTCGGGCGAGGTCCTGACCGCCAATGGTCTCGGCGGCGCGGGCGGCCTCGCGCACCGGAATCAACGCGCGACTAGCGACGAACCCCCCGCCCCAAGCGGCGAGTCCGGCGGCGAAGGGCAGCGCGACCAGATACGCCATGACCAATTCGAAAAGGGTTTCCCTAACTTCGGACAAATGGCCCGCGACCCATAACCGATCGGCGTGCCAAGGGAAGGAGATGACCCGCCAGGATTGGTCTTGGAAGCGGACCGTTCGGGGCTGCCCGTCGTCAGCCTGAGCGAAATTCTCTGCCCCGGGGAAATTGTGCGAAGCTTGGCGAATGGTGCCGTCGGCTCCGATGATGGCAAAGGCCTTGGAAGGCGGTTCATCCATGAGGTCGGCCAAGGTGAGGCCAGCGGCGAGGGCGGCTTTGGCTTCGATGGCATCTTCCCGCAGATCGAGGTCGAGCGATTCGATCTGCTCGAGGTAGACGCTGATTAAGGTGCCGATGGCGAAAACCAAGAGCGTTGCTCCCGTGACCCCCGCGGACCACACTGCGATCTTCCTGCGTAAGGTGAAGGGTTTCACGAGTCGGCGTTGATGGAGTAACCGACGCTGCGCACGGTTTGAATCAGCGGCGTGGACTCTCCGTCGTCGAGTTTGCGCCGGAGACGTTGGATGGCGACGTCCATGAAGTTGCTCTGCGTGTCGAAGCGATAACCCCAGATCTGTTCGCAGAGTTCCATGCGGGTAAAGACGCGACCGGGAGCCCGCAATAGATGCTCCAAGAGGGCGAACTCGCGGTGGGTCAATTCCAGTTTCCGGTCGCCGCGGCGCGCTTCGCGCGAGTGGAGGTTGAGCACGAGATCGGCGTAAACCACTTGGCTGAGTCCGGGGCTGCTGCGCCGCCGCCAGACGGCCTTGAGGCGCGCGATCAGCTCCACCATGGAGAACGGTTTCGGAAGATAGTCGTCTGCGCCGAGGTTGAGCCCCTCCACGCGCTCTTCGAGGTCGCCGCGCGCGGTGAGCAGGATGACGGCGACGGTGTTGCGGGATTCGCGGATCGCCGAGAGCACACCCAACCCGTCGAGCCCGGGCAGCATGATATCGAGCACAATCGCATCGAAGCCGTGAAGTCCCACGAGCGCGACCGCCTCGCGTCCGTTGGCGCAGCACATCACCCCCCAGCCTTCCTCTTCCAGTCCCGCCTGCACAAACGCGGCCACCTTCTTTTCATCGTCGACAACCAGCACGAGCATCTCGGGAGCGTGAGGAATTCTTGGCGCCCATACCAGCGGAATCCCGGCGAGCCCCCGCCGCGAATCATTACAATTCCGTCATGTTTCTAACATTCGGGACTAGGCGGAGTCTCAGGGTAGGTGGAAACAAATTGTTCTCTCCCTTCGCGGTGTGTCCGCGCCGCCGCCTGGGCCGTTCTAGGTCTGGCGCTGATCGCTCCGCGCACCGCTGCCGCTGCACCGCACTTTTGGTCGGTGGGCGACGTGGCGGCGGGTTACCAAAACGGACGTCGACCCGAGGCCTTGCTCTCGCGAGATTACGGGAAGCTGCTTTGGGACGACACGCGGTCGGTGCTGACCTCGCCGTTGCGTTGGGATCGAGCGGATTGGCTGGAAGCCGGAGCGTGGACGGCGGTGGTGGCGGGGACGGCGGCGTTCGACGGACGCATCCACGATGAAACGCAGGAGAATCGCACCCACTCGCTGAATAATTTTACCCAGAGTGCGCAAAAACTAGGATCGCAATACTCGTGGCTGGTGTTGGGTGGCTTTGAGGTGATCGGCCGGTTGACCGATAATGCCAAGGCGAAGGCGGTCGCGATGGACGGACTGACCGCAAGTATCATTGCAGCGGGCGTGATCACCCCCATCTTAAAATACTCGGTTGGTCGCGTGCGCCCCAACACGGCGACCGGAGAATTTCAGTTCAAGCCTTTCAGCGGAAACTACTCCTTTCCCTCGGGACACGTGACGCAGGCCTTCGCGGTCGCGAGCGTGATCGCGGCCCACTATGATTCGTGGTGGGTGCAGGGCGCGGCTTATGGCTTGGCGGGGTTGGTCGGTTACTCGCGCGTGCAACAGAATGCTCATTTCACCAGCGACGTCGTGGCCGGGGCAGTGATCGGTGCTGTCGTCGGGCGGACAATCGTCCGGCGGCACAGTCGATCCGACCCGGACGGATTCACCCTCGCACCTTTCACCGACGGACGTTCGTCCGGCCTGCTGCTGAGCAGAAATTTTTGATCGGAGCACCCGATCCCAACCTCAAACCGCCCCTCACCCTCGAGGATTATTTCCCATGAAAAAAACAACATGCTACCTTGCGACGATCATCTTGGTCGCGCTTCCGCTCCTTGGTTTTGCCGAGGACCATGATGACGAGAACTCGGCATCTAAGACGCCGGCTTCGATCCAACTTTCCGAGTCGATAGAGAAGACGGAACTACCGAAGTTGGCGCAAGTTACCTTCGATCAAGCCCTGGCCGCCGCGCGAGCCGCGGTGCCGGGAGCCGTGATCAAAGCCGAGCTCGAGGTCGAAAACGGTGGACTGATGTATTCCTTCGAAATTGTGACGGCGAACCGCGAAGTCAAAGAGGTGGAGATCGACGCTGGTAACGGGCGGGTCTTGGACATCGACGTCGACTGATGAGGCGTCTGAAATTCCCCCGGGCTGGTTGGGCGGCGAGCTTCGTCGTCGTGAGCGCAGCTCTGCTTACAGGCTGCGCGGTTTATCAGGCGAAACCGCTCGACGAAGGAGCGGTCGCGGGAGCGTTGCGTGCCCCGTCGTGGGCGGCGGTAAAGCTCGCCGCGACCCAGATCGACCATCCGTTGCTGCCAGCGCAGGTGATCGACGGCGAGGGAGGATTCACCCCCGAGGAAATTGGATTGATCGCGTTGATCGCGAGCCCGCAACTGAGGGCGATCCGCGATCAACGCGGGCTCGCGCAAGCGCAGGTGATTGCAGCGGGTATTTTGCCGAATCCGCAGTTTGGATTCTCGGCCGACGTGCCCCACGGCAACGTTGATCCGTCGTTGGTGGCGGCGCGCAGTCTCGGTTTGAGCTGGGATCTGACGGCGTTGCTGTCGTTGCACCAAAAGAAGATCGCGGCGCAAAAGTCGTCGGAAGCAATCGACTTGGAAATTGCTTGGCAGGAATGGCAAGTGGCGCGGACCGCCGAACTGCGGGCCGGTCGCGTTTTGTCGCTGGAGGAAAGTCTACCGCTCGCGCAGGAGATCGAAGCAGGCAGCGGCGAGAACCTTGCGTTGTTAAAGAAGGCGTTTGCCTTGGGCCAGCAGACCCGCAGCGATCTCACGCTCGCGACGGCGGCGTGGCGATCAGCTCGGGATCAGCGTTTCACGATGGCGCAGGATCTCACGCGAGAGCGGATTGCCCTCAATCTCATGCTGGGGCAACCGGCGGAGGTGCCAGTGCCGCTCAAGGCCAGCCCCATCGAGGCGAGGCCGACGGTGGCGACCCTGGGGGAATTGCTTGCCGGGTTGGAAACGCATCGTCTCGATCTCGTGGCGCTGAAACTGGGCTACGAAAGTCAGGAAGCCTCGTTGCGGGCGGCGATTCGCTCGCAGTTTCCCAAAATCAATCTGAGCCTCACCCAAGCGCGCGACACAGGCCTGGTAAAGACTCGCGGTTATGGGGTGGCTATTGACGTGCCGCTCTTTGATCGGAACCAGGCAACGATCGCCCACGAACGCGCCACGCGGCAGCAGTTGTTTGACGACTACGTGGCCCGAGTGGCCGAGGCTCGGTCGGAAGTCGTGCAATTGCAGGCGGCGCTCTCTGGGACGCGGGGGCAGTTGTCGGCGATCGACACCGAACTGATCTCGCTCCGCGAACTCGTCGAGGCGTCTGATCGCGAATACCAAGCTGAGGGCATCGACGTGCTGACCTGGCGTGAGGCGCGCCATGCGTGGCTCGGGCTCCGGTTGGGGCGCGAGCGAGTGCGACAAAATTACCAAGAATTGCAGCTGGCTCTCGGCATTGCCTCGGGTCGCCCCACCTCGAACTAACCTGCTCATGAAAAAACCAATTTTATCTCTCCTGATTCTCGGGGCCGCGGCGGTTGGAGTCGGGTATGGGCTGAGGTCCCGGACCGAGCTGACTCCAACGGCCGCGGCGCCCCCTACCGCACAGGTCGAGGCGCGGCCCTTGCAGCGAGGCCGATTGACCCAAACAGTGCAGGCTTTCGGTGTGATTGCGCCCGCTCCGGCAGGTGAGCGATCCCTGAGTGTCGCCTATGAATCATTGGTGCGTCGCGTGCACGTAGCGCCGGGCTCACGAGTGGTCGCCGGAGACGTTCTGCTGGAGGTGGGGCCCAGCGCAGATGGTTGGGTGCTGCTGGCGTCGGCCCGGAGTGCGCTGGCGTTGGCCGAAGAAATGGGTGCGGCGACCCTTCAACGCTTCGAGTTAAAACTGGCGACCCGGCAGGAGTGGCTCGGGGCGCAACAGGTCGAAAAAGAGGCTCGGTTGCGTTGGGAAAGTTTACAGAGTCGCGGCCTCACGGGTGATGGGCGCATCGAAGCCACCCAGCCTGGAGTGGTGAGTCGGGTCGAGGTCAGCGCAGGCCTGGTCGTGCCACCAGGGGGAGTCTTGGTGACGACGATATCGGCGCGCTACGAGGCGCGCATCGCCGTGGAGCTGGCCGATTTGTCGCAGGTTGCGCCGGGCCAGACCGTGAGGATCCAGTCGAGCAATCGACCGGAACATGGGGCGTTGATCGCCACGGTGACTTCGATTGACGGGCAGGTAGATCCAGTGACGGGCGCGGCAATGGTGCGCGTGGCGCTGCTGGATGACTCGGCATTCTTGATGGGTGAACACGTGCAGGCGCAGATCGCGGTGAAGCAATCCGAAGGGTGGAAGGTGCCGCGGCGGGCTTTGTTGCCGATGGGGGAGCAACGAATTCTCTTCACCGTGCGGAAGGGGCGAGCGGTGAGGCATGAAGTGCGCACCGGGATTGAGGCAGACGGGTTCGTTGAGGTCAGCGGCGACCAGTTGCAATCGGGCGAGCTGGTGGTGACGCAGGGCAACTACGAATTAGCAGAAGGGATGGCGGTCGAAGTGGCAGGGGGGGGGAAGTGAATTTTACGGACTGGATGCAGCGACACCGGCGATCGGTGCTCTTTCTCCTCGTGCTCCTCGTGCTGGGCGGGTTGGCAGCGAGTTTCTCTCTACCCGTGGCGCTCTTTCCCCATGTAGATTTTCCCCGGGTGGTGATCAGCATCGAGGCGGGTGATCGCCCGGCTGAACGCATGGCAACGGAGGTCACCATCCCGGTGGAGGATGCGGTGAGATCTGTGCCCGGCCTGCGCAGTCTGCGGTCTACATCGAGTCGTGGTAGCGCCGAGATTTCCGTCAACTTTGACTGGGGCCGAGATATGGTGGCCGCGCTGTTACAAGTGGAAGCGGCGGTGAACGAGACCCTGCCCGGATTGCCGCCCGGCACGGGGTTCCGAGCCCGCCGGATGGACCCAACGGTGTTTCCGGTCGTGGCCTACAGCCTGACCTCGCCGAAGTTGTCGGCGGTCGAGTTGCGTGATGCGGCCTATTATGTCCTTCGACCGCTGCTCTCGACCGTGAACGGCGTGGCGTCGGTGACGGTGCAAGGCGGCGCCGAGGCGGAATATCAAGTGACGATCGAGCCGGAGCGGTTGGAGTCACATGGACTCACCTTAGCGGAGGTGGCGACGGCCTTGTCCTCGGCGAGCGCGATCAACGCGGTCGGCCGATTGGAGGATCACTACAAACTTTATCTGACGCTGGTCGACAGTCGCATGACCACGGTAGAGGAGCTCGGGGAAACCGTCCTTCAACGAGGCCCCGCGGGCTTGTTGCGGGTGCGCGATCTGGCGACGATCACGGCGAGCACGGTGCCGCAATGGACGCGGGTGACCGCCGACGGTCGAGATGCGGTGCTCGTGTTAGTTTATCAACAACCGGGCGGCAACACGGTGCAGATCGCGAAGGATGTCGCCGCCAAGTTGGCTGACGCCGAGCCCCGACTGCCGACGACCCTGAAGATCGCTAATTGGTATGACCAGAGCCGGTTGATTATCGATTCGGCCACGAGTGTGCGCGACGCGGTCATGATCGGGGCGCTCCTCGCTGGGGTCGTGCTGTGGTTCTTCCTGCGCAACGGCCGAATCACGTTGATCGCCATGCTCTGCGTGCCCACGTCGCTCGCGGCGACGGTGCTGCTGCTCAAGTTTTTCAACAGTAGCTTCAACATCATGACGCTGGGCGGAATGGCGGCGGCGGTGGGGCTGATCATCGACGACGCCATTGTGATGGTGGAGCATGTGATCCGGCGTCTGCGGGGACACCCCGGCGAACATCATGGAATCGTCTGGTCAGCCGCCGCCGAGTTCACGCGACCGTTGGCCGGATCGTCGATGGCCACGATCGTGATTTTTGTGCCGCTGGCCTTTCTGTCGGGCGTGACCGGTGAATTTTTTAAGGCTCTGTCGCTGACAATGGCGGCGAGTCTCGTGATCTCGCTTCTAATTGCGTGGCTAGCGGTGCCGATCTTGGCAGATCATTTCCTTGGGGCGAAAGACGCGCGAGCCGAAGAGGGAGGGTCGTTGGCGAGGAGTCTGGGCAAAGGTTACACGCGATTGATGAAGCATCTGCTCCCGCGACCGCTGGGGGTGTTGGTGGGGGTGTTGCCTGTGCTCGCGGGAGCGTGGTTCGCGTATCAGCACGTCGGCTCCGGCTTCATGCCGACGATGGACGAGGGCGGTTTTATTTTGGACTATCGTGCGGCGCCGGGCACCTCGTTGAGCGAGACGGATCGCTTGGTGAAACAGGTCGAGGCGGTGCTGCAATCCACGCCGGAAGTGGAGACGTATGCGCGCCGCACCGGCCTGCAACTTGGCGGAGGACTCACCGAAGCCAATGAGGGCGACCTGTTCGTGCGACTCAAGGAGGGGCCTAGGCGAGATATCGAGGATGTGATTGACGACGTGCGGCTCCGAGTGGAGGCGACCGTGCCGGGACTCGAGATTGAGATGATGCAGCTGATGGAGGATTTGATTGGCGATCTGACGGCGGTGCCGCAGCCAATCGAGATCAAGTTATTCTCCGACGATGGAGCGACGTTGGCCGCGATGGCCCCGGCCGTCGCGGCGGCGGTGGCGGTCATTCCCGGAGTCGTCGACGTGAAGGACGGGGTCGTGCTCGCCGGGGATGCGCTCACCATCAAAGTAGATCGCGCGCGCGCTGCGCTCGAGGGCATGGATCCGGAGTCGGTGACCCGGGAAGTTGAAGCGTTGCTCGACGGCGTGTTGACGACGTCCAAAATTGAATCTGGCCCCAAACTGATGGGGATGCGGGCGTGGAGTCCGGTAACCGCCCGGCGCACCGTGGAGGATATTTCGCGACTGCGATTGCGCGCGCCCGACGGGCATTATTTTACGCTGAGCCGCGTGGCGACAGTCACGACCGAGATCGGCCAGCCGCAGATCAAGCGGGATAACCTCAAGCGAATGTTGGCGGTCACGGGCCGGATCAGCGGGCGCGATCTTGGCTCGACGATTCGCGATGTGCGGGCGGTGCTGGCCCGGCCGGGGTTGATCCCCGCGGGGGGCTACTATGAGCTGGGGGGCACCTATGCACAGCAGCAAGAGGCGTTTCGCGGATTGGCCGCCGTGTTTGGTGGCGCGGTGGCGTTAGTGTTTTTGCTCCTGCTTTTTCTTTACGAAAAATTCGGCACGGCGCTGGCCATGCTTGGCTGCACGTTGCTGTCACTCTCAGCCGTGACGGTCGGACTCTGGGTCACTAACACGGAGCTCAACATCTCGTCGATGATGGGCATGACGATGATTGTCGGCATCGCCACGGAGGTGGCGATTTTCTATGTGTCCGAATGGGTGTCGCTTCCGGCCGACGGCCCGGCGCATGCCACCCTGATCGAGGCGGGGTTGAACCGGATGAGGCCGATTGCAATGACCACGTTTGCGGCGATCTTGGCGCTGCTGCCACTGGCGTTGGGCCTAGGGGCGGGCTCGGCGATGCAACAGCCCTTGGCGATCGCGATCATCTCGGGGCTCTGCTTGCAGATGCCGGTGGTGTTGATTGTGCTGCCGGTGCTCTTATCGCTGCAGCGGAGAGGCTCGGCGGTAATGAAACAAAGTGACCCGGTGGCGGAGTGATTCCGACTACCTGCGAGCTGCCAATTACGGCGCCGGTTTCATTTCGCGGATGAAGGCGTCGGCTTCCTTGATGGATTTTTCCATGTCGCGAATGAGGTTGGCGATGTCGCCTTGGAGGGCGCGCGACGTGGAGTCGAGCGACCGGAGGGCCTGCGCGTTGAGGTTGTGTTTCAGGAAGAGCACTTGATCGCGAAAGCTGACCAAGATTGGCTCCATGCGCGTGGCAGCGCGGCGCATCGCCGTCATCAGTTCGCCATCGCGCCTGCTAGTGGTCCCGAGTTACTGCTGGCTTTGGGAGCGCAGCGCAGGGCTGCCGTAATGGGCCAGCTCATTGCCCTATTCCTCGAAGAGGGACGCGGCGACATCGGCAATCGCCATGTTGCGATCATTCACATCGTTAGCCCGCTCCTGCAGCGTTTGAGCTGCGTGTTGAGATCGTCGTATTTCGTTTTGAGTTCGCCGCCGTCCACCTTGGTCACCGAGAGGAAAAGCTCGAGCGCGCAGGCAAACTACACTTGGGCTTCTTGTTGCGACGCCTCGTCGATTTCTCGATGCGCGTGACTAAAATATCGCGCTTGGCGAACCCCGTTTTTCCATCGCGCTCTAGTAAGTGGAGGCGTAACCGGCCAGGAGCAGAGCAAGCAGGGCGGTAAAAGAGATGTAATTCAACCTAAGGGAAGCCCTCGCGGCGCGGGGTCGCGCCGAGGACTGGGTCGTAAGCCGCGATTAGGGGCTGGTCAGCAAGGCGCGGGCGGTCTCTGCGTCCTCGTCGGCGACTTGCACGCGCACACCGGCCCCGGCGAAGAGGTAGGGCGGCGCGGTTTGGGCGGTGAGTTCGTCAGGGACGAAGGCCGTGATGCCGTTGCCAGTGAGCATCGATTTCAGCAGAAGGGCCTCGTCCACACTGGTGCATCGGGCGATTGTGATCATGCTGTTAGGGAAACCCTGTTGGCTCAAAATAGCGAGCGGGGGAGATGAAGGAATCCGGGATCCTGCGCTTTGGAAACGGTCCTGAATCTGTTGGGTCCTGACGCTATGGCGGGCGGGCCGTCCGCGCCCCCATGAGGAAGATAAAAATCTCCCCACGGTCTTGATTTTAGCGGGGGATGCGACGGTTCAACAGGTGAATCTCCTTCCGATGATATTGATGACCCTCCGATGACGATGACCGATCACCCGCAAAATTTTGAGAGCCTGGTTGCAGGACTGCTTTGCGATTCCCCGCGACTCGGCCTCGACGGGTCCGGGCGGTGATGATCGCTTGATGCCGGTCTGGATCGGCACGCAAGTCATCCCCGTGGCCGTCGTGATTTTCCGGCGGAAATCGCGGAGAAGCTACGAGGACGACTGGCCAGACTAGCGAACCGTCTGCCAAGCCTGCATTTGCATTGAATCCTGAATGGCGCTCAGCACGCGTTGGGCATGCACGCCATCGGCGAAAGTGGGGAAGTCGATCTTCTCGCCGCGCAGCGCGCGGACGATCCCGCCGGGCGTAACCGGGACAACGGCTTTAGTGAACCCACTCGGCACTTTCTGTTGCGGCAGATCGGTGGCCCAGGTGGCGTATTTGGTGAGCGATTGACCAGCGTGCAACCAGAGGTCCTCCGGAAAATCCGAGCGGATGGCGAGCGTGCCGCGGTCGCCGGAGATTTCGATGCGGAAGTAGTTGCCGTAGCCGGGAGCAACTTGCGAGGTTTCGAAGGTGGCGATGACTCCGCCGTCGAGCTCGCTGAGCCACGCGGCGTTGGTGTCGGTGGTGATCTTGTGCATCGTGCCGTGGGCATCGGGTTTTTCCGGGATCAGCGTCTGAGCGATGCCGACGACGCGCCGGTAATCGAGGCCGGACACGAAGCGCACGCCGTCGATCATGTGCACGCCGAGATCACCGAGCGCGCCAAACCCGGCGACGCTCGCGTCGTTGCGCCAAGCGTAAGGGGTGGCGGGGGCGCCGAGAAAACTTTGCAGGTAAACGCACTGCACGCGGAGGAGTCTGCCGAGGTCGCCTGCCGCGATCAGTTCGCGCGCGAAGCGAAACGCAGCGACGTTGCGGTAGGAGAAATTGATGGTGCCGAGTCGGTCGGCGGCGATGCGGGCGGCTTCCATCTGCTCGGCCTCGGCGAGGGTCATCGCCATCGGTTTTTCGCAGGCGACGTGCGCCCCGTGCTTCAAGGCGAGCAAGGTGAGTTCGCAGTGAAACTTGTTGGGCGTGCAGATCGAGACAAGGTCGGGCTTGGTCTCGATCAGCATTTTCTCCGGATCGGTGAACCGGGCAACGGACTCGTATTCGCCGAGCGGCCGCCAGCGCGCAGGATCGACGGGGTCGCTCATCCCGACCAACGAGACGTTGGGCTGGGTGGCGATGGCCCCGAGATGGGCGGTGGAGATATTGCCGGCACCGATCACGGCATAGCGAAGGGGTGTGTGGGTGGACATAAAGGGGGAGGGAGGGGACGATTGAACCTGATCGACTCAGGGCTGGCCGGAGCTGACGCGGGAGGTCGCGGTCTGGGCGGCGGCAAGAGGCATCGGC
>Ga0335398_10005050_pt1 | contig 17802 bp, 19 predicted proteins | sample BON03_FD_205742 | JGI IMG/M metagenome (GOLD analysis project Ga0335398, IMG submission 205742) | Freshwater microbial communities from Lake Bonney liftoff mats and glacier meltwater in Antarctica - BON-03 (spades assembly) (version 2) | ecosystem: Environmental > Aquatic > Freshwater > Ice >... | reverse complement strand
TATATATATATGTATATACATATATGTATATATGTCTATGTATATGTATCTATATATATATATACACACGTATATGTATAGATATATGGATATATAGATATAGATATGTATATACACATGAATATGTATTCATGTATATATACACGTATGCACATGCGCTTCTGTAGATGCGTCATGTCACACATACGAATACGTCATGTCATGCATATGCACGCGTCATTAATTTAAGGTCTACCCGTTTGTGTGCGTGTATATGCGTGTGTGTATGTCTATGTATATGTATCTATATATGTATATACACACGTATATGTATAGATATATGGATATATAGATATAGATATGTATATACACATGAATATGTATTCATGTATATATACATGTATGCACATGCGCTTCTGTAGATGCGTCATGTCACACATACGAATACGTCATGTCACGCATATGCACGCGTCATTAATTTAAGGTTTACCCATTTGTGTGCGTGTATATGCGTGTGTGTGTGTGCATACGTGCGCGTGTGCATGTGTGGGTGTGCGTGTGGATCTGTGTGTGTGTATGTGTGCACGTGTGTGTGTGTGTGTGTGTGTGTGCGTGTGTGTCTTCACACAATGGATGTACTGTGGTAGGTCACACTCAGTGGACTGCAGAATCTCATGTAGACATGACTCAATGATGCGTGTGACATGATGCATTCACGTGTATGACCTGACTGATTCGCGTGTGCCTCGCCGTCACACCTCATTTCTATGTGTGCCACCACTCATTTCTATGTCTCGCATGACTCATTCATGTACGTGACATCACTCATTCTTAGGCATGGCATCTCGAATTCATACGTGGGACATGACTCAGTCATACGTGTGACGTGACTCTGATATGTATACATCACCAATGAGTACACAAGTGATATGTATCCACAGTACACAAATGATATGTATACATCACCAATGAGGTGATGATGATGTATACATATCATGAGGTGATATGTATACATCACCAATGACCTCATTGGTGATGTATACATATCATTTGTGTACTGTGGAGATCGTACTGCGTGGACTGCAGGAGCTGTGTGACTCGTTCATACATCTACATATGTATGTGTATCATTTCATACGTCTATATATATATGTACTCATTCATGTATCTATATGTAGCGCATGACTCATTGGTATGTCTATATACATCATGCATATATTGTGCAGATCGTACTGCGTGAACTGCAAACGCTTTATGAAGCATTGATGTATCTATATATATCAATTTACATATCTATATAAATATACTCATTCACATATCTGTATATATCACATGATTCATATATCTATACACACCAATCATACGCAGTACCGTCGGTACTGCATGGACTGCAGGAGCTCTATGACGCATTGATATATCTATACACATCCTTTCATATATCTATATACTCATGCATATATCTATACATACCATTCGTTTACCATGCAGGTCGTACTGCGTGGACTACAGGAGCTCATGCAGATCTCCGACCCCAAGCCTGCAACCCCTAGTCGCGCATTCCTCTAACTCGTGCAAACATCGAGAGTGGAACAAAGGGGGAGGGGGGTTGGGGGGGCGGGTGGATCAAGGGCGATCTGTCCATGGATCGAGGGGTATATGTCCATCTTCGACAAGGGGGATATGTGCATCTTCGACGCGTATGGTGTATATGCACGAACGCATGCACACACACATGCACACATGCGGACAACACATACTAATCACACCACACAGATGAGAGACATGTGCCACGTGTGACAGAATGCATTTTGCAACAATCTGCTCCACAGCCAATCTCAAGCTGCCTAGGATCAGAGTGCAGTAGTGTTTTTAGTATCACATAGAACGGTATCACATAGAACGGTGCGGCGGCCCTGTGAAGCCCCTTAAACACCCCACTGCTGAAAACACCCAACAGAGAGTTTTCCAGCTGTTGCCATCCACAAGTTGGCCGTTTTTTTTCAAATCTGAGTTGATCAAAGCTCGTTCACGACCAGAGTCTATGGGCACCCGGGCATCCTGCTGAGTAGTGGATATGTCCACGAGCAGGGCTTTTGATCTTTCGCAATACATACCAAATTGTACAGTCTAATACTGCTGCCACTCATCACCATCAATACGGGTTTCATTTTTTTATTGTAATCATTGTTGCGACTTTGGCTGCAACAAATCTATGTACACATACACAAATTCGAACTGCTTTTTGCAGGTAATTGTAAGTTGCAACGCCGTAACCCAAATTCGCCTCTTTTGCAGGCCTCTGTTGCGGGCATAGTATGTAGTAGATTTGCCCGAAATGGAGTGGGTGCATGTCGTGACCCAAATTTGCCTGCACAAAGTCCAGCAAACGAGACCTGCAAAAGAGACCCATAGAAATCAAACAAGACTGACAAAAAATGGCGAATCTGGGTGCATGTCGTCTGAGGTCGTCGTTTCTCCTTTATCTTGAGCGATTTGATTCACACTCACATCATTGCTGTAGACAGTGCAGCATAACGGCAGTCCTGGGCCCATTGTATGGGACTCCAGAGTACTATGGTTTGGATTTTTTGGGGTCGTATGGTTCCTCACCAGATATCTATATATTCCACCAAAGTGACAACATGCGTATGTCGTACCATGCGTGTAGAGGAAAGGGCTAACAACATTTGCTAGGCGCAACAAAGCGTGCGTTTTCTCTCTTTTATATATTCTGAAACTCGGAATATCACCAGAGATTCCCACTCAATATTCTGAAACTCGGATTATTGCCACAGCTTCCCACTCAAATCGACTAAAATCTGAAGATACAGAATACAACCTTTTGGTGGATTGAATTTCCTTCAAGCCCTCTCTACTCCACCCGTGGTTCCTACCACTCAAGACCCATCCAGCCGAAATTTTATTAATACAATTGATCCCTACTGTAGCACACTGAGCATAGGATTCAAACAGTTTGTGGTGTTTTTCACTACCATCAAACCTGTCTGCTAGAGGTACAGTGTAGGCTCTTTAGCTCAGGTGGAATTCGCTTAGGCTTAGAAGGCAACCCCATACTTCAAGGCAATTTTGATCCCGCTCATAATTTACTTAGTTTATTCATAGTTTTTCTTTGGACAGCAACTGTCACGCTTGGCTGATGTGGCTCAACAGATGCGAAATCTTTGTAAAGTGTATAAAAACCTTAAAATAAAATCGAATTCGACATTCAATGGCGGACCCGCCCGCTGCTAGTTAGATACAGACCGGCAGTCTAGAATGTTTCGTGGGCTGGCCTGTATCCTCGGGTGAACTTGGCAAGTCCCAACAATCAACAGTTTCTAATTATTAAGGAACGTAGCTCCCGATTGGAGTGGTGCCCCATCACTAGGGTGAACTTGAATAAGGCCTAGAGTGTCCTCCCAGCAGTGAAGCAAACAACCTCTTAGAATCTTTGGCCCCGAATTAATCCATTAATTGATAAATTAAAATCTCGCACAGCGCGGTTTCAAAAAACCGTGCGCAACGGTTTTTGCGGCGCCAGCCGCAAATTTTTGAAAAACGTGACATTTGACGATTCGAGAGAGCATTCCCGGGGGTTTCGGGCGATTTTTTTTGTTGCTGAACTCCTTCCAAAAATAAGGTGTTTTATTACACAAGAATTCTATGCAACGGTGCAGAAGCTTCTTTGCCATGGAAGCTATTGCGAACTGATTTTGAGTCTTGTGCGAGCATCGTGCAGGCTATCGTTTGCCGCCCGCCCATCTGCTGTCTGGACCAAATCATTTGCCCAATGCTGTTCGCTCAAGAAATTCGTCCAAATCCACGCTAGCTCATGATGCGGTCGCCGCTGCGGTGTCGCACAAGCATCATTCGCGTTGGTACAGGCCTTATCCAGTTTGTCTATGGGTCGCACTCGAATCGTGGCCATGGAGCTCACCTTTCACAATTTTTTTTCACGGACTTTTCTCTACTCTGTGTTTTGTTCAAGTCTTTTCACTGTTTTTATTATTGTTATTATTATCATGTTATTTATTTTGTTTTCGTATTCATTTGTGTATTTTTGTGATGTTGATTTTTATTTGAAGACAGTCTTGATGTAGACACAAACACAAGAGAACGTGGTACTTTTGTGGAGTGAGGACAGACAAATATGATGTGGATGAACTTAGAGATGGGGAGGGCCCCGGGGAAGTGCATAACAGAATTAAGCAAATCTATATAAATATTGCTTGAGTATATTGATAGGCAGCATGGTACATATCCGCCCAAAAATGGAGAAATCTCACTGTGGCCGAACACACGTGTAATAAAATGTAAGTTTACGTTTCACAAACGGTCAAAGGAACACAATGATCTGTGAAGCAAACAACTTCTCAGAATGTTTGGCCCCGAATTAGTTGATCCATTACAACCGCGCGAAGCGCGGTTTCAAAAAACCGCGCGCAGAAATTCTGAAAACGTGACTTAAGTAGCGCGTCGGAGAAAGCATTTCCGTGGTTTTCAGGCGGATTTTCTGTTTCTGAACTCCCTCAAAAAAAAAAAGTGGTGCTTTAGTACGCAAGAATCACTCGCTTCTTTTCAACTGGTGTCGTCTCAGCGTCGAGTCACGCGCTCTGACGTGTCCTTTCGAACAAAGTAATCCGAGTATTTGCTCACTGTTGAGTTGACATCCCACGCATACGCACCTCTGAGTAAGACACTCTGTTTTTTCAAAGCTGTTTGTCTCCACCGTCACGGTCCCACCGAGTGACCCGGATTATGTCAATAGAAGCACTTCTCTTCAACCGTTTCGGTTAATTCACCAACGTAGAGCCCGACGATTGCGTAGCGACAAGGGTGGTCACAAGTATTAGGCACTGGCTCGTTTTATTCTGCGAGAGGTATTGGCTTGCAGGCGTCGGCGGGCGCGGCTGAGCACGAAGCACGAAGTCGGGCAAGAAAGATATTGACGACGGTGCTGGATTCTCCGTCAAAATCTGTAAGTTGTCGTTGAGGCAGTCCCCCTGCTGTCTTATTGATGTTTGTGTGCTCCTACCTGTTGGAACTAAAACTGGTGTTGTGCGATTTATATCTCATGAGGTTTGATCTGACACAGAATTTGTTATTTGACACTTTCTTCATTGATATTTTTAACACATAGTATCGTTGTGATTACTGAGTTTTTGAATTCGAATCATTTTCAATAACAATGAATCAGTAAACTAAAGAAAGCACTGAAATGAAATGGCCCATGGACAAGATTTTTGTTTTAAAAAAAGCGTCGCAGGCATCATTTTTTTGTGAAAAGACTGCGCCGCAGGCAAGAATGTTTTTGAATGAATTTTGACTGAAGTACTTTGTCCGATGTAGTATGTAAATCATTACTCACAAATCACAGGTCAGAATCTGCTTTCTTTAATTCATGAATGAATTAATCCATTAATTAATTCATTAGTTCATGAATAAATTGATCAACCTTGGGCCGGCCCAAAGTACGTTTGTTTGCCCCACTGACAGTAATGAGAGCCAATGGTACAATATTTCAGACACCTTCCACATTGCAATTCAGCGTGAGCCTATACCAGACTAATAAATTTGTACTAAGTGATCTGAGTAAAGATGGTTTCACTACCTGCCAATACAAACATGTAAGGAATCGACCCGATTGTGGACGGCCAGAGTGCGATTTCTGAGCTTCCATCATTTCTCCATTCTTGGGCGGGAAGGAGAGGCCCATGGCGGTGTAATGTTCTGGCGAAAAATATGCTGACGCATTTTTTTTGAGGAGACAACTCTTGGCAAAACTGTTGGGAAAACAGGCCCCTTTCAAGAAATTCCGGTGAAGCAAAAAGGAAGGGGCCAGGCCAGGGGGGGGTAATATGAAAAGGAGTCGAAAAGAGTCTCCCGCAAACCACACAGCGTGGATCAATCTTGTTTAGATACACATATTGCATTGAATTTAATGCCTGCTCAGGTTCGCTCAACAAAATTGATTTATGGTTGCTTCTATTACTTGAAACCGTTATGTAGTCTCCTTGTTTGAGGGTCTATGTTGCTCAGATCCACGGTAGATTTGAGTTCTCTGTTTTTTGAGTTTTTGTCAGAATCGATCGAACCGACGACAGTCCTGCGCTCTGACCAACTAAGCTTGTTTTACATCTTCTTTCTTACAGTTATGCTCACGCTACGTAAGTGAACAACCCGGGCCTCTTGCCGAAAGTTGAAATCGGTTTTTGGTTTTTGGTTGGTAATGCCACCATACTGCTAACCCTCCCAGGATATCAGGAACGTGCACAAATGGTGTGCAGTAACGGGGTGGTCCGATGAAATAGAGATATTTTGAACATGGGACGTCCATGGGATCATGATTGTGGGCTTGAAATTGTTACAACGCGATCGCAACGCATTGTACCTCTTACATTCATAGGGAAACGATGGCTGCCCGGAGGGGGATTCATTTGTATCATAAGATGACCCTACCCCCCAATTTTGGTCGTTTTTGGGTCATTTTTAAGGGGTGGCCCCCAATTTTGCCTTCAACAAAGCTGTTCCCGATAGATCTGAACAAAGCTATTCCATCATGGCGACGCAAAAGTTGGAGAGAAAGGTACAGCAGCAAAATGAGGATGCAGAATCAAGCAAAACTGGCTGCAGGAGTCCATGGAGGGTACGAACCTCGAAAATAACCCGCCCCTGGGGGCGTGCGCAGCGGATAGAGGAGTTGACGTTCGTGTATTTTGGGGTACGGGACCCCCCCGTTTTGGACTCTACGAGACCCCCCCATCACGGTTCAACGGTCCCTAAGTCCTCAAGGGTCCGTGGAAGGGGGGTCCCGTAACCCTCCCCAAGGGGGCAAAACATATGAGCAAGTGCCTGTACTGATGTGTCACAGCTTTGCCCGCCGCAGCTTGCGCGCAGCTGCCTTGTGGAGGGCGGATTTTGCTCGGCATCACACGTGGGCGTGCCCGGCGCGCTCTCATTCGTCCTCATCTCATTGTCATCGATACTGACAATGAGTCGGACTTTGGCGACAAACTCTCAGATTTGAGTTTTTAAAAATATACATATATATGTAATTTACATATATATGTTTTAAAAATATACACATATATGTACGTTTATATCGACAAACTCTCAGATTTGAGAAAGAAATAATGATATAAACGTACATATATATGTATATTTTTATATGTATGAAAATATGTGTATGTATGTAAATATATATATATGTGAATCCATATCCAAGATAGTTATTTTTTGGGTTTATTATAACCGCCACACCGCTAACCACCCCAAGCCGTTGAGAACACATACGAATGGTGCGCAGTACTAAGGTGGACCGGAATCGCCTGGCAACGACAATCGATCGAAGGCCTCCCCCAAGCCGGGAGCTTGTTTGTGTGGTTTAAAATATAATTTATCCTTACATTTCTTTCTTGGGTGGCGAAGACCTAACTTAATCACTGGACTTCGCGAACGGTGCGCATCTGATTAATCACGGGGGCGCGCAGAGATAGAGTGCTTTAGCGCGCAGTTGGGCGCGCCAACTGGAGCGGACCAGAGCAATGCGGATGTGTCAGTGGGGAGTGTATTATCCCTGGTGACCCTCTACATAGGGGAGGCGCTTGCCACGCGCCCGACTGTCCACGTCAGACGGTTTTTTGTGATCAAGTTCTGGCATGTTTTTTTCTCACGATATTTATTTCAATCAACTCATTTATGCTGATCCTCACCACCCCTTTTTTTGTTGAAGATGATGCAAGGAATAATTTCGAAGCTGCAACAAATCGATGGAAATTTTGCATCGCATTATTCAAATATCCAAATAAATGGTTGGAATGTCAATCAAAGGATTGAATGACATTGCACAATTGATTCAAATTTCAAGATTGTAATGGCAAAAAAATATTGGATGAAATGTAAGAATCAAAAATTGTAAAATTGATTGAAAGTTGAATCCACATGACCATTCAAATTTCAAATTCATTGAAAAGTGAGATTGAAAATCTTTAAAAAAAATTGATGCAAATTTCGAAGGCAAAATTCAGAAAATGAAATATATGGTTGAAATGTCAATCAAGAAATTTAATGAGATTACAGAATGGATTGAAATTTCCAAATTGTAATAACAAAAAAAGAATAGATGCAAGGTTTGAATAAAAATTTGACAAACAGGTTGAAACATGATTCGAAACATCAATTCAAAATTCAAACCCATTTAAATGAGAGTTTCGAAGCATCAAGGAATCGAAGAATCTTTCGAAGGGAATACTTGAAATCTTCAGATAAATGGTTGAAATGTCAATCAGGAAATTGGACGAGATTGCAAATTTGATTGAAATTGCAAGATTATACTAGCGCGAATTTTTTTGAAAATGGTGTGAAAATTCCTGAATCGGTAGAAATCAACAAAACTGAATGCAGAAACATCCGCGAAATTCGTCAAATACATGAATGTTGAATACAAAAACAAGTATTGAGACATGAAAAGTTGATCATTGTCATTTGGATGTTTGATGAATTTGTGATTAATTCCAAGATTACACGATACAACAACAATGATAGCAGGAAATTTCAGAAACTGTTGAAATGCAACAAGACAAATTCGAAACACAAAATTTGTCAAAGAACAAAATTTATGTAACGAACATGATCAATCAAACATATTACATGACATGCACCAGAAAAACACACGCGCGCCACTCGCAGCAAGCCAGAGTCTAAGCATGATCAGGTTAATGCGTGCGCATCTGCATTGTCACTGACGAGTGCCGGCAGCAGGTCACAATTTGCAACAACCAATGCACATTCCAAATGAACACCTTTTTTCAAGTTTTCCAAAAATTGACATAAAAATTGAAATTAGTTCAAGTTTATTTCCCAAAAATTGCAACCAAAATAGAAATTGAATTTTGGATATTATAAAAAAAAAATTATAAAAAGCTTTTTTTTTAAAGTGCCAAACAAATCGAAAAAAAATCAATTTGTTTCCCACGATCATTATCCACACTCCCCTCATTTGTAGTATATTACACTCCCCTTTATAGACTAATCCCATTATTGTCCCCTGTTAAATACTGTTACATTTCCCCACAACTCTGGTCCGCTCCACTGCGCGCGCGGCAACTGCTCGCAAAAGCCCTCTCTGCGCCCCCGGGAGCAACCCCCCCCCCTCCCAAATATTTGCGGGAGAAATCTGAATTTGCTGATTGAAATTTCATCATTCCCAAAATTTTCACCACCCCCCATCCATAATGTCAGCCTGTGCTACCTTCCAAACCCATCGTTTTTCTATAAACTTCTTTCTGTTTTTCTGCTTTTTCGTCTAATTTCTTTAGATTTTTTCAATTAGGCCAAAGTGAACTTAAAAAGTCTACCGTGACAACCAACTTGGGGCTCAAGCGCCAATCCATGGCACCGGTGAAGGGATGGAGGCTGAGCAAAAAAGGTAAAAACAAAAAAGATTTTTTGGAACCCGACCCAACAAAAAAACAGTTCCGGACGGATGACTCGAACGCCTCTGGCTGGTACAGGCGACTCGTGAGCCGATTTCGCCGGTATCGATGTTCAACTCTGTTCAAAAATAATTGCAATTTTCCTCGCGTGGCACTTTCTTACAAAGATTGCTCCCTCTTGTGGATAATTGCGGATTACTGCCGACCCAAAAGAGAGCTAAGATTTGAATTTAAGTGCAGTTACTTTGAGAATTTCGTCATTTCGAATCCCAACATCGATTTTTTATACCAAGAATTGTACAATACTGGGTTGCTTCCATCCCTTGGCACGAAGATACTGGGACTCGGCCAGTTTACTTGGTGAATCGTGCTGACAAAAAAAAATTGAGTGGCCACTCCAGTGAGCGGTGGGGTTGTGGGTGCCGAGGGCATGGTGACAAAGGGCGCAAATTGGCGCAGTCCTGGAACCAAATACAAACGCCCAAAGAATGTCTTTGTTGTCACATCTATTGCACTCATCTTGGATCGCCTTGGAACGCAATTGTTGTGGCCTCTCGCTTAGTCTCTATAGGGAGTCCCGGTACCCTCCCTGGTACCGGCCACACCGACATCCACACTCATAGCGACATCCACACTCGAGGTCGAAGCACAGCTGCCCTCTTGAGCCACGGTCTCCGCCATCATCTCTTTGCAGCAAGGATGAAAAGTGCGTGATGTTTTTTTCAAAACCAACCAACATTTTTGGGCAAGGACTATCCAGCGGACCAGGCTGCAGGCGGCGGACCAACCAAGAGCAAAATTAATTGCGGGCAATCCACTCTGAGAGCCATCTGGTCCGCTCTTGTTCGCCAGACCGCCGCCGGCGATCGGTCCCCCAAGCGCACAGCTCGGTCACCACGGAGAAACTCCGATCATATCAACTTTTAGTGGTACGAGTCGGATTTGCTGCCGGTGTCGTATATTTTGTCTGTTTTCTGTGAAAGTGTGTCCCTGGTACAAAACTTGAAAAAAATCAAAAAAACCGGAAACCATGCCGGTGCCCGGTATGTACACAAGTTTTCAGTACCAGGAATTCAATTTAGAGCCGTGCCAGTGTCGTTGATGGCGTTTACCGTGGACAAGACGATGATGCACACATTGGAAGTAGGGTCTACTATTTGTACCAACTTGAGACGAGATCGAGGTCTCGATTGTCATTTCATTTTTAATAATAGAGTCGATCTATACACTCCGTTGTCTACTGTCGGCGAAGTACACGGTCAGGGTGAGCAAGCACCACTGCGGCCAAACATTTGCGGATGCGGGGCGCGTGCACGAATTTCTTTTTTAATAATGATTGCTTTTATTACATTCAAGCGTGGCTCAGTCGGTCAGAGTGAGAGACTGTTAATCTCTAAGCCCGGGTCGTCAGTTTGATTCCGTCTAAAACCCGAGAACACAAATTCCCATGGATCTGAACTTCATACACCTTCAATCCAGGGTACTAAACTACTGTTGAAAGTAATAAAAGCAATCATCATTATGATACATATATATATATATATATATATATATATATATATATATATATATATATATATATATATATATATATATATATATATATATATACATATATATATATACATATATGTATATATATATATACATATATATATATGTGAGAACATCATGCGACCGTTAGCGTGACAAGGTCGGCTAAGTGATCAGACAGTTAGGTAAGGGTCTGCGGCTGGAAGCCGTTGAAGGGTGCACTGTTCATAGTAAATCGTATCTTCGATCAATCAGTGAAGGGACTGCCGTCCTTCTCCCCTTGCATGTTTCGACGCCCCTCAACTACGAGCCCATAGTGAGCGAACCCAGCTCACACGCTCTAGCACTTCCCGAGCACCCCCGTCGACATCGATTTCTATACAGCTATTTCTTTCTCGCACCTGATGCCCAACGCGGTTAATCTCTCAGACGAGATCCAAGGTATGAACAGTCACGCTGCCATGTTAAGTAAGCGACACAAGACTAACTCAAAAATGAGCGCATACGCACTTGATCCAATCTCGGTGGAGGAACGTAAAAAGTCAGAAGATTAGTCTGCTCCACAGCAGGGTAATTTGTGAAAGCAGGCAATCATGTCCGAAATCGCAAATTTGCTCAAGTCCAAGGTATTCAATATCATATCCTTATCGGACTTGCCATTCGGCTCCAAAATCTTTCCCATCATTAGTACATTCCTCACCAAACGCACTAAGGAAAGTAACCCGGAGCAAGAAGAACTTGAAAAACGTAAAGCATGGATATGTTTAGGTGGGCATCTTGCCATTGAAGGTGTCCATTACCAAAAAATGGATGCTTACGCTCCTGTCCCAACGTGGGCCACAATCAAATTGCAACTAGCGCTCACGAGCCGCCACAAACTGCAGTTGCATGCTTTTGACTGCGTCGCTGCTTATTTACAAGCGAATTTTAAGGAACCTATATACGCTCATTCCCCAAAAGGCCTAATCAGCGAGCTTGGCCACGACTCCGATAAGGTATGGGAATTGAATCGTGCGTTATATGGCTGGCCGCCATCTGGTCGCATATGGTTCTACAAGGTCCCAACGTGGCTGCTGGCATACGGATTCGCACTCTTGGGAATTCAGGCACGTTTATTTCGCACTCTTGGGAATTCAGGCACGTTTATGATGCTTGACAGACGGGAGCATGACGACGGTGACAAAGGCATTATCCTTCTCAACTTATACATTCATGACGGTCACAACGGAGAGTTATGGGATTCCTTCTGCCAGATTTTAAGAAGGATTTTGACGTCCTCGAGAAAGACCCCAAGGGTGTGGCATTGAATGGGATCCGACCACGAGTATCATCCAAATCGACTCAGGTAGATATTTGCGCGAAATGGTTGCCAAATACGACATGAACGGCACCCACCCTCCTGCCATTCCTATCCCAGCAGGCACCAAGGTATACATGAACGAGGGATGGAATGGCAATGAAGATTTGCGAAACTGTTATCAGCAGATCTCTGGAAGCCTGAATTATGCAGCTCTTCTCTGTCCAGTACTCATGTTCTCTGCATCTCAGCTATCACGAGTCATGAGCTGCCCTACTCAGGTAAATCTCACGCTTGCCTGTCAAGTGATCAGGTATATCATTGAGACTCTGGATCTGAACATCACCTACCGTCCTGAGGATCCTAACTTCCCATTCTCCAGCACCGATACAGAGCTCATGATTTTTACGGATTCCGATTGGGCGACATCAGTCGACACCAGGCGCAGTCATGGATGTTATGTCATCATGTTCGCAGGGGCTGCTATCGCCCATCGGAGCAAAGCCCATAAATCCGTCATGCTATCATTCGCAGCTGCTGAATGGTACGAAGCGTCTGAGGGCTGCCGTGACATAAAATACATCCGCGGTATCCTGGCAGGTTTCTATGGTTTCGAACTGCCCTCAACTCCAACATATATCGATCATCAAGCATGCACCGCTATGGCCAAAATGCTGATATTTTCCGAACGCCAAAAACACATTCCAATTCGCATCTGTCACCTCCGCGAATGCTGTGGCAACAAAATGGTAGAGCTGCGGCCCATTGGAACTAAGTTTGAGATTGCAGATATTGGTACCAAGGCGCTTCCTGAGTCCGTCTTCATTCTTCTTCGTGACGTGATGTTAGGTACCGTATCCTTCAGCGAACTTCAGGGTTTCAGATAGTTTATTCATACTTCACTCTACGAGGAAGACGGGGGAATGTGAGAACGTCATGCGACTGATAGCGTGAAAAGGTCGGCTAAGTGATCCGACGGTTAGCTAAGGGTCTGCGGCTGGAAGCCGTTGAAGGGTTTACTGTTCATAGTAAATCGTATTTTCGATCAATCAGTGAAGGGACTGCCGTCCTTCTTCCCCTTGTGTGTTTTGACGCACCTCAACCATGAGCCCATAGTGAGCGAACCTAGCTCACACGCTCTAGCACTATATACATATATATACATGATAATGATTGCTTTTATTATCACTCTTGGAGAAATAATGTAGTAATTGCGTTTGGAACTCTCTCGTCTTTCCTTACTGAGCTTCACATGGTGAGTGGCGTTTTTACGTTGTTTGTCCTTTTGTAGGTGATGAAAAACTGAAAAAAATTCATGTCGATCTAGCGTTATTAGTATGAGGTCCTATCCTCCTCAGTACCCACGCTCCTCTAACCCCCTAAACCCACCCCCCCCCCTCTTTCTTTTTTTCTCTTCCCCCGGCTAAGTACGCGGTAAAGGTGAGCAAGCACCACTGCGGCTAGACATGTGCGGATGCGGGGCGCACGCGCGATTTTTGTTTTGGTGATTTAATGACATTTTAACACAATTACGCCAAATACACGAATACACATTCACTCACATCGTGCCCTGAACTCAATGTCATCATCCACTGATAACAGTCTGCCGGCATCCCCTATTGGCTTCGATTGCGGACGCCTCACATCGTGCTTTCTTGCCACCAAGCTCACGCTTGAGGTCCTGCACCTCTTTTTCAGCGGCATCTTTTCCTTGCTCATCCTCGTGCGCGACTTTGTTGGAGGCCGAGGCGCATAGTGCAGCATTTCTGAGCCTCATCATCGCATGCGGTGCGCTGGGTGCGCATGCAAGCAACTTATCTGCAATTTTACTAGTCACTGGTAGTCTTATGTGCAGATCCGAAAGCCTGCACTGTTTTCACACATTCACTGCCGTGTCTCTACTCGATCCAGTTGCGAAGTTCCTGCAAGCAGGCGAGCAGCGTGGTACGGCTCTGCGTGAGGGGGACGGGTGCCTCCAGCGGCTTCCTGCAGCTGCCTTGCGGATAACTGATTGACACTTTCAGAAAGACAGTGAACCAAGTCTGCTTGGGACAGCCACGTATGCCACTGGTGAGCTGCGACAATCGACTCACGACAGACAGTGTTTCGACAGCACACACCTCAGCATCTATTTGTGAGCGGACCTCCCAGTTCTCCATATCATACAGAAGACCAAGTTGTCCAGGGGCTTGCCTCTCCCTGAGTCCAGAACAAAGATTCTCGTGAGAGAGAGAAAATTTTATTACAAAACAACCACCAATAGGGGAAAAAGATGATTATGGAATCTCAAAAATATTATTTTCCATTAACACTTATTATACATATTCATTTTTTTGTCCCTACGGGCCCCTCCCCTCTACGGTCGAGAAACTAAAGGGACCGTCGAGGGGTCGGGTCTGTACCCCTTCCCCCCATTCGTGATACCATGTTAATGACAAAGATGGTAGGAAATGATCCTAATAAAAACAGACAGTAACAAAAAGAACAAGGAATCAGGTTTTGAGATTCGATAGTGAAAACTCCTGGATTTCAGATGGGCTTCCCAGCAGCAGCAGCAGGAGGAGGAGAGGCGAGGGGAGGGGGGAAAGGGGAGAGTGGAAAGAGAAGTGGAATGCAAGCAGGGTCGACGTTTGAGTCGACAGAGCCAAAAGCGAGATCAAAGTCGAGAGAAGTTGAGACACTGGATGAAGCGCCGAGGATTTCGCTGAGAGTGTCATCGAATTTACCGTCATCGGCATTGTCGTCATTGTCATCGGTCATCACAGTCGAGTCCATTTTCGAGGAGGAATAAATGGGCATTACGTGACCTGGAAACCCAATATTTTGAGGCCGTCTCGTCGAGAGGTAAAGATTCGGAATAATGTGTGGAGGTACCTCCAAAATATTGTCATGGGCCTGTATGCAGTTTGTGAGCAAAAGCTTGCTCACCCTGACCGTGTACTTAGAAGATGGAACTTGAAGAGTGATAGAAATTAGGAGATTGAGGAGTGGTAGAAAATACCAACCAAAATTGATGATCAAGTTTATTGGTCAAACATAAAAAATCATGTGGGGAGACGCACACGACATACACAGAGACACGAAATGTGTGTACCAACCCAAATCCTGTTGCGGTCATTTCAAGTTCAAGAAAAAACATTTATTCCGCATCAAATCAATGTAACTTTGTAACAGAACGCCCCTTCTGAGATTAAATGTCAAGGAAAAGACTCTTGAAAAAAGTCCAGGAGGATGAACTAATCCATGTAGAGGACCTTTTTGTCTGCGGCCCACTTATGGACTTGAGGCCAGGCCTCCTATAAATACACGCATTCCTCAAGATTATCACATGACAAACTGCACTGTTTCTTGGTCGTCATGGTGTTACCCGAGGTAGAAAAACGCGCTCAGGTGAAGCGGATATGGTAGGAATTGCCAGCACACGCCGGGCCAGAAGAGAAAGCCATAGGAAGATCTGGACACCGCGACGCCATTCCCTGAGAGGATTACTTGTCTTCGGCAGCGGGAGGGTCCGACTCTTCAAAACTTGGATCTCCCTCCTCGTGATTTCGACGCCCATCAGGTGAAGCGGCGTGGTGAGCGCAGCCGCAGCGGTTGACATGATTTTTTTTTGTGTGTGTATTTTGCCGCCACACAGCTAGCGCGCCAATTGCATCAGGAGCGCACACAGGTGGTCAGAGGTACCGTTGTCACGGTACCTAATCAGAGGTACCGTTCTCGCATTTTGAAATTTTGGCGCCAAAATATTGTACCATGAAATTTTAGTCAACTCGTGTCTGGTACTAATTAGTACCCATAATCATTTACTCTACCCTGACAACCCGGGTTTTCTGCCATCTGTTCGGATGTCCGTACCTTGACCGGCTGACCGGGACAAGGTTTAGGGTGTCCGTGGGGTGTCGTGACACCAGCAAAAAAGAACATATCTATACCCTTTCAGCTCGTACACAAAAAGAGCGTGACACGCCCTTCGAATAATCGAAACCCACTCGGATATGTCCGTTTAGCGAGATTTTACACGCATCTTTGACACAATCAAAACAGGGGGGAGGGACTTTTTAAAGACATCGCTAATAAAAAGTGTAATCATCGCTAAGCGTGACATAATATTCCTGATGAATTAAGTTCTTTAAAATAACAATTTTCGAATCGATGATTATATGTATATGTATATGTATAATATACATATCTATTTATATATATGTATATACATATATGTATATATATATGCATATATATACATACATATGTATATACATATATTTATATATATATATATATATATATATATAAACATATATATACATATATATATATATATATATATATATATATATATATATATATATATATATATATATATATATATATATATATATATATATATATATATATATATAAACATATATATACATACATTTATATATATATATATATATACATGCATACATATTTATATATATGTACAAACATTTTCAAAGTATGTCACGGACCTGCTTGTGAGAACTAGCGAATCTTTCGACCCTCGAAATCATGAAAAAAAAATGTCCAAAACCACCAAAAAAAATTAACAAAACATTCAAGTCTACAACCAAGTTTAAATGATGAGTGTCACGCTCGTAGAAGGATCGTTTGTCCGACCCCAATTTTGAAGGTTGTTGCACAGACGAGTTTTTACCAACGATGTCAAGTTCCTGATATTCAAGCTACATTATTTTGTGTATTTGGAATGAATTCATTTATTCCCAAAAATTCTTGAATCAATCAGATCACGAGGGGTTTTGGTTGTGGTTAAATAAAGTATCATTTTTAAAACATGTCAGAAAATGTCTTGTGTCACGCCGCTCACAAGGTTAACGAGAATAAATACGCCTAAGTTCAAGTTCTGAAAAACAGTAAAATAACACAAAAAATGTTCAAAAACTAACACCAGTGGTTATGAAAACAATTTAGAAAACTGCCAAGGAAGTGAAAACAGAATGTCAGGACCTGAATGTCCAAGTCACTGAGTTCCAGACACCAAAAAATACGCTGGGGGTCTGCATTTCAGTGAGGGAAATATTCGTGAGTACTCGTTCTCGCGTGCTGATTGGGAGTCCCGCTGTTGAGAAAACACTGAGAAACCGAAAGGGAAAAAGTTATGGAGACTTGAAAGTACAACTTAAATACAAAAAACTGAAAACCAAACCAGTGATCTGGTAAAAAATAACTGAGTACTGAATGCGAATGAACCTTCAGACTGGATCATAGATCAGAGTGCGATCTTTGGCGACAACCCATTTACATACTCCATTTTGAAGTACTGTTCCACTGGTGACACTCAACAAGTGAAAATTTGAGAAAATCCTGCTGTAGATTCACTTAAAAAAAAAGAGATAATAACAGGTTCTGAATGCCTGCGAGTCTACAACAAACATGAGATTGTGAAAGAGAAGAGAAGAAATGTTGTTTATTGGAATCCAAATGGAAGATCAAGTATGATCTCCTGCGCAATTAAGTCCTTTAAAAGACACTCTCAGGGAATGTCTCTTTTCATGGTATGCGTTTTTGTGTTTTAAT
>Ga0335398_10005048_pt1 | contig 17806 bp, 9 predicted proteins | sample BON03_FD_205742 | JGI IMG/M metagenome (GOLD analysis project Ga0335398, IMG submission 205742) | Freshwater microbial communities from Lake Bonney liftoff mats and glacier meltwater in Antarctica - BON-03 (spades assembly) (version 2) | ecosystem: Environmental > Aquatic > Freshwater > Ice >... | reverse complement strand
AAATAGACAAAGTAGTAGAGACATTCAACAACCATATTTCCGGGGTAGTAAATGCATTGATAATGAATCTAAGCAATGCAATGGCTGAACGCCTAAATGGCAAAATTCAAGAGCTTAAAACAGTAGGAAAAGGCTATCGAACCTTCGCCAACTTTAGAAGCGCAATACTGTTTTTCCATGGCGGCTTAGATCTATATCCCCACTAACTTAAGGGTAGAACCAAAAATATAATATCAAAACCGGCGAGGTGAAAGATACGTATCTGCGATACGTAGTTTATATTCCTTGGGCTACTTCCGAGACCACTGGCTTACCGCTTAAAGCTTATGCGCCAGGAATGCCTTGGATAATGGATCCTGGAACACACCGCGCACACATCATGATCACTCCACCCCGAAATTGATCTAGCCTGCCAATTCATCTTTAGTGAAAGAAAAACCAAGAACAAAATCAAACTGGGCCGTTATCACCACTTTTTTGCTTTTATTTGAAAGATCTTTTTAGTCCCTATGAGCCAAAACAAGCAAACTATACAGGAAAACATCAGTGTGAAGAGCGAAGCTGTGATAACCCTGTTGGAGGACTTCAATGATTTTATTCAGGGGATGGCAGCCACTGGTTCGCCTCCAGAGCTCTACTCCTATCTCTATCAGAAAGGCTCCAAACTAGTCGAATCCACTGTTTTGGCCGGAGAAAGCGCCTTAGCTTCAGCGAATGTAAATTCAGAAGTGACAGATCCGGATTTATACCTGCTTCATTTTTCATTTCCAGATCGAATCAAAACAGTTTTGCTTCTGGTCAGAGATGTTGTGCTTCAGCTAAGTATTGCCAAACTGCGGTCAATGGAAGGCTTGGTTTCAAATTCAGGAGTCTTGGATCATTTTGAGAAATCCAAATCATTGCTTTTCTCGGAATCTGAAAATTGCCTGAACTACTTCAACTTGGAGCGAAAAACCATAATGGAGAAACCTGAAGTGCTGAAACGAAAGCTTGATTCCGTCAAGCATTTTACCAATCCTTGGAAAACCTATGAGACTCAATTTAAAACGATCAACAGCCATTTCAAAGAAATAGATCTTAATGATAATCGAATCGAACAGACGATCGTCCAGTTTCGGCACATCAGCGATCTGGTGATTCAGATGCGTGGAGGCGTACTTAAGGTGAATGAACTTTTTGCCAATAAAGTGGAAAAATGCTTTGAGGAACTTGAGGTGATCAATGATAAAGAAAGTCTGGATCAAGCTATCAAATCATTTGACGAACTGATTAACCTCGGAATCGGTCAGGAGATTCGCTCCGAGAGCACCATGCGAACGCTCGAAGACGAAGTCAATAAGCTACCCACCCTTACGATTCCTATTAATTCCCAGAATGGATTCCTGATTCAGAAAAAGGTTGATTTTCGGAAAAGCGCGCAAAAATGGATGGATTATGAGATTTTACCCTACCTGATAGATCTCTGGGATGGACAAGAAGCTACTTTTTCCCAAATGATGCACGCAGTCACTCAGATCAAAAGCAGCCTTTTAGTAGCGAAAAAAACCCAAAATCTAGTTGGCTTCCATGCGGAAATGGCTTCATTGAATTCAGTTTCACAGGAGCAGAAACAAAATATCTCGAATAACCACGAGCTAGTAGCCCATATAGAAACGGAGCTCGGTAAAAAATTCAAAGCCACAGAAAGCTATACACAAGACGAGTATTTAAAGGTACCACTACAGACTAATTTTAGCAGACTTACCAATAGTAAACCTGGAGATTTGAGCTCGATCATGGATAGATTTACTCAAGTCGTGAAAAATGTGGGTAGACAAGTAAAAGATGTAAGGGAGAAGACTCGGCATCAAAAACTGGAGATTGCACTGGAAATTCTGGAGACCAGAAACGAAAAAGAAACTCCTGATCATTATCATTCTTTGTTTTTCAATAAGAATTTCATCGGTGATCTCTTTATTGTCAAAAGAAGCAGCCAAGAGGAAACAATCGAAAAAATCGTCAACTTTTGGAAAAAAGGCCAAAATAGATCCTTGGCAGTGGTAGGCGATCCGCTGAGTGGTAAATCCACCCTCTTGGAAGCCACGACTCATCTATTCAAATCCAAAGATGTACATTATCTGGTGCCAGGTGGAGAAATCAGTATCGAGGGAAGAAAATTCAAAACGGGCAAAAATCTGGGAGATACTTTAAATTTCATCAAGCGATCTGTCATCAATACCAAACCAATACTTGTCATTGACGATCTTCATGTATGGAGAGATAAAGATGTCTCACTAACAGAAAACATCTCGGCGCTTATCGATTTTATCAGTTCCAATTCTTCGAAGGTGTTTGTACTTGTAGGGATTACTAATTCATTACGCTTTCATTTAGATTCGAGGTTGCCTTTTTCGGAGGGCTTTACTAACATACTGGAAACAAATACGGCCACTTTCGAGGAAATCTACAAGGCCGTGATGCTTCGCCACGGAGCATCTCACCGGACGATTTTCGAAAAAGAAGGAGTGACCATGGAACAAGCTCAGCTTCGCAAAAAAATAGCTTGGTTGGCAAAGAAGTATGATTTCAATATCGGAGCGGTATTGCAAGCCTGGATATTTTGCACCGACATAGAATCTGACAGTTCCATTCGATTTACCGAGAAAGAGACGCACTTAAATGACTTCCTGTCCACCGCCGAAATGTTAATTTTGAAAAATTGTCTGCTCTATGGATATAGCAGTGACCTTGAACTCAAAAATCAATTTACAGAACGCTATGAATCAGTTTACAAGCCGGCTGTGCGAAAGTTGCTCAATATTGGGATTCTTGATCGTGACAACAGTGGATACCTTATCGTGAAAAATACGGTGCGCCAGGATCTTTATTCAATTTTGAAATACCGCGAATTACTTGCCTAACCGGCTCTATTTAATATGAATAACTGGTCTGACCTCTTCGCATTAATACTAATGGTCTTTGCGATCTATCTCATTCTTTCCTTATTCTTTTTTGGAATCACTCGATACCTCAAAAAGCGACGGATTAATGACCGATATTTTGTGCTGATCAATACAATCCGACTTTTTTACAAACCAGTCGTTTGGATGATTGTCGTAGGAGGTTTTATATCCCTGAATCCAATCACCCACGGTTTGGTGATTTTGTTGGTGGCAGGTTTTAGCTATCGGCAGTTGGGTAATTACATCAGTGGACTGTTTATTCGATCCAGTACTATGGTAGTCACAGGCACACTGGTGCAGGCAGGAAAAATCCACGGTCGGATCAATCGAATCGGAAGCTTGGGTATGGTCCTTGGAACAGACCAAGGTGAGCGCTGGGTCTGGTATCGCGCATTTGATCGGGCAGGATTTACGTTGATTTCTAATCAAACAAATGTCCAACAACGTGCGATTTATATTAAAACCGAACTCACCAAAGAACGATTTATCAATTTGGTATTTGACCATCCTGTTTTGGCTTTGGGCAAAGCAAGCCATCTTAAGCCACTGGACCCTGAAAACACCTATTTGCTGCATTACACCTTGGTTAAAGGTGCAAAAGATGAAGACTTTATCAATTATCTACTTGATAATCAAATTTTAACCAACCAAACTGAAAAATTTGAATCCTAATGGAACTTTTATCCTCCTATAATTTGATCATTGAGTTTTCAGTGATTATTATTTTGTCTTTCCTATTCAACGGATTGTCAAAAAAAACCAATATTCCTGCGGTTTTGATGTTAATCGCATTGGGCATTATCCTCCAATATATTCTGCAATATTTCACTTCTGACACGATTGACTTCTTCCCTATTCTAGAAGTTTTAGGTATAGTAGGACTGATAATGATTGTACTGGAGGCCGCATTGGAACTGGAGCTCAAGCGGGAGAAACTTATCCCCATTTTAAAGTCTCTTGCAATCGCACTAATCGGTCTAATGGCTTCCACTTGGGCGGCTGCAAGTATTTTATATTATTATATGCCCGAGATGAGTATGCAATCGGCGTGGCTCTACGCTACACCATTGTCTATCCTTTCTAGTGCGATTATTATCCCGAGTGTATCTGGATTGAAGCGTAAAAAGCGAGAGTTTCATATCTACGAAAGTACATTTTCTGATATTTTGGGAATTATGCTTTTCTATTTCCTTACGGGAAAGCTAAATCCTGCCGAAGACTCAGGTTTAGTTGGGTTTGGAGGCAATTTTTTACTGACTTTGGTCATTGCGCTGGTGGCGAGTTATGCAATCATTTTGGTTTTTCAGAAAATCAAAAGTAACGTGAAGCTCTTTTTACTGATAGCAGTATTGCTATTGCTGTATGCACTTGGTAAAAAAATGCACCTTTCATCATTGATTATTATTTTAATATTTGGTTTGGTGATAGCCAATATGAAGCTGTTCTTCAAAGGTAAACTTTCCAGTCTTTTAGACTATGACAAAGCGCATCAGATCTATCATGAACTGCATACGATTACGGCTGAGACTGCCTTTGTCGTGAGGACCTTGTTCTTTGTCATATTTGGATTGACGATCGCAGTCACATCTTTATTTGATTTACAGGTAGCATGGATCAGCTGTTTGATAATAGCATCAATATATGGTATAAGGATAGTCTTACTATTGATCTTTGAAGGAAAAGACATTATTCCTCAAGCATTTATAGCACCAAGAGGCTTGATTACAGTACTTTTATTTTATGCGATTCCTGTAGAGGGTCAAATAGAAAGCTTTGAACCTGGGATTTTACTGTTTGTAATCATTGGAACCAGCATCATCATGACTTTTGCAATGATTTATGAAAAACGTCGTAGCTCTAAAGCCTTACAATTGGCAGAAAATCGAGAAGTCGGAACTGTTAAATGGAGAGTCCCTAGTGTACTAGACAATGAGACCGAAAATGAAAAATAAGGTATACTTCAATAATCTTTAAGAATAAGTGAAAATACATTCATTTGGGAGATATACTGGATATTTTAAAATATGTCACTAAGCTAACAGTCTAGCATTTAAAACATACTACAACTAATTCATTCTGGGTTTTGTCACCTCTGAGTGCTTTCTGACCCATGTTAAGTGTGCCTAAATAGTTGCTACCATTTGGAAATAGGAATCAAACCGAAAATTCTACCGTGAACCTCGAATTTGCACTCACCATTAGGAACTGTAGAGATCTTGTTAAACTTCATTTGAAATTAGTCGAATGAAAAAGTATAAATGACCTACGAGTCTCTTTTAGACTGATTGTAGCTTTAAATTTAGGGTTTGCCGTCTTTTTTTCTTCTAATCTCGGATTGCCGCATGGGCATTGCATCGATAGTTTCCAAAATTTTTGAAATAGTAGGAAATTGATTTCCTGATGATTTTACCCCTCCATCTAAGCCAATTAAAACCCATTGGTTTTGATTAGATTTTGGCTGAGGTAATTTTTCCAAGAAGCTGTTTTTATTGATTTTTGAACTGTCGTTGGTCCAAATCAAATCTCCTTTATCAAACTGATAAATAAATAATTTTCTCTCATTGATTTTTACTGTAAGCTCATGAGATAAAGTTGCCGATATAGATTGACTCTCTGATAATATCAAAATTCGATTCTTCCACATATAATCTTCAGGGGTGTTATTTAACAAAATCAAGAAATAAAATAATAAAAGCTGGGGTTTAAAAATAAGCATAATCTATAAACATCATAAGCTTAAAATTGTTAAAAAATCGATTGGAAGCTATTTAATTCTATATCTATCCGTCGATAAAAACCCAATCAAAAACTGCTTGTAAATTGCATTTTTTACTTTTTCAATTATAATGCTTGCTTTTAGAATCACTTGGCCTAACCACTAAATTCTCTTTGGTACTAAAAAATCTCAAATAATCTAGCCCTATCATAGTGAGGCAGCTAAGATAGAATTAAATGAATTATAATAGAAGTAACTATTTATTAGTATTAGGTTATTCTATAACAATTCACACAGTATGAAATTGTTTATTGGCCCTATAATACATCAAAAACAACTAGATCCTCAACCAAACCGGTTTAAACAAGAATCAAAATTAACTGAATTATGACTTAGTGTTTTTGAAAAATCAAAGGTCAAGTCGAGCGGCAAGATTTTTACTGAAACCACGAGTGATTGGGATCAGGTTTTTACCAATTGTCAACTCTCGATAATTATAGGATTTGACCTCACGAATGTTGACCAAATAGCTTTTATGTACTCTCAAAAAGATATCCTCATCCAGTTTAACCTGAATATTTTTCATAATATCACGAACTAAATAAATCCTGTATTTGGTAAAAATCTTTGTGTACAATCCATCTGCTTTGAGATATTGAATTTCAGAAAAAGGAATTGGCACTGTAAAACCTTTATCTCTAACACATAATGTACCAGTGGTTATCCGATTGCTGACCTTCCCCTTAAGCGAAAGATAAATAGCTGACTCCAAAACTTGTACTGTAAACGGCTTCAATAAAAAAGCACTATAAGAAACTTTGGAAACACGATCTAATGTGGCCTTATCAGCAAAAGCTGTAATAAAAATAACAGGTATATTCCATTTGGATAAGATTTTTTCCGTGAGGTCTATACCATCGCATTCACCTTGGATTTTAATATCCATGAGAATCAGATCCACTGATTCTACATTCAAATATTCAAGGCATTCTTTGCTATCTGAAACAATCCTAGGAACATCAAATCCAAGAAGTATTAAATTACCCCTGAAATTTTCAGCTACTTCGTGTTCATACTCAACTATTAATATTCGGATCATAAATCAACGACTTGCATCTGTTACAGATTGTTTTTGAAATGTAGGAAAGGATAAATGAAAAATCAATAAAGTTATATTTAAATCTCAACCAATATATTGGTCGGCATTTTCTTTAATTTAAAATACATTTAAGAGTATTTTTTTGAAAAAAATACATTTCACTCAAGTAATCAGATTAATTTCAAAGTTTTATTAACTTTATTTTAAACTTATAAAAATGTATCTTAGATTAAAGTAAAGCAAGAAATAATTGTAAATCAATATGTTACACTGCTTCTGATGAAGGAGGCTGTTACAAATAAGAATTTTACCCAGCTCTATACTTGAATGAAACCTTTCAGAAGATACCCGTGAAAAAATCTATTTGATGATTGAGGAATTTGTTCAAAAATAATCTAGTTGAATTTGTCCCTAAACTGGACACAAGGTGTTTAAATAAAAGGTTATTCGACTGATTAGTTTTTTCGTTAGTGTGCCGGCGGATATACTGCATTGAAAATTCAAATACAAAAAAACAATTTGGAAAAACATCCCAAAATCATAGAAGTCATAAGTTTGTCCATCGCAGCCTTGAGCTCAAACCACGAGCTTTCAGAAAAAATAAATCACTTTTCAGCCATCTTAGGCAAGGCGAAGAAAGCAGATCGAGCGTATATATTCAAAAATTCTAAGAATTCTGAAAATAATAATGATTTGCAATTTACCCACGAATGGTGTGCCGCAAACATAACCTCAAATATCAATCAAGGATTAATCGACTGCTTATTTCATAGCGACTTTTCCAAGATACATGCGCGTAATACTAATTTCTTAGGTAGTATAACTGGTTTTATTGCCTCAACAAAAAAATAGTATCAAAGCCAAATAGCTTAGAAGTTTTCGTTTAGTAATCGTAAGCTCCACGGTTTAAATTTAAAAGAGATCCTTATCAACTACTGGTGATCATCATCCTTAGATTGCCCTGATTATCATCACTAATGTGGCATTATTATCAGACAGATTTAAGAATATCAATCGGGTTCGATCATGAAGTTTACAATCAATGAAATTGTACCCTAAACAAAATTATTGTTACCAAAAAAACGATAAACCCATTCAAGAACGATATCTAATCTGAATACATGATTTTTAAAGATTGTGGCAAGACTGAGATTACTTGGAATAATGCTTTAACTGCATCAGTTCTGAATAACTCAGATTCTTCATTGCCAAGTCTGTAAACTGGCAAATAATAGAACACAGTATATGACTAGTTAGTCAGTTTAGGGTAATCAATTTAAAATTGTGCGATACACAAATCCCCTTTCCAAACTTCCGCAAAATTAGATTTTATTTCCTCAGACAGGTTAGACTTGATACTTTCCTTGAATGATCACGGATTGCTAAAATCAATTCAAAAAATTAAAAAGTTTCAAATAAGATTCAATTGACAAATCATCATCTAAAGAAGTTGTCGTTTCTCCTTTTATATAATGATAAGAGAATGAGTCAATTTTGAAAAATTCTCAATGATTGATAGTAAAAAGGGGCAAATGAATAATATATCCTTTCTTTTGATCGATTTCCAAGACAAAAAGGTACTCCATTATTAAAATGCTTGATTTATGTTGCAAGTTGGCTGGTTGCTGAGAACTTCTATCTTTGCGCAATTGTTAATTAAAAATTTGCAAAGGAATAATTAATTGTATGGAACAAGTTCTAATTTATGGTGTCCCGATGTTGGGCATTCTTGGTTTGATTGTGATGGCAATCAAGTCTGCTTGGGTAACTAGGCAGCCAACTGGTGATGAGAAAATGAATGAACTGGCAGGCTACATCGCAGATGGTGCTATGGCATTTCTAAAAGCAGAGTGGAAAGTCCTTTCCTATTTTGCCGTTATCGCAGTTATTCTTTTGGTTTGGTCCGGGATGTCTGTAGAGACATCAAGTCCAGTGATTGCCATATCATTTTTGATAGGAGCTGTACTTTCAGCTTTCGCAGGATATCTGGGAATGAACATCGCTACCAAAGCGAACGTACGAACCACCCAAGCTGCTAGAACTAGCTTGAAACAAGCGCTCAAAGTCTCCTTTACTGGAGGCTCTGTGATGGGACTTGGTGTAGCGGGATTAGCCGTGCTGGGTCTTGGTTCTTTATTTATTGTATTTTATAATATGTATGTGCTGAGTGTACCCGGAGCTGGAGTCAATGGCATGGAAATGGAAAAGTCACTGGAAGTTTTAGCAGGCTTTTCCCTTGGAGCTGAATCAATCGCACTTTTTGCTCGAGTAGGTGGTGGTATTTATACCAAAGCTGCTGACGTCGGAGCTGACTTAGTGGGTAAAGTAGAAGCAGGAATCCCTGAGGATGATGTGAGAAACCCTGCAACTATTGCCGATAACGTGGGTGATAATGTAGGAGACGTGGCTGGAATGGGCGCTGACTTGTTCGGGTCTTACGTTGCTACAATTTTAGCAACAATGGTTTTGGGTAGAGAGATCGTTTCTTTAGATAACTTCGGAGGCATTGCACCTATCCTACTACCAATGGTATTGGCAGGTCTAGGAATCGTATTCTCCATTATGGGAATGTTCTTCGTAACTATAAAAGATGATAAAGGCGATGTACAGAGAGCCTTGAATATGGGTAACTGGTCTTCAATTGTTTTCACCGGTATTGCTTCCTTCTTTATTGTTCAGTACATGCTTCCTGATACACTTTCGATCAGGGGATATGAATTTACAAGTATGGATGTTTTCTATTCCATCATTCTAGGATTGGTGGTAGGAACATTGATGTCCATCATCACTGAATACTACACTGCTATGGGCAAGCGCCCGGTAATGTCTATCATTAAGCAGTCCGCCACAGGTCATGCAACCAATATTATCGGTGGTCTTGCAGTAGGTATGGAATCTACGGTGTTACCTACTTTGGTATTGGCAGGTGGTATCTATGGAGCTTACGAGTTTGCTGGTCTCTATGGAGTGGCAATCGCAGCAGCTGGCATGATGGCTACTACAGCCATGCAGTTGGCAATTGATGCATTCGGTCCTATTGCAGATAATGCAGGCGGAATCGCTGAAATGAGTCAGCTTCCAGAAGAAGTAAGAGGCAGAACAGATATCCTTGATGCGGTAGGAAATACTACTGCAGCTTCTGGAAAGGGATTTGCAATTGCTTCGGCGGCATTGACTTCACTGGCACTGTTTGCAGCTTTTGTGGGTATCGCCGGAATTGATTCTATAGATATTTATAAGGCGGATGTACTTGCCGGGCTTTTTGTCGGAGGAATGATTCCATTTATTTTCTCATCTCTTTGTATAGCGGCCGTTGGTCGTGCGGCAATGGATATGGTGAATGAAGTAAGACGTCAGTTCAGAGAGATTCCCGGGATCATGGAATATAAGGCTAAGCCTGAATACGATAAGTGTGTGGAGATTTCTACCAAAGCTTCGCTGAGAGAAATGCTTCTTCCAGGGGCGATTGCGCTAACCACTCCTATCATATTTGGATTTGCTTTTGGACCTGAAGTACTTGGAGGTTTATTGGCAGGTGTGACAGTATCCGGAGTTTTGATGGGAATGTTCCAGTCAAACGCCGGTGGTGCATGGGATAATGCTAAAAAGTCTTTCGAAAAAGGTGTAGAAATCGATGGGGAAATTTATTATAAGAAATCAGAGCCACATAAGGCTTCTGTAACTGGTGATACTGTGGGAGATCCTTTCAAAGATACTTCTGGACCATCCATGAATATCCTGATCAAATTGATGTCAATTGTAGCTTTGATTATAGCTCCTCATATTTCTGTAGGTACACATGGCGAACAAATGACTGAGAAAGTGGAGATCAAAAAAGAAATCCGATACGAGGATGGAAAGAAAATCACCACCGAGACGATAACAACTGTTGAATAGATTCTAGTTTAATTTAGATGAGAGCTGTATCGAAAGGTGCAGCTCTTTTTTTGTAAATTCTATTCTCACTAAGACGGACAGAGTTGAAGAAAAAAAAATACACCGAACCTATTTCGTATACACCAGTCTAAATGGAATCTCCGCTCGAAAAACTTACTGATCATACTTTCAGCAATCTTTGTCACATCAACCTACAATTGCAACACATTATTTGGCAATACTTTACTTTTTTAAAAAACGCTGGTGGCGTGGAATGTCAGTCCTTGAGTATTTGGAATTGAGGATTGATAATTGACCATTGAGTGAGATTTTTACTCAAACAAAATAACTTCTCAGAGTTCACCACCTTTCTCAAGCTAGGATGACTGGACTAGTTTGAAAACGTACAAAATTATAAAGCAAAAATAATTTTTCAGCTAATTCAAATTAAACGGCTATATTTTGCATTTTTTAGAACGAAATATTGCATAAAAAAGCAGAGGCGGCTTTTATTACCATTCAAAGTGGAAATTCGCTTTTCTACAAAATTCAATTAGTAAATATTTAAAAAAACAAACCTTTATGCGTAAATTAAGCAAATAAAAATACGGTTTATTGCTTTTTGTCTCTTTTTAAGATTTTATTTAGTTTTTACATAATTTAAAAAATTGCTCTTTTGTTGAAACATATAACCAATTATAGATCATAAAAAGTAATAAATAATCGAAAAATTAGGTGGCGACGAAATTTCAAAATTTAAAAAACAGAAAAAACCTGCAAAGGATCCAATCTTAAACTCAAACCAATTCTATAATTTAAATAAAAAACACATGAAGAAAAGCTACGTATTATCATTACTTTTCCTTTTAAGTCTTCTTGTCAGTGTGCCTAGTTATGCACAGCAGGAGGTAAAAGGAAAAGTCACGGCCAAGGAGGATGGTTATCCTCTTCCTGGCGTGAGTATTGTCATTCAAGGCACTTTGACCGGAGCCGTCACAGATCTGGAGGGGAATTATTCTATTGCAGTCCCCGGACCTGAGTCAGTGTTGGTTTTCTCTTTTATTGGATTCTCTCCGAAAAATATGACCGTGGGGAATTCATCCACAATTGATGTGGTATTAGAGACCAAAGCTTCTGAACTCGACGAGTTCATTGTAACTGCATTTGGTATTTCTCAGGATAAAAAATCATTAGGCTACGCTGCTCAAAGTATAGACGCTGAAGCAATCACCACCTCAAGGCAACAAAATGTGGTCAATGCGCTACAAGGGCAAGTGGCAGGAGTGCAAGTGACGAGCGCTGGAGGAGCTCCAGGCCAGTCTGCCCGAATCATCATCCGAGGAATCAACTCGCTGGACCCTTCTGCTGATAATCAGCCACTCTTTGTAGTGGATGGTGTTCCGGTGGATAACTCCACCGTAGAGTCCTCGAATACTTCAAGGGGCATGACCAACCGGATTGCAGATATCAATCCTAATGATATAGAAACGATGTCTGTACTTAAAGGAGCGGCGGCTACGGCACTCTATGGTGTCAGAGCTGCAAATGGAGCAGTAATCATCACCACCAAAAAAGGAAAAGCAGGAGAAATACGAGTGAATTTCAATAGCTCGGTCGGTTTTGACAACTTGGTCAAAAAACCTCGACTACAAGATCAATATGGTCAAGGATTCAGTGGCGCAAGACAGGAAAATAGTTTCTGGCCTTCTTGGGGAGCAAATATTGCAGAGGAAAATGACCCGAACTACGTATACCAAGACAATTGGAACAAAGCGTTTAACACAGGTACGCTTATAGACAATAGCCTTAGCGTATCAGGGGGAAGCGACAAAGCCACCTTCTACGGCTCATTCGGACGATTGGATCAGGAAGGAATTATTCCTTTTTCGACTTGGAGTAGAACTACTGCTAAACTCTCAGGTACGGTAACAGCCAGCGAGAAATTCAACTTTTCAGGATCAGTTAATTTTACCAACTCTGGGGGTAACCGTGTACCGCATGATCGATTCCTGGAGCGAATGATGTACTGGTCGGAGACTACAGATGTAAGCGACTACATCAACGAAGACGGCACCATGAAAACCTACGGGAATACGAATCCTATCTATGATGCAAGATTCGCCACGTATGAGGATGATGTGAATCGGGTCATCGGAAATGTTAACTTCAATTACAGCCCAACAGACTGGCTTACATTTTCTTATCGATTAGGTGCTGACTTCTCCAGCGACAGCAGAGAAGAAATCACGCCTGGTCCAATGGGCATAGATGGTGAAAGAGCATTGAGTTCTACCGGATTTATCGAAGAAACTCGAATAAACAGTCGTGACCTGACCTCAAACTTCTACGTCACCCTCAAAAAGCAGTGGAATGAAAACTGGAATACCCAACTGCGAGTTGGAAATGACATCTTCGAGCGGCAATTCGACCGAGTGACAGCTACTGGAGGAAACTTCGTTATTCCCGGATTTTACAACTTGAGTAATACCACGCAGATTTTTGCTAGTCAAGGCAAGTCAAGTCGCCGACTGGTTGGATTCTATGGAGATTTGATGGTTGACTATAAGAACTTCATTTTCTTAAACGTGACCGGTAGAAACGACATCTCTTCTACGCTGCCAACGGACAATAATTCATTCTTCTATCCTTCAGTGAATTTAGGATATGTATTCAGCGAAAATTTTGAGCTTCCGAGTTGGATTACCTTTGGAAAGCTAAGAGCCTCTTGGGCTCAGGTGGGTAAGGATACCAATCCGCACATATTGGGCGCATTCTTCGTAGCTCCGTCTGTGTTTCCTCTAAATGGGCAAGTCGGATTCTCCAAAAACTCAGTATTCGGCGATCCAAACCTTAGACCAGAATTGACTACTTCGATAGAATTCGGAACCCAGTTTGCTTTCTTCAATAACAAAGCAAACCTGGATATCACCTACTATAAGTCAAATTCAAGAGATCAAATCATCCCTGTACCAATATCAGATGCTACTGGCTTCTCTTCCTACATTACCAATGCAGGTGAAATCGAAAACCAGGGTTGGGAAATCGTCGTAGGCGGTACACCTATTGAGCGTGGTGACTTCAGATGGGATGTCAGTGCCAACATCACCACGAATAGAAATGAGGTAAAAGCAATCCGTGAGGGAATAGATCAAATTGTGATAGGTAGCCAGTTTGGTTATGTGGGGTCCACCGTGACTATGATTCTAAAAGAAGGCCAAGCTTATGGAAATATCTACGGAAGCTCCTACACAAGACCTCGCGCAGTGGAAGGTACCGAAACACTAGACCATGATCTTCCACAGTTGATCGGAGCAAATGGTTTTCCGACAAGAAATGCAAATCAATTGATCTTGGGAAATGCAGTACCAAAACTATTTGGAGGTATTCGAAATCAATTTTCTTACAAAGATTTTGAATTTTCCTTCCTAGTCGATTTCAGATCGGGTTTAGAGCAATACAACCAGTTTGGCAATTTCCTATCTGCTTTTGGAAAGCAAGAGGATTCTAATCGAAGAAATGAGACCGTAGTATTTCCGGGAGTACTGGCAAATGGAGCACAAAACGAGAAGCCTGTATTCTTGGGCCAAGGTGTGGGTCCTGATGGTGTGAACTACGGTGCGGGATATTGGAGAAATTCGGTAAGAGGTGTTTCTGAAAACTTTGTAAGTGATGCCGCTTTTATCAAACTAAGAAACATTACACTGGCTTATAATCTCAGCCCGGAACTTATAGAGCGAACGCCATTCCGTACGGCGCGACTGTCAATTGCAGCTAATAACATTCTTCTTTATACGCCTTGGGACGGATTTGATCCGGAATCGTTTTCAGCAGGTGCGGGCGGCAATGCCGTAGGATTTACCGGACTTGGATTTCCGGGTGTGCAGAGTTATTTCGTCACCTTAAATCTGGGACTATAAACCTCTAAAATCAGAAATATGAAATTAAATAATAAAATAAAATCAATTTTGGGCATATCCTTGATCCTTTCAGCTTCGGCTTGTGAGAGTTTCCTTGATGTGAATACCAACCCAAACAGTCCCGGAGATGCCCCTATCTCAGGATTGATGACCAATAGTACATTTGAGACTTCACTCAATGTGTTTAGGAGCGGAAGTGCGGTAAGCAACTATGTACAATACCTAGCCTCACCCAACCCGGATAGTGGTTCAGATACCATGGAACCTTTAAATTTTAGCGGAACATGGTTCAGCTTATACAATGTCATGACTGACTTGAATGAGATGAACATTAAAGCCGAAGAAGCTGGTTCGCTTCATTACCTGGGAGCAGGTCAAGTACTGATGGCTCTAAACTTAGGCATGACTGTGGACTTATTTGGAGATGTGCCATTCTCTGAGAGCTTCAACTTCACCACCGTTACACCAAAATATGACGATGATCAGGTACTTTATGGCAATGTGATCAGTCTGCTGGATCAAGGAATAGCGAATCTTCGTGCAACCTCGCAGGTTTCTATCGGTGCTGACGACTTCATTTATGGAGGCGACATACCTACTTGGATCAAATTTGCACATACACTGAAAGCAAGATATTTGATTCATTCCAAGGGCGGCTCAGGTTTCAGCGCGGCAGAAGTTTTGGCAGCCACTGCGGCGGGCTTTACTTCGAATGCAGATAATGCAGAGGTGGTTTTTTTCGAGCAGCGATTCAACCCTTGGGCTCAGATCGCCATTAATAATGAGGCCCTACTATTGGGTGGATGGATTTCAGAGCAATTTGTTGAGGCTTTGGATGGCACTTCTTATCCAGTGGTTGATCCGCGTCTCCCATTGATGATCGGCACTACAGATGCCGGCGAGTTTGTGGGTACAGAAAACGGTGCGGGTAGAGGAAATGCACCAGAACAGGGAGCCAGATCTACACTGATCGAAGATCAATTTTACACTAGGACTGTTTCTCCGCTCTTGATATCCACTTTCTCAGAGTTGAAATTTATCGAGGCAGAAGCAGCTTTTGCCACAGATAAGGCTAGAGCTTATCAGGCCTATTTGAGAGGAATCGAAGCCCATATGGATCTGTTGGAAGTAGAAACAGCTGCAAAAGCGGCCTACTTGGCGGCACCAAGTGTGGCGGTGGGAGCATCAGCCCTGACTATGGATTTGATCTTCAAAGAGAAGTGGGTTGCCATGTTCTTACATCCTGAGACTTGGAATGATGCCCGAAGATTTGATTACGCATACAAAGACTTTAGCCCACCGGCTAATCTCAATCCAAATCTCAGCGGTAGTCTAATCAGAAGATTGGCCTATCCAGATAGTGAGATCAGTAGAAACGGAGCAAATGTACCTACGGTGACTCTTCTGGATCGAATCTGGTGGGATCAGTAAATTCCCCTTTGAGCGTGAAGCGTCTCAACCACTAAGTAAGCGGAGGTTTTACAGATAACACAAAGCAAATGACAACTCTGGTTCAAGTCTTCGGACTTGGACCTTTGTTATTTAGTTCCAAAATCGGATTTATGCCGACGAACTTATTTGACCGCAGAGCCTGACGAATCTTTACATATAAACGCAAAGTAAACTACCGGTTCGAGTTTATCTACGGTCTTTCGAATACAGATAGATCTTCAGACTTGGAACATTATCCATCTTGCAGGAGATTTTATTTATCGTGCTGCCATATTAACAGAACCCCTTTATGCATTCACCCTCATTTGTGAAGCCTAATTCATGAATGTTTTTTATATTAATCCTATGAAAAAAGTTCTCTTTGGAATAGCACTAATCATCAGTTCCTGTACGGTTCAAAAAATCAATAAATCATTTTCCAAATCAGAAGTCTTTGAGCAAGGACATTTGGGATTTATGCTGCTGGACCCTGATAAAGACAAAGTACTGGTTGACATCAATTCTGACAAATACTTTATCCCAGCATCAAATACCAAGCTTTTTACATTCTACACGGCCTACACCGTTTTAGGTGATCAATTGGTCAATGGTTTGAATTACCTCGAAAGAGGCGATTCATTGATTTTCTGGGGCACTGGAGATCCTAGCTTTCTTCATCCCGATTTGAAAAATGAAGTGGCCTTGGATTTTTTGAAAGGTCAAACCAAATCACTCTACCTCTTGGATAACTTTGATCAAGTAAAGGCCTTTGGTCCGGGTTGGTCCTGGGATTGGTACAACTACTATTATGCCACGGAGCGATCGGCTTTTCCGATTTATGGAAATGTCGTCCGATTTGAGAAAAAGGAAGAAGATTCAAGTTTTGAAATTATCCCAGACCTTTTCAAAAACCTACTAGAAGCCGAAAGAAATGAAAATTGGAAAAGCTACAATTTTGAGCGAGACCGCTACGAAAACCTTTTCACCTACCAAAAACCAGATAAATGGGAAGGCACATTTGAAACTGATATCCCACTTGTGATCTCCTCCGAGATGACTGCAAAATGGCTTGGCCAAGAACTCGGTAAAAAAGTCAAACTGATTAAGAATGAAAATTACCTCAAATCAGATCCCAAAAAACTCCAAACAGCCGCTGCAGACAGTATCTATTCGCAAATGATGAAAATCAGCGATAATTTCCTCGCTGAGCAACTGCTACTGCTGGTTTCTGATCAATTGAATAATAACCTGAGTACATCCGATGCGATTGCTTACGCAAAAGAAAATCTACTTGCCGATCTCCCTGATGAACCTATTTGGTTCGACGGCTCTGGGCTTTCCGCTAAAAATATGTTTACGCCCCGATGCATCATTGCTTTGTTGGGAAAAATAAGAGCCGAAGTTCCACTCGAAAAAATCAAGTCCTATTTCCCAGCTGGGGGAGAATCCGGTACGATCCGAAATTGGTATAAAGCCGATGCGGGTCAGGCTGCCTATATTTATGCCAAAACTGGATCTCTTTCCATGAGTAATGCTTTGAGTGGCTATCTGATCACTAAAAGTGGTAAAATACTCCACTTTTCTTGCATGATGAATAATTACGCCAAGCCTTCCGGTGAGCTGAAAAAAGAACTGGAGAAGATCCTTTATCAGATACACGATAACTATTAAGATGGATAAGTTGCCAGAAAATCCGGAGTATCATTCGCTCAAGAGTCAGATTGGCGAATTATTAATTCTCGGACGGGAAAATGCAGGCAGAGCAGTCAACAGTATTCTAGTTCAAACTTACTGGCATATTGGAAAACATATCGTGGAGTTTGAA
>Ga0335398_10005043_pt1 | contig 17815 bp, 4 predicted proteins | sample BON03_FD_205742 | JGI IMG/M metagenome (GOLD analysis project Ga0335398, IMG submission 205742) | Freshwater microbial communities from Lake Bonney liftoff mats and glacier meltwater in Antarctica - BON-03 (spades assembly) (version 2) | ecosystem: Environmental > Aquatic > Freshwater > Ice >... | reverse complement strand
GGTTCGTAGTAAAGAACGTTTACAACGGGCAAAAGAATTATGAGAAACTTGAATGACGATTGGAAAAGACAGGTCAAAAGTCACGAACAAATCAGCCTTCGCCATGGTGGACCGATTAAGACTGGCAATGTTGCTGGTGGCCTGCTGCTCGGTGGCGCGTGCGCTCGCACCAGAGTGTGACGCATTTGGTGGCCGATCATGCACAAACCATTCTCGAGCTTCGCTGTCACAGGAAATCCGAGTCCTTGCCTCCGGACTCGGAGCCTTGCCGGCAAGGCTAGACGAAGGGGCAGCATCAGCGGGATGGTCCCTGAAGCCGCTGGTGGGCAATGATGTTGTGACAGACGCCATTAGTGCATTGAGCACGGCGCGAATCACACCAAGGCAACAGCTCAACCGACACTGTGCTCGGCGCAGTGCACTCAAGGATGCCAAACCCGTGCAAACATTGATGGCAGTGTCGGGGGTCGCCGGAGAGGCTGCGGTGGGCAGTGACGAAAAAGGACTGTGCATGAGCCCACCGAGAAATGGCACCCTGCCTGCCGTCCAGGCTGGGGCCGTGGGCGATGCATGTCGCTTCGCACCCGCTGAGGAGCGCTGGGGGCCGTCATGCAGTGATCCGTACTTCGGGGGCTCGTTCAGCTGTTGCTTTCACGCGAAGAACGGTACCTGCTCGCTGTGCTCAACTCAAATGCAGTGCGCATCAAAGACAGTTGTGCAGTGTGCTGAAAGGTGAGTCAATTATGGATTCAAACTTGTTTCAATAGGCGAATGTACGCAGTCAGACTGGTGCAGTAGATTTGGATTCATGCTATGTGCAGTACTACCATTTTCTGCCACACTGTGACTTGAGCCTGACTCATGATTAATGCTTGCAGATTTGCAAGCGCATATTATGTAGTCCCGGGAATCCCAGAAAGGACAAATCTTGACGGCTTGAGTGAAACGTATTCCCTTCGCCGCTCCTCATGCGTCAGTGCGGGTGCGACGCTCGACTCGCGAGCAGACTATGTATTCCTCAAGATTCTTGCGCCGGGACTGTCAGCAAATTTTCCGATGGATGCCAAACCAGAACTCTCTATGTACATGTCTGCTGCACTACTTGAGTTGTCAGCAACTATCGACCGGCTGTTTATCGGCAAAGTTGAGACAGGCTCCATGGACTTGCTCATCCGATCTTCGGATGCAACTTGGGCCTTGGCAGTCGATAGCCCGCATATGCTGGGTCTCGTTGCAGAAGCATACACAAAAGGCATGTTACAGCTGGAGCGTGCAGGCGATTTTGGGGGGGGCGCTCTGCTGCCTGCCTTCGATGCGGCGAGCACAGCCTCAGCACATGGCCGGTCATCCGAATTTTTCATGGACCGGGCATTCTGGCATCATCCAGGACTCAAAACGTACGGAAACGTGACAATCAAAATGGTGATATCCAGCACGCGCGAGGGAAGCACGTGCGCCGCACTGTGCGTCAACGATCCCGAGTGCACGACCTTTGCCTTTTCTTTCCTCGAGCGTCTGTGCTTTCTGCTCAGCGATGTGGAGCTCGCTTTGTGCGACCCAGAGATATCGACGTCTTGCAGCGCCAAGAACAACGCGCTTCTTGCTCAAGTTTCCGTCATCTCGCGCTGTAGATACTGTATCTTTTACCAGGAAGATAGCAGTTCGTTATACTGCGCAAGCACATCCAATCGCTGCTCTACCCTTCGTGAATATAACCAGTGCCTTGAGAAAAGTGGCTGCGGCGAATCAGACCAGAATTTTCAGGTGCATTTTGATTGTTGTGTGCGAGCGACGGCTGTGTCTCTTCATGACTCTGTGTTGAAAAAATTATGCATGCTGCTGTTGTTGAGATAGTCAGTCTGTTCGGTGGTCATGATTTATCTGCTGGTACTGGCCCACCTATCGATAACAGTCAACCTTCAGTAAGTATAGCACGCAGCTAGTAGTCAGCCTGACTCGGTTTTCGCTACTGTTTTTGTTGTCATTTATCTCAGATGCCCGACATGTGTCGGCAACAGGGGTGCACAGCAGAGCAGTGTGGCCTAGAGGTGTCAGCCTGTAATGCGACTACCGTTTCGTGTGCACGCGAATATATCAACTGTTCCGCCTCGTCGAGCGATCGTTGCAGCTGCGCCCGTCCTTACATCATGTGCATGAGCGAAGGCGGCTGTATTGACAAAACGAGTGGCGTAGAGCGAGTCAACGTGCATGAAATGTGTATTCGAGATGGATGCTCTCCTGAGCACTGCGACCTTCTAAATCATGAGCTTGAGCTCAAGGCAATCGCTCAGCCCCTCACTCGCATACAAGCTGTAAAGGAGGCACTCAATCCCACGTGTGGCAACACCACGTGCAGCAAGGTTGAACTTGGCACTGGCCACAAGTCGTGCCAGACCACGACCCTGCGTTGCAGCCGAAATTATGCGGATTGTGCTACTCGCATGGCTGACAGCTACAAATGGACGCAACGCTTGATCCGCAGCAGTTACATTGGATCAAAAGAGCCCTATACTGTTGAAAACGACGGACAGACTATTTTTTGGCCTGCGTTGGACGGGTCTGCGGCTGCTCGCCCTCTATCTCCTCTGCCAAAGGGCAAGGTAATGACAACTTTGCTGATGCTCTGATGTATTGACGAAACAATGTATCTTGCTTGCGCATTGTTTTAATCAATTCGTCTCACCTTTCTGGAATCCTATTTCCGTATCTAATTTGTGGTGGCGAAATCGCAGGTGTATTGGGAATATACAATTAGTGGAACGTGTGCGTATGTCGGCCTTGGGACGCAAAGTTACAGCATTTCTTCGTGCCCTGGGCTCGGTGGCCAGAGCTTGGCTATTGGGGACTCTGCATATGGCGCAGAGTTTGCCTACAATGCTTCGACTGATTTGGGCATCGATTTAAAAGTTGAATCAGGTCTCGAGACGCAGTCCATGTGTGTTTGCATATACGCACATGTAAATATGCTCCACGCGTACGGATGTATTTTTCCACGTGATTGACACTGACTCGATCTGTATCTTGTTTTGTTTTATACAGTAATTGGATTTGCTCTGGAGAGTAGCACCGGCTCCTTGTGGATCTCAGTGAATGGAGTTTGGCTTGGAAATGGCGATCCAAACAAGCGTCTCCGAGTTTTTGCTACACTGAAAGAAGGCTTTAGTGATTTGTATCCCGTTGTGGGTGTGCCTACGGCATGTCGCAAGGATGTGCGTGTGACCATACACTCTACATTTGCGTCCCTCACTTACACGGCACCCGAAGGATTCATGCCTCCGGCATCTGATTCATGCACCTGCGCGGCCCTCTTTGCCGACTGTCTCAACTCGCCAGGCTGTTTAAAGCCAGGAGAGAGGTGAATATCTTCCTTTTCTGCTCTGACGTGTCCTCTTATGTTGTCTGCTCTTTCCCCCTCATCTTCGCTCTTGCCATCATTCAAAGATCTTCAAGACCAGATGCTGATTTCCGTATATCTCTGCAGGCAAAAACTCTACAACAAGTGTCTTCAAAGCGGATGCCAGCCCCAAGAATGCGATACCGATTCGTCTCTCTACAAGATGGAGTGCTCCACGGATACCAAGCTCATCTGTGCTCGTAAAAACATGGATTGCATGTTTTCTGGTAGCCCACCTGACTTGTGCAGATGCAACAAACAAATGATGACGTGCTTACAGCGTGGCAAGTGCCAATTGGACGAAGCAAGTATGCAAGAAGTAACGCGTTCCTGTGTTAATAATGGCTGCACCGCTGCTGATTGTGGTCTGTGTGAAGTGAGTTGCAACAGCACGGTGCTGGCGTGCTCCGACACCTATTTTGAATGCCAATTGGCTGCACAGAGCAGAGAAGAGATGTGTGCCTGTGCCGCACATTTTTACCACTGCTCAAAAGATGGCGCATGCGACATTGCCGTGACCGCAAAGACTCACTCTGATATGTGTCTTGCCAAGCAGTGCTCAGCACATGAGTGTGGATTGCGAGATGATCAATCTGTCTGCAATCGCACTGCATTCCAGTGCGCAAACACTTATCTGTCATGCTCATCAAGCTTTTCACGTCAAGATGATCCATGCCAAGTTAGATTCAATACCCTAACACAAGATGTTGCTGCATTCGATGGATTCAATCTGGCGAGAATATGCACGGATCCAAATATGGGCGGTCTGGCAGAGTGTCGGTACATCCCGCACCGTAACAAATGCACCGGGCCAGGACATTGTAATTGTTCAAAACAGTACGTTGACTGCGTTGGTAAACAGTGCCTTGACGCCCCTTCCTTGCAACGGTTTTCGGACGTATGCCGTCAGGATGGCTGCACTGCAGCAGAATGTGGGTCGAATCAACCTTCATGTAATCAGTCTGGGCTACTCTGCGCGACTGAATATATAGAATGCGAGACAGCGCAGAACTATTCCAAGTCGGTGTCCACTGCAACGTCAAGTCTTGGATCTGGGTGTGGGATGCCTGTGTGTGAGAGGAAATTGTTTGTGTGTATGATGCAAAAAAGCTGTCTCTCTGCGAAACAGATTGTCGAAGAAGGCGAAAAGTGTTTACGCAATAACTGCACAGACGAAGAGTGTGGGCTACACGAAAATATAATAGAGGAGCCAATGCTGCCCGATGCACCGCGAGATCTCAAGCTCAAATCGTTGGCCGGTAATAAGCTCTCAGTGACCTGGGCCAACTCCATTCTGGCCAAAATGTGGGTGAAGATAAGCTCTACAAATCGGATCCAAAACTTCAGGATTGTACTCGACAAGGATTGCAGATCGACCCAAGGAGAAGTTTTGGAAACTTCTTGTACCAATTTGACCATAGCTTCGAAAGAGGTGCCGGGTATAATATTTGATGTCACATTCTCTGGCCTCGACGTGGGGGTTATTTATCGACTGTCGATCTTTGCGTATAACCAAGTGGGTTTAGGCCCGGCAACCCGTGAGATGGTCATGCTGACTGGTCCACCTTCTCGGGTAGCGACGTTTGATGCCCGTCGAATTGGACCCATGGCCATTAGACTGGAGTGGAATGCGCCTGCGAATACAATTTCCTTGCAAAATGCCCCTGTCTTGGGATACAATTTGAGCATTCTGCCGAACCCGTCCGGTCCTTTTGTGCGTATTGCTCTTGGACCGGAGACTCGGCAATTTAACATCGAATCGTTTCTAACAGGTAGCTTTGAGTTCTGTGCGAATGAAAGCTCTATCTGCAACTGCATGGGCTCTGTAAGATTTGGTCCGCAGACCGGTGCAACTTGGTCTCCCCTCTTGTCATCAAGTGGGACAGGGATGTTGTGCGCACGAGTCTCGGGATTTCGACTGGATGTCGATACGCACGAGAAGGGAAAGTGCCAGTGCAACACGCAGGCGATTCCTTTGGTGCGTGGACGCAATCTCACTGCCTCTGTGTCTTCTTACAATGCTATCGGAGATTCTGCAGTACGCGATTTGCACATCAAGATCATGGGTCGTCCTTCAGATGTTGTAGATCTCAAGGTTTGCGAATGCAACCCCAGCACATGCCTATGCAACGCCAATGAGGATGAAGGACTCCGCGTTTCTTGGATGCCTCCTGTAGACACTGGATTCGGAAACAATGACATTTCGGCTGCCGTTAGATCGTACGAAGTCACTTTGTCTATTTGCAGCACTTTTGGGGCGCTACCGCCGTGCAATACAACCACAAGGTCGATTGCAGCCGAGACTTGTGCCACGTGTCTTGTCGTGATTGTGCTGGAACCTGCCATTCTTCAAGAAGGACGAATGCACTACATGCGCGTGCAAGCTAAAAATGACGTGGGCCCAGGTTTTTTCGTGGGTTCACCTTCTGTCGCTTCTCCTTTCAAGGTTCACACCTCAATCGTTTTGCCGCAGCACTTTCCCCTGAGGCTGGCAGAATGGAACAACTCCCAATACTTTCCGATAGATGTGCAGGGTGATGGAGTGTTCTTTATCATCGAGAATCTCCCTCGACGTCCGAATAAATCAGTTTTGCCCATTACTGTGACGCATGGATCATCTGTCTTTAGTGGACATATGACGGTAATAAGTCGGGAGCCCATGCGTGAGGGTGTCAACATGTCTTTGAGTCCGGGAGCCCAAACATGGACCATCCTTTCCTTACACCTTCCAATCCTAAATAAGGGTGCAGGTCTAGCCACTGTTACAATGGACGTACCTTACGACTCCAAGGTTGTGCATGTTAATTTCGACTTGAGCTATTTCGTGTTTAAGAACGCCACGATGGAATTGATGGCACCTACGATTGGCCCAATGGCAGGAGGCACGTTGATGCGTATCGACATTGTGGAGCCAGAAGATGAAGAGTCAAGGCCATATTTTAGCCTGCCCTCGTTCTTCGACGCTGTGGCAAATCCAGGTGGCTTGCAGGTTAGATTCGGCGACTCGTCGTTTGCTGCTCAAGTTACAATCACCCCGACAGCAGAGGGGCAAGTTCAATTGAGTTTGACCACACCCGCCAAGGTCGGATTGAAAGGCCTGGTGCAAGTTGGATTCACATTCAAAGGAATACCCCTGCTGATTGCTCCATCCTATTTCAAGTATGGGAGAGGGTTTATCACATCAATCTTGCCAGCCAATGGACTTACGACAGGAGGAACACAGATCCAAATCCTGCTGCAAGTCCCTGATTTGCAAGTGCAGAGTGTCAGTGTTACGATGGGGGGCCAAATGGTGTCGGTAGACCGGGACCTCTTGATATCTGTAGGTGAAAATAGGTGGGTTATAACCGTCACATCACCTCCACTTCCAGCCGGGTTTGTAATTGTTACGGTGGTATTGAATCCCGGCAGCAGCGATACTCTAACCTTGACTACCTCCAACGTGTATCAGGTGGAAATTCCTCCGCAGCCAATGATCAATGAAGTTTCTATCAAGTTCGATGGGTCTGATCCCGACAACTTGTGGGTGAACAGAGACTCATCTGTGTCGCTTCGTTTTACAGTTCTATACCTTGGGTTTCCCGAGAGCATTCAAGTCAGCTTTGGATCTTGTACGAGCGGTACCGAGGACTGTGTTGGTGACAACATAGTATTTATCAATTTAGGACCCTCGAATGATGTTCGACAGACAAAAACCTCCATAACAGTATCCACACCAAGAGCTCTGAGCGCTCGACGCGTTGCCATTACAGTGGTAGCCACGTTCCGTGGCGGTCTGGTGAAAGTGGTCATTTCCAATACTACGTTTGAATTCAAGGATCTCAGTGTGCCCACTGTACTTGGAGTATATCCGACAGTGGGACGGAAGCTGGGAGGCAACCTTGTGTTTCTTGGTCTGGTATCCAGCTGTGTAGACATCGAGTGCTCGCACAATTCTCTTGCAGTCTCATTTCAAGAGGGTTACGCTGCAGCACAGAGCCAGAGGAAAGTTGGAGTCATCACCTTGCAAACCTGGGAGAACAGAAGATTCGAATCCTTGCAAGATCTCACTTTCCTATCTTGGTACTCCTCTAGAAGTGCTTCTGGGGAAATTGCTGCTCTTGAGGCAGCAGTGCCGCAGTATTTGCGAAACTCTCTGAACGCTGACATCACGTTGGAAAATGCTCTGATTCTGGTGATTGAGACAACAGCGTGGTCCTCGTCAGCTTCAATCATAGGACACATATCTCGGAATGGGCAGGCAATTGCAGACTTTCCGTTTCGGTATTTGCAGGATGTCTCTGGTGTCGTATCGGTGATTAGTGTAATGCCGAGCCGCGTTGCAACGCAAGGAGGAGCTCGTGTTACTGTGATCGTTCAAAATTTCGAAAGAATCATTTACAATACCGAACTCTCCCTTGTGGTTAGCGACAAGACGTACCAAGTGGAAAGCGTCGAGACATCGGGAGATCAGACGAAATTCGTCTTCTGGACTTTGCTTTCAAGCCCGGGGACAAAATCTGCTATGGCATCTTCCTTGTCTCGCCCGGAGCGAGTTGCGATGTTTAAGCTCGAATTTTTCTCTGACAACGAGGCCACTGTACGAAAGTTTCATCCGGAACAACATTACAACACGGGTGGCAGTCGTGTGACAGTATTTCTGGGCAAATTTGGTTCACAGTCATTATTGTTGGATCAAGTGAACGTGGAGATCCAGCAATTGCCCAGACCTTCAATCACAGTATCTCAGACTGACATCAAGATGTCGATGGCGCTGAATGATAATATTGGGAACGTGATTGAACTGTCCTTCCCGGTTTCTGCCGGTGTTGTCGGGCCAGCATCTGTACTTGTTTTCAACACACTAGAAGACAAATTTGCGTCATTTAAGATTAATTATGTTCAAGAGCCCACCGGAACTGCTGTGTTGAAGATGACACCAAGCAGTGGCAGTCTGGTCGGAGGTTTTCCTGTGACATTTGAGCTTACCAACTTTCGGAAGGCATTCGAACTCGCGGACATTTTGGTGAGATTCGGCGGGCTTGAAAATGCAGTGATCTCAACACATTCTCTTGTCTCAACTACTAGTGTCACAATATTTGATATTGTGGTGAACGCTGTCAGTACGGCCGGCAGTGTAGTCGTCCAAGTTTCCAATCTTCAAGCTTTGGAAGGCACTCCGATCGCATCAGGAACTTTTACTTTTATCGATCCCACCGTTCCAGTTTTTGAGTATGCAACTCCGCTCATGGCCGATTCTTCTAAAGAATTTTTCATTTCTGTCACTGCATCTGGCTTCAATGACACAACAACCCATACAGCATTTGAAGCCATTGGGCAATCGGAGTCGGGTACAATCCCGTTGACCCTGCAAGTCCTTTCTCTGATTCACACAGCCGGCGAAACATATTTCCGACTCAAATCATCTCTCGTAACGATAACGCAAGAGACGATTTTCAATATTGAAATACGGCTGAAGACGCAAGTGCTCAAGTCTGTAACGTTTCAGCTTACTCTGCTCGCACCAAATACGCCCAGAGTTGTGTCTTTTTCCCCCGTTACTAGTCCTACGGACGGACAGACTCCCATGACCATTACAATCGACAATCTGCCCTCAAGTTTCTTAGCAGAAAACGTGATCATCTACTTCTCAGATTCACTAGTTAGCACTGCAACGTTTGCAAGTTTCGTGCTGCAAGACACTGGCGTTTACGAGGGTATTGTCATCACAACTCTCCCAAGAGTCCTGGCACCGGCAAATTTTCGCCCCAACATAAGTTTAAGTTCTGCAGTTGGCAGCAGCAATCTTACACTAGTGTTTCACCGCAATTTTGTATACTTCTCCCCGGAAAACCCTTTCTTCGTTGATCTTTTTCCAAGAAAGGGTCCAATCAGCGCAAAAACACAGGTAGGCGTCACATTGGGCTTGTTTGCCGGCATGATGTTGGTGACGGACACTTTTGTCGAAGTCAATGGCGTTGAAGCAGAGATTGTGTCCTTCACGCGAACTGACGGCTCCAAGCATCCAAAGGCTATTCAGCAAGTCACCATTATCTTTAGAACACCGTGCTGCGAGGATGACATTGTCGTCGGCAAGGCGAGCATTAAGGTATGGCACAGCGATTTTCCAACCCGGGCCCTCGTGGTACCATCTTCCAGCACATTTGTCTATTTTGATTCCACGCAGCCGTACGTGGAGCAATCGTCAGTCGTCGGAGATTTTGGCACAAGCCAAGTAGCCATGACAGAACCCACAAATGTTCAAATGGTTGTTTTGAATTCACCTTCCGTGATTGGTGTTCAAGTTTCGTTCAACAGCATACTGCTCCTTGTGAAGCTGGCCACCATAAGCGCAGGTCGTGCAAGCATCATCTTTGTTGCTCCTCCGTCAGTCATTCCAGGAGAGCAGCAAGGACTCGTTACATTTGCAAATGCAAAAACGGCCTCGTTTTTTGTCACGTATTATCGCGACGATGACGCAAACATTGTTGAATTGACACCCAGCATCGGCCCGCACGTTGGAGGCACAAATCTCGTAGCCACAATCTCGAACTTTCCCGTCGTTACCGCCACAAACGTTATCGTAATTTTCGGAGACACAGCAGATGGAAAGTTTGGCCTTGAGGTCAAAGTAGTCAGCTCATCTGAAGAGATGACAGTATTGTCCTTCAAGACTCCAGCAGCCTCTGGTGGCAAAAGTGTGATAGTTTCAATAGAACCCACGGGCAACCCAAGCAAGATTGTTACCTTTGCGTTTGTATATTTCTTTGCCACCACCAACTTGGGATCTGTTAGCAAGTACACCGCCTCATCTGCTGGTGGGGACAGGCTCACAGTTGTGATCAACTATTTCCTGGTCGTATCGGGGAGCGCAGCAATTGCTGTGACGATAGGAGAGGGGTTTGCGGATGACCTGGCCATAGCCACAGAAAGCATCGTGTTGTCGTATAGCAACTCCGCACAAACTCAACTCATTGTCACTTTACCCGCCCTCGATCCAGGGTTTCATCAAGTCCGTGTATGTTCAAAGAAAACTAGCTCTGGCAGCAGCATTGTTAGTTTCGAAATTGAAGCCCTTGATGCATTCCTTCCACAAATCTTGGATCCTCTCCCAAATTCTGTGTGTAAGTCGACAGGCCACGTGAGAAAGGTCTTCATCTCCTTGTTGCCTGTTGCCGACACTGCGAGCAGTTTTTCTGTTGTTGCCTGGGATCAGATGGCAACAGGTCTTTTCCTCGAAAGACGCGCCAATAATGTCAGCGTATTATCGTTTACTGTTCCAGCGTCTGCCACAGTGGGCTCGCGAGCCATCACAATCAATCTCAACGGTAAGACTCTTGTGCAGTTTACTATCAGTGTGCAGGATTGCTCACAAACGCAAGTTGTAGTGTCATCAAATCCGCCATCGGTGCCTTCATCTGGAGGAATTAATGTCTTGATGGTCATTCGTAATCTTGTCTACGACAAACATACAGCCCTCAGCATCAGATTTGGTGAAATTTCCGTGGCAGCCGCAGCGTGGCGTGCAGGTGACGTTTTCCACGTTGCATTCCTCATGCCGCCCCTCGAAATAGCTGGACCAGTGACTGGCTCGCTGCGACAAAACAGTGCTGATTTGTTGGTGTTTACACTTCAAGTGGATATGGCATGCGATTACCACACCTTTTGTTCTTTCCGCTCCATGGTGGCCAACGTATTGCGACTTCAGCGCTCTCCGTCTGCAGATTCAATATGTGACGCGTACTACTGCGTTTCTCAGCACGAAATTCCTTTCCCATTCCTGAAATCTGTGAGCCCAACGACCGGTCCTTCAGGCGGTGGCACTGTGGTGAATGCCGTCCTGCAAAATCTTGTGGCTAGCTCTCCTCAGGATTTGCAAGTTACTGTGCAATCAGGCTTACTGCAGGAATTCGCAGAAGTAACTGCCTTTCAAGTGACTGATACTTCAACTACAGGGACAGGAATGGGGTTCTTCGACAACTCAGTCCACGTCAGTTTCATAATGCCACAAGCCCCTACACAGAGTCCTGACGCGCATGTCACGATACGTGCCGTATTTGGTTCCATTGTCCGCCAGATTTCGTTTAGATTTAAGTTTGTGAGACCCATTACAGGGCCTGCTGTAGTGAGTTTCGTGTCCCCAACTGAAATTTACGCTAGCATGAGTTCTGGGGCTCGTGTATATATACAAATCAGAAATGTGCCAGTCTTAACTCGCATCTCCGAAACAAACCAGATCTCAATCAAGGTGGGTAACAACGACGCACAATCTTGCGATTTGATCCAGGCCTCTACCGCTGCAAGTACCAATGTCTTTTTCGTCTTGCCGTCGGGTCTGGCTCTGGGCCAGATCATAATCAAGGCATATTTCAATAGCTTTGGAATAACTCGTGCTGGTGCTTTCTCGGTCACGATCATGGCTAATCCTGCACCTATCATCACCTCCGTCTATCCATACATGGTTGGATCTGCCGATCCCTCAACCTTGTTTTCAATTGGCGTGAACTACCTTCCGATAGGACTCGATGTCACAGACATCACGTCCACCATGATTTCTCCGGAAGGTGTGTCAACAAGCACAGTCACCGCGGGGATACTTTACACAGATATCTCATGCCAGATGCAAGCATGCTCGTCGGCAATGCTGACCATTGAGAGTTTGGGCCCGAATCCCGATGGTAATTTTAGCGGCGGACTTGCGGTGTTGCGCCTCAGCTTACCCAACACCGTGATTCTCAACATGTCTTTCACATACGTTGGAGTCAACACACCCCGGGTGAAGCTTGTGAGTCCTTCCAAGGGTAGCTACGTGACGGCTACAATGATCATGGTCTACGTGAGTAATTTTGCTGCTGTGGCAAGTACCAATGAAATAGACCTCCTTGTGGATGGATTTTCAGCCCAAATCAGTGCATTTGATTATCCTTCAGCAGATGTTCTTGCAGTCAATGCAAGTGTCCCAACGACCTCAGGGCCAGGCCTGGTGAACTGTCGCCTATATACTATAGACTCTCTCAATCCAGGAGCTAATTTTCAGTTTCTTTACGTTTCAATGCCTGCAACTGTGACCCCTTTGGATGGCAATAATGTTGATTCTGATCCTGTCACGATAAATTTGAATTGGAACATCATCCAGAATGACTTCCGTGCCATTGTTGTCATGTTTGGCGATGTCAAGGGCACTGTTTTGGAAATTTTGCGTTCCACCCCCTCGGTGACCGAAATCAGTGTAAAACCTCCCTCTCAGATGCCAACTGGAGTCATAGAGGGAACCGTAACTGGTGAGGGCAATACGTATTCGACCTTCTTGTTTGAGTTTTTTGCAGTGCCTACAATCGTCCATGTTTCGCCGCGCACGGCAACGGTCAATGGCAACGTTCCACCCTGTTCAGCTTGTCTTCGAAATGATGACGGTTCGACCTTGAGCATGTGGATTTCAGGTCTTCCACAAGTCATAGCACTATCTCAACTAGAAGTCAAGTTCGGGCAAATTGTATGTGACGGAACTGAATGCCAAGTTGTCAGTCTGGATACTTTGTTCGACGCTGATTCTTCCCTACTGTACATTACGGTGACTGTACCTTCAGTGCTTGAAGCTGGAGCAGTTACGTTGTCGGTCAGGTACATTGGGTATCAGGGTCCATTACAGGGCCAAGATCCTGCAGTGGCATATCAGCGAGCAACAAAGGCTGCTGTTAGTGCCAATCACTTTTCGTACGTGACTCTTACTCCCTCGGTAGTCCTGGCGCAGTACTGCAAAGTCTGCCACCCTAATGGGCCAACGTGTCTTTCAGCTGGTATGTGTGGAGATTCAACGTTGCCAGAAGCTGCCGCTGTGAATTACCTGGGAGTTGCGCGTATACAGGGTGGCGGGACTTTAAGCATTACCCTGGACAACTACGGGCGAGTTGTGACAGCCCAAGAGATTCTGGTAAGGCTCGGACTGTCGGCTACCCAAGTGCTGCGAGTCACGTCGTCGACGCCCGAGCGAACGGTGGTGGAAGTGATGCCGCTGCCAATAGCAGCAACTGGGGTTGTCGATTCGTTCGTGCGCATCGGCACAGACAAAATTCTGTTCAAGGTTTTAGTCATGGATGATACCATCAGGATAGCATGCAGGGTGGGATGCCAGGGTCCATCTGAAGGTAGTGGAAGCAATATGGATCTGACTGTCGAAAATCTACCAGCGATTGATGACGACAGCATTAATCAGCTTGCCGAAACCATCACAGTCTATTTTGGGCCAGTGATGGCCACTAATGTTGTTGTGACTTACAATCACACCTACGGTACAATTGCCATTTCATTTGACCCTCCACCTGCCTATGATTGCGACGCGTGCTTGTTCGAAGATGGCCAAGCCGTGGTGCCTGTGGTGGTATCAATGGGAGGCAAACTTCTATCCGTCGACACGTACACCTACCATGATGCTCCCAAGGTAGCATCAGTGCGTTTTTCGACAACAGGCAGTCGGATCGTGGTTTCTTTCGACATTTCCACCAATCGTGCTGGATTCCAAGAGGAGTTTAACTGCAGCATGCTGCTTACGTCCGTTCAAGGACTTGGCACAGATGGCCTTTCTTGCACTTGGAAGGGCGATGATGAATTCACAGTATTGCTTGGATTGGGTGCCACAGTGCTGCCTGGAAACAGCATTACAATGAAAAGCAACACTATCAAAAACAAGGCAGGCTTTTCCGCTTTCATTAAGCCTCTTGCAGATCAGATTCAGCTGCCGAAAATGCCGCGCGCACCAGGCCCAGCAATGATTACAGGCGCGCAAGAGGTAGACGTGTGCTCGAGTCTGCGGCTCACTTTTGCAGTTACTTCAGCTCGTGCCCTAGTATACGCATGGAGTTCCACTAATCAGGCGCTCAACAATTTCCTCAAGACGCATTATTTATCTGTGCTTACCTTACCGTCAGCCACCTCGCCGTTTGTATTGCTTTCGAATGTTAACTACGAAATCAGCGTTTTTGCTACAGATTACCTAGGACAGCGCTCGGCAACACTAACACGTACGGTGATTAAGCACAACCGCGCCGCTCCTCAGATCTCAGTGGTGTCATTTGGCACGTATTACTCGCACGAGGACATCATTTTACGGGGCTCTGCACAGTTTTCGAGCTGCGCCATGAAACAGGAAGCCTTGGTGTTCAAATGGGAGCTTGATCTTTCGGCCTCAGACACACCCGGTGTCAATCCTATGATTCCTGCAAGCGCCATGGCTTCCACAGGCAGTTCGCTGTGGTTTGGCAAGTCGACGTTGCCAACAAACTCGGTGTTTTGGATCAAACTGACTGCGAGCATGGCGTCAGATTTCACCAAGTCGTCTTCTTCAATGGCTCAGATCAGGATCGTTTGCCCCCCACTTGTGGCTATTGTCGATGGTGGGGACGGCATATTCACTTCACACCAAGCGCAGCTGAAGTTGGATGCCTCACATTCGCTCGGTTTTAGGCCGGAGGAGTCTGTGAAATATTCCTGGAAGTGTCACACTCAGCAAGCAAACATTCCCGAGAGTATCATCGGCGAATGCAGAGAAAAACAATCTAACAAACTAATTGTTCTCCCAAACACTCCAGTCGTTCAACTTGCGAGTGAAATACTAGCAGCATCCTCCGTTTTGAGCTATCACTTCAAGCTTACCCTGTCTCTTCCTGGACGAATGCCAGCGTCAAGCACCATGCCTGTTCACGTATCAAATCTCATTTTCCCGACTATTACAATATCTTTTGTCGCACGGTACGATTCGACTGGCGTTGCCAAAGTGAATGATGAAGATCGTATGCTTCTGCAAGGTATTTCAGATGTGTCTTCCACTTCTTTCATGTGGTCGGCTGATAAATTGAGTCAGGCAACTACGGAGGCCACGCCTCTCGGCATGACCAGTGCGCCTCTGGTCATTCTCGCCAACGCTCTGCAGCCAAACACATTAGTGCGGGGAGCGTTGTTCACACTGAATTTAAAAGGGGTTGATGAGAGCGGAGCACAAGGTCAATCCATTCTTTCTATTCTCGTCAACAGCCCCCCGACCTCTGGCAACTGTCAGGCATGCTTGCAGACACTGCAGGCGGGAACAGTTTGCGAGACTTACGGTCGAGCGCTCTTGGATGTTTTTGTGATGAGCTGCCGTCAATGGGTGGATGAGGATCAGCCGGTCTCTTACCAGTTTGGGGTGCACGATGCTGCGGGTCTGACTTGGTTTGAGCCAATGCAGATATCAAGCAAAAGTTTCAGGCTTGCCCAAGGCCAAGTCGCACTGAAAGTTCAAGTCGTCGACAGTCTCGGGGGACGCAGCGAAATAGTATCTGGCACTGTGTTAGTTGGCACTTCAGTCCGCCGCCGTCGCCTCCTTGCATTGTCCCCCGATTCCGACAAGGAAATGTTTGACGACGCAATTGCGAGGGTGAAAAACGAGCTGCAACTGGGCAATGTGGCAAATGTACTTCAGCAATCTATTGCCATTGCCTCAGAGATGGATGCTCGCCCCTTTGACAAAGAACTGTTGAACATAAATCCACAGAAGCGCGCCAATCAGCGCGAGCTTCTGCTTTCCTACGTCGACGATGCCATAGTCACGGCTATTCGTACCATTGCCTTCGCGGAGAATTTGTTTGCTGCAGTAGCAGCTCTGCAGCTGCAACCATGCCAAATAACATCGACCAGTGCTACCACCGCTGTTGAGATAATTGACAGCATAACAGCTCATTTTTTTTTCAAAAATCAGACCACAAGTGAAGATTTTTTTGCAGAGCGCGTTGTCCAGATTATCAGCTCGACTACTGGGGCCCTTGTTGAAGGAGCCTGTAATGATACATCAATTACTCTGTCGAATCCAATTGAGTGGATGACACAAACGAGAGATGCTTTGTTCCACTCCATGAAAAGTACAATGCACAACAAGTTGGTAGGCGAACACCTGAAGCCCTTCAACAAGTTTAATCACACGAAAGTCTATTCTCAACGGGTTGAAGCAGTTTCACTGCCGAACACGTATAACGTAGGTAGTACCTCGTTTACTCTGAACTCTGGACTGTTGAGGGTGGATCCGAGCACATCGATAGACATGATCATCTCGCAAAACAGCATCATTTCGACATTTCTGTCAGGTTCAACGTTGATCTCTGAAGTATTTTCGGCTCTAGTACTAAGTCCTTCCTCAGGTTCCACTGAAGAAGACGCAGTGGACTCCACGATCAACGTCACAATTCCTGTGGATCTCACCAGGGTGAACGAATTCAAGTTGTACTGGAAAATTAAGGTGGTCTGTGGAAAATTTGACAGTGCGTACAAGATGGAGGTCGACAGCAGCTGTAAAACGGTGCTAGTGACAGAATTGCACGTTACTTGCGAATGCAGCAACATCGCTGAATTTGGGTTGATGATTGACCGGTCGATTAACGTATGCGGAGACGGTAATACACGCGGTACGGAGGGTTGTGATGATGGCAATATCGATCCAGGAGATGGATGTGCAGGCGACTGCCGCGTGGAGTCCGGTTGGCATTGCATCCAAATACAGGTGTTGCCGGTTGGCAGTGCGTCTGAATCCAAGTCGAAGTGTTGCGGTCCTTGCCCCCGTGGAACAGCTCGCCCAGTGCCAGCAGGATGTCATGGGGAGGATACCTCGAATGGCATGTGTTCACCTTGCACTGCTGGTACATACAAAAACTTCACGGGCAGCTGGGATTCCAAGTGCCTCAGTTGTCCCGCTGGCTCTTTCTCTGATTCTGGCCAGAATGCTTGTGGCAGCATCACGTCGTGCGGCCCCGGAAAGCAGAGAACCGGCAAGAGTGCTGGCCCGGGAATTCCTCCGCCTTGCAACACGTGCCCAGTGGGCAAGTACAAAGAGACGACAGGCCAATGGAACAGCACGTGCACTGACTTCTCACACTGTGGCATCGGGCTTTTCCGAACTGGTAACACAACTATTAACCCAGGTACTTGCCAGGCCTGCCCGCCTGGCACCTACAAAGATTTTGAGGGCGCGTGGTATGCCCAGTGCAATCCATGTCCAGTAGGATCTACATCTGTAGCTGGTAGCACAGATATTCAGCAGTGCATCTGCCTCGTTGGGTTTGTTGTTGCCGTGGATCATCAGTGCGCGGACTTGAATGAGTGTGTCAACAATTCGCACAACTGCTTCACGCTGGCCAATTGTGCCAATACGATGGGAAGCTTTGTTTGTTCTTGTGCGACAAGCGAGGGATACACAAATGGGGATGGAGATGGTACTAGTTATTGTAATGCAGTATGTGGCGATGGGCTTCAGATGCCACAAGAAAATTGCGACGATGGCAATACAGTTGCCACAGATGGATGCTCTGATCAAAATGGCATAGCGAGTAGCAGCGGTTGTGGAATCGAGGATGGCGCCATCTGCTGGAATGCATCATATCTCTTGACTGGGCTATCGCAGAGTGCTTGCTGCCGAACTTG